>WNFS01003514.1_pt1 | contig 11905 bp, 13 predicted proteins | sample 5400141 | NCBI WGS metagenome assembly WNFS01 (sample SAMN13153358, study PRJNA577476) | soil metagenome | isolation source: 60 cm saprolite under Madrone tree | place: USA:California | collected 2016-06-14 | reverse complement strand
AGCCATCCCCGTAGCCCCAACCTCTGTAGCCACCTCCGCCGCGGTGCCAGCCACTGTATTCCCAGGCCGAGGCGGAAGTCGGGGCAAACACAGCAATGCTAAGCGCGGCAGTTGCGATAAGCGCGATGGTGAGCTTACGGAACATGGTCATCCCTCCCTGCTTGCGGACGCGCACTTGTAATCTGACAGTACCGATCGAAAACCGCACCCCCAGTGTGGCGCAAAAACAGCGTTCGGACAATGCAAGTATCTCGGCGAAACCGAGGTCGATAACGCTCTGTCCTGCTCGACTAACAGCACGGTGTGCCATTCCAAAAGAGTTGCACGCTGATCGAGCTATCGACCCTTGCACTGGAACGACAATAGCGCTTATGTCAATAAGCTGCAGTGGCGTGCTCCCGCGAAATAGCAATTAAATTTAGCTGCCGGGCGTTTGACGTGGTGTTTCCCTCTCAGTCGTGCCATCGGCCTTTTTGCGTGAACCCAGGAACGCACTAGCATCAGGCAGAGCGTCATTGTCCTTCTTCTTCAGGAAGAATAATACGCCAAGAGACAACACCACCAACCCTTGCAGAGGCGCGAGCCAAAGGTTAGACATCTCCATCATTGCAATCTGAGAAATCTCCGACGCTCCCCTAATTGTCACCACTATCGGCTGAGCGAGCAGCGCCATGATCAAGATAGCCAAGTAGAAAATGGACAAGCCCATAGATAGCTTATAAAAATTACTTCTCACCATTTGCCCCCCTCCGCCGTCGTACGGAAGAAGAGCATCAGGAGCAAACACACTGATCATGAATGCTAGCGTTGGAAGAAAGTTAGGAAGAGCCCATCCCCACGCTGTTTGGACCTGATCACCATATACGCCACCTAGCGACTGGATTACCAAAATAAGGAAAAGCACCGCACCCGCACAAAACCAAACCACCGCCAACCGCCAACGCGCGTTCTCAAGTAGAAGTTGCCGTTTCTCAAGGAGATGTCGCTGTCGTCTCATTGTCCAACTCCCCCACACAAGTGTAGTCTGGTTATCGCCTTACCGCTGGAAGGAGCGCTAGCGATATGCGTGATTTTGCTAAATGTTCCGCGCCCAATATATGGCTTGGCCTAACGAGGTGAGCGTCTTTATTTTGCCTCTGTTCTCGCACGTAGAACTCGTAGATCAACGCAGTTACGCGATAATCATCAGAAAATTCGACCATTTCGTATACGTTTGGCAGATAGGACGGGCCGAGAGAAAACCATTTCATCGCTTCATCACGAGATATGATAACGTCTGATTTTGGAAAATCGAGAGGAGATATAATGAACACAATTATTCTGTATCTTCCACTAGGTGCTAAAAATAAAACGCGCAAGTACTCGGCGAGTGTCCATTTCCGCATACCGGTAATCAGATTTACATCCCATCGGTGCCGCCCCTCCAATGGAGCTCCCACATCATCAATTTGTTCTATTCGCGTGACCAAAGCAAAGCCGCGTGGCACATAGTAAAACGCGTTTTCAAAATACCCGCATTCATTGAGAGCTTTTAATATTCGTTCATGTAACTCAAATAAATTTGCTGGTCGCGGCGCAAAAGCGGATTGGGATAGCACAGCGGTTGCAGAAGGGGTCGGAGCGGGTAGGTCAAATTGTGGTAATTGGGCAAATCGATCCGCATACCGAGAGAAAATATCTTCGAGGGGAGGTGGAGGTTGAGGTTGAGGTTGAGTTTGAGTTTGAGTTTCAGCTTGAGGTGGAGGTGGAGGTGGACGTGGACGTGGAGGAGAAGTTTGATCATGGCTCGTCGAGAGCCAGTCCCAAAGCAACACGGTAACCAGTAATGCTGCCGCGGCAATGGCGACTTGATGAATATCTCGACGCCTAAATATGATAAAGGCGATGTAGACGACTAGCGTCATAAAAGAGAGAATAACGAAAATGTTTGACATTCCTTCGAGGTCCTAAATAACTTCGTTCACACTGTAATAACTGCTCCAGGCCACCTCATCCGCAGCGCAAACGCCGCCCGCCATCCGTTGTGCTCACGAAGCCCATGCGCGCCAGCGCGGCCAACACGGCTTGCACCTTGGTGAGATTGCGCCGCCCCTGCCGGAAGCTCGTGGCGCTGCCTTCGGCTCCTTGGGCTTCCTTGGTGCTCATGAACACAAGATACACTATTGCCGGGAATTTTGTGCCGGCCGCCACCATGATGTCAATTTCCCACTTGCCCCATGCGCCCTGGGTAGTCCCCATGGCCGCCCAATGAGAGACGAGAGTGCCTGTAGACGAAAGCCCCCCAACGGACTCCGTGGATTCGTTTTGATCCTCAGGGCTGCCCGGTAGCTCCCGGGCCTGGAAACGAGTCCCTGGCGGGTAATGACAAGGAGAAGCAGCAATCGCTTTAGCTTCGAAGGGTCCCCTTTTGATCTTCCGCTTTCGGCAATCGCAGGGGGGCCTCTTTCAAAAAATGTGCGCCCAATTTTTCTGAATCACGCGATGCCTCCAGGAACGCGTATAGAGTCCACTGAGTCGATTGGGCACTTAGGGCTACCCGCGGGGGGTAGCTCCCTGGCCGGGAAACGAATCAGCGGGCTTCCTAGGAGTCCCTGGAGGCAATCTGAGCCCGCCCAAGCATGGGGCAATCACCCTATTCCCACGTTAGGATGGTTGCGGTGGCAACTATTTGAGAGACGGCGACGGGGACCCCTTATCGTTTCCAGTTATGCTCAAGTACCCTTGGGTGTCTCAAGAGGACATCAACCATGACCCCCTGATCTATATCTAACACATTGTTATAATTATATTATATTGTCTTATGTGTTGTTGTATAGGTGTTGTAGGTAGCACTATACAGGCTTCACAATGATCTTAGGGGTAGCTCCCGTTGCGGCCTTGTAGAGACCTTCCAGAACGACCCTTGCCTCGGCTGCCCTTGGCCGCTGAACGATTAGGCTGTCGTGAACTGATAGGCTCGGGATATTGCGTTCCTTGAGCGCCAACATCGTCCGGAATATCGCTTGGCTTTCGAGGAACATCAACTCAGCCCAGACCGGCGGCTCCAATTCATTCCGACGCAGCTCGGCAAGCAGCGGATAGGCAGCCGCCACGGTCGCCCGCACCTTCGAGATGGGTAGGCTACCTTCAGGTTCTCTCCCTTCCCTTTTGCCTTCTTTCGCGTCCGCTCTTCATGGTCCCGAACAGCCTCCGGAGACCATCTATCGGGAAACTGCGAACTACCGAATGTCACGGCGATAAAAGTCTTCACCACGTCGCGCGCCTTCTCACCCAAATCATCAAGCACGTACGGGTCGTTGCTAAGGTCCAGAGGCTGCCCCCGCTGCGCTTGGAAGATGGTAAGATAGCTGGCACGGATGTCGAGTTCACAAACAGCTTCGCCGTCTATCGTCATGTTGAGCCGCTCAGCGCCCGGCATCTGCTGGTAGCTGTCTTCTCCTTGACTGTAGAGCCTGCCACCCAGGTTCCACGAAAAGGAACGGTGGTCTCCGACATTAAAGACGCGGATATAACCCCGGTGAACACCACCACCGATTATGAACCGATCCATGAAGGAGTTTAGCTCCTTGATGGTCTGCTCCATCGCGCGGAGGCCACCAGTGTATTTGATCTTGATTATCTTGCCAGGAACCTTGCTTCGGCGTGGTTCTCGCCTAGAGGCACCCTTGAGCACCAATGGACGCTCAGGCAGCCCTCGGATGAAATGTTTACCCACGTCCGCAAGCGGAATACCGAAGTCTGCGACGATCTCCACGAGCTTTGGCGTTGCGCGGAACCGTGTGGCCCATTCCCTCAGCAAGCGTGGTCCCCACCATTGCTGAACCGATGGTGTCTCTTCTACAAGTTCTAACGACTTCAGGGCTCCCCTCAGGGCGGCAAAGTTGCGAGATGAAACCGCGCCATCCGTGAAACTCTTAGGACTGACCGAGCGATAGACCCACCCGTCAGCGCCCGAGCGTTCTTTGTTCACTTCCGCTCGCAGTAGGTCACCGAGGAATGCCTCCACGCCCTGTCTTAAATTGAACGCCCCCGTTTTGCCTCGCTGCCTCTTGCGCGGATGTAGCTTCGCGTCCACATCTACCAGCCGCAGAAATAGTTCATCGGTTAGCTTCCTGGCGGCGTCAGTCACCGCACGGCTGGTCAGTGACGCGAACTCAGCGTTGCGGAGTGCTCCTCCGTCGATCTCTACCATTGGGCGCTATGGTTCCTTGCGTTTCCTATGAACCCCAGGGACCGTGTGGATACATCAGCCCTGGGCTTGGCTGCATTTTTCCTATTACAAAAAGTGATACTCAATCGCTGGTAATCTCATATCGAGGGAATTTCTTTAGAGCCTTCGCCATGTCCTCGACAAGAGGCTTTTCATAAGCGTCACCTACAGACTGGGCGGCATGTCCACAAATAGCGTCTCTAACGACCTTCTCAATCTTTGCCCTAGCAGCCCTCTGCTTGAAAGTATGGCGCCAAGCGTGATTTGGCTGTATCTCCGTATCAGTGACGCCAAGCTTGCGAACCCATTCAGCCAGCCTGTCACGGGTCTTTACAGCGCGGGGGCGCTTTGGCTTAAGTGGATCAACATCATCGCTACCGTGTTTCTTTGTTTCTGGTCTATAAAACAGCGGTCCTTTACCTCTCGATTTCACGTAGGCAAGGAAGCCCTGAGCAATCACATGTTCATGAATGGGCACGGTCCTAGGTATCGAACCTTTTACAGTGCCAGCGTCAGGCCTGATCAACATCACCGCGAAACCATCTTTGCCCACACTACCACGCTGTTCAATGTCCTGACCACGTAGTTGTGTAATCTCACCTGGGCAACTATGTACTTGACTGATACAGCGGGGTGGGCTACGTGAGCGCCCGACAGGCTAGCGCGGAGATTGCCGCCGCATCATACTTTCAAGCCGAGGCGGCGGCATTCGTATTCCAGTGCGATGATGACGTTGCGGGCTGCATTAAGCATTTGGTTGAGAATGGCAACCGCAGATACCGTATGAGTAACCTCCTTCTCCTCCAGCGCTACAAAAATTTTGACATTTGCTTGGTGTTGAAAATGAGGGCCCCGCTTGGTGCGGGCGTATTCGATCTCGTTTTTCGTGCGGTCCCACTTGAGTTCCTTCGGGAATTGAACTCCTTCGGAAGGGAATTCAGTGCCAATGCCGCGAATTTCGAAATCAAAAGCGATGCCAGCCATCAATTGAATCAAGGCATGTTTTGTAACGTTACTGAGTTCGTTGAGGATGTAGAGCGGATCATTCCCTCCATCGTAACAATTGAACGTTCGCAGAAGCGTTTGGATTTCAGGGATCAAATCCTTGCTTCGACCCCTTATGCTGTTGTCAAGATCGGACGGCTTGCTCCCGAAGGGAAAGGCAACGTAACGGGAGCGGGGGTCTCCGTTGGCTGCCAAGTGAGATGCGAAGGTGGCATGATCGAGACTAGCCCTCGCGTGCTCAATGATTTCGGTAGCGAGGATGCGCCACTTAAATGGGAATCGCTCAGTGAACTTAAGTTTGTGGATTTCGTGAACGCCATCCGGGTCAGGCTCAGCGACGTAGGCGTATGGTGCTTTAGCGAAAAAGTCGTTAATCTGGGATTCGAGATTCTTGAGATGCTCTTCTGCGCGGATGATGCGCATTTGCGCGCTATAGAAGAGACTAAGATTGCCGGTGCTCATGGCAGACAAACCCGATCCGACGAAGAATCCAGAATTTCAAAAAGTGGTGAAGCACTTCTTGAGTACGCCACCACAGCCGCATAAGCCTCTTGGCAAGAGAAAGTCTAAGAAGAAGATCAAGAAAGCGAAGCCCGGTCGCTAGTACCGGGCTTCGCCGAGACCGAGTCGCCTCGGTTGATGTCGAGCCGAGCCCGACTGTCAAAAGCCGAAGTCCAGTTGCGCGTCCGTGTCGCGGAAGTACAACGGTGGCGTCCAACCACGTGGATGAGATTCCACGTACTGGATTTTTCCGCATACCCAGCGACGATACTTGGGGACGTGAATGATCTTCGGTACCTCGCCATGGGTGATAGCCATGGTTGGGTCCCTTCTGTTGGGCGGATAAACAATCCGCTGCTCCGACCCCAAGGAACGCAGGGGTCCCGTCGCATTGGAGCCCGGCCGTTAGTCGGTCACAGAAGGGTCGCCTTGGCGACTCGGTGTTCCTTTTATCCGCTGGCGCTTTCGCCCGCGAGTCAATTTTTTAGCATGTTGTTTCAGTGTCTTAGGTTCAGTGAGGTATCCGGTACGTGAGACGTTTGCCCTTAATGCCCTTGAGGGCTGTCGCCGCACGTTCCCCGTCCTTCATCTTGCGGGTGTTCCATTTGAAATCCCATTCGGTCAGATAGCGATGCAAATGCGCCTCGCTGACCGAATGGTGCGTGCCGTAAACAGCGCGCTTCATGAGGCTGAAACGCGCTTCCGCAGTGTTGATGTGCAGAAAATGGCCAAGCCGCACGTACTCGTTCGCACTGTGGTTGACGGTGCCATGGCCTGAGAACTCTTTGCCGACTGACTCGTAGCTCGGGTGTTCATCGGTCGCGAGATACGATTTGCGGCTAACCGTCGTGACGATCTTTTCACGCAATGTCTTTGCAGACACGTCCGCGATATGGAACGATCGGCTTTGACCGTCGCGCTCCAAAAGCGTCATGACGATTTGCTTTTTAGGTTCCTCTTTCGCGTAGGCGCGGTTTTTCTTTTTGCCACCGATGAAAGTTTCATCGGCCTCGACAACCTTATTTTCACCACCGATCGGTGACGGAGTTTCCGGCTTCATGCCTTCCCTTATACGGTGGCACATAAACCAAGCCGACTTGTATGTGATACCAAGCATGCGGGAAAGCTGAAGTGCGGACATACCCTTTTTGCTGGCGGCGACTAAATGCGTTGCCAACAGCCACTTGTGCAGCGGGATATGGCTCCTCTCGTAAAGCGTACCAACGCGGACGGTGAACTTGTCTTGGCAGTTTGAGCAATAATACCATCCTGGCCCCATGGACTTGCCGCCGAGCGGTTTAACGGTTTCCGTCAGCCCGCAGAACGGACACACGGGACCGTTTGGCCATCGTGTCGCCTCAAGCAGCTTGCGGGCTTCGTCTTCGTCCGTGAAGGCTGGATTGGTCAGATCGCACATGGCTTGTTCCCCCAACGATCGCAAGCATGCCACACCCCACCGTATCAGTCAAGTACATAGTTGCCCTCACCTGCCCTTGCACCACTGTATGCGCACAGCCAAGGCGCCCAGCGATAAGCCGCCACGATGGGGCTCTTGGTATCTGTGATAGCCAAAGCTGCCTTTAGTATTACCTGTTGCTCAGATGGAGAGAAAGCCTTGCCGTCCTCTCTGTTGATCACCTTGCGGGGCACCTGTATCGGCACATCCACAAATGGGTTCGTTGTGATGAGTTTCTGTGCCAGTGCCCAAGCGAACACCGTGCGTGAAGCAGAGACCCAAGTGTCTTTGACTGTGCGCGCCTTGCGCTTGGGGGTAATCAAGGCTGTGGCCCAACGCTGGGCTTCATCAGCGGAGAAATCATCTATATTCCGCCCATCAAGGTGCTTGTCTAATGCGGGGAAAACGCAACGCCATCGCGTAACTGTAGACCTTGCAGGCTTCACAGCCTCTACGTAGGCCCCAAACAATTCGTAGCAGGTTTTGCCCGAACCTGAGACCACAGGTTTTCTCTTGCGATACTCGGGGAACGTTTGGGCGTGGCTGTCATGTCCAAAATCTCCCACTGCGCGCCGTTGCAACAGATCACACGCCGCAAGAAAGTCCCCCAACAGGCAATCAAGGAATGCGACCTTTGCGCTGGCAGTCAGCACCTCACCCTTGCTTGCTAAGAATTGGGCCGTCTTTGCTTCATCAGCCAACATATCGGCATGGGATGAGCCGGCTTCCCGAGCCTCTATGGCACGGTCTCGATGGACGTTAAACGGGTCCTTGTTGTCCCACTCTGGCGTGGCGAATAGGATTTCGTCGGTGATATTTTCGGATAGCTGAGCCCATCGATGTTGTTCGCCTGGGCTGTCTTCATGGCGGCTCACAAACCAACGATACCATTCACCAACCAGCTCGTGTGCTTCACGCTGTGTTAGGTCATGCCCCTCGCCTCGCTGCTTGGCGCGTATGGTGGCGATGCGGCTTTCGATTTCTTCCAGCCATGCTCCATGCAGCGCCTTAGCAGGCTGCGATGAGCACCCTGAAGGCGCACGAAACAGTTCTTCCCGGCGCTTTCTGTAGAGCGCTTGGTAGTCGTCCCTCACATCCTTGGGGATGCCTTTGCGGGCTTTGAACGCCCCCGATTTCACAAGCGCCATTCGAGCCACTCGAAATGCCATTTGTATTGCCCTTTTGTATTGAAGGGCACGCCGAATGTCTCGCAAATTCAGTAAGTTGTTGCCACTACTTGGCAAGCTACTCATAGTGGTGCGGACGGCGGGACTCGAACCCGCACGGGGTTACCCCCAACGGATTTTAAGTCGGCATCCATCCAGTATCGTATTTTTATCCGGCAGCGCGAATTCCTTCGCTATGCGCCTGGGATGGATAGACTTTCTGTCTAGCGCGACCGACCTTGCGTAGCTGGTAGTGCGAAGCAACCGGTTTTCTGGCGGCTCCTAATCGGCCCCTGGAATTCGGTACGCCACGGGATGCTCGAATAGCCAAGATCAAGCTCACGAAAACTGCTGTGGACGCCGCGACTGCGCTCGCGAAGGAGTATGAGCTTCGGGACACGATCGTGCCCGGCTTTCTTGTGAAGGTCACGCCCGCGGGCGGAAGGATCTTCATGCTTCAGTATCGCACGAACGCAGGCGAACGTCGAAAGCCGGCGATCGGCCGGTTCGGCGAGCTGACTGTCGAGCAGGCGCGCTCAATCGCTCAGGACTGGCTCGCCGACGTGCGCAAGGGCAAAGACCCGAGCGCGCAGAAGACGGCCGCGCGTGCCGCTCCGACGGTGAAGGAACTTTGCGTCAACTTTATCGAGCACTACTCGAAGCCGAAAAACCGATCTCGAACAGTCGAAAGCAATCAAGGTTACATCGACCGCCACATCGTTCCCAATCTCGGCACTCTCAAAGTGCGTGAGGTCACTCGCGCCGACGTTTCGGGCTTCATCACCAAAATGAAGAAAACGCCCGTTACCGCGAACCGAGTGCTCTCCTGCCTGCGCAAGATGTTCAATATGGCCGAAGTCTGGGGTTTCCGCGACGACGGCACCAATCCGTGCCGCCATATCCCAAAATATCCGGAAAGCGGGAAGACCCGGCTGATCACCGACGAAGAGATGGCCCGACTATTCGGCTACCTCGACCGCGCCGATCTGGAGGGACTGGAGCATCCGTTCCTCACCCTCGGGATCCGTCTGCAGTTCGCCTTTGCGGCGCGCATGTCTGAGATCATCAGCCTTGAGTGGAAGTGGATCGATTTCGTGAATCGTCGCGTCGTGTGGCCAGACAGCAAGACCGGCGAGATCTCGAAACCGACGAGCTCGGACGCCTTCACGCTCCTGTCGAATGCACCGCGTCTTGGCGGTTCGCCCTACGTGGTGCCATCCATCTTAACGCCAGAGCGACCGATGTCGCAGAACACCTACGCGAAGGGCTGGAAGCGCATCCTCGAGCGAACGGAAATCCCACATGTCGGAACGCACGGCATCCGTCACCGCGCCACCACCGAAATCGCGAATTCCGGCGTACCGGTAAAGGTCGGCATGCAGCTCACTGCGCACAAGACGGTCACCCAGTTCATGCGCTACGTCCATGCGGAGGACGACCCGGTTCGGGCAGCCGCCGAAACTGTTGCGTCGCGTCGCCGCCTTATGGTTTCCGGCCAGCACTCCACTTCGCAACCCGCGGACAACATGATAGCAACGGGAAAGTCCTCAAATCTAATTGAACCGCCAGCTGCCAAACCCGCGGCCATCGAGGACGAACTGTACAATAGCAAGCTCGGAAACCACCGTCCCTTCAGACATCGGTCAGGCTCGAATCGAGCGGCTCCGTCTGGAACGAAGCGCGCCGGGAAGACCTTGTCGGTCGCCGCCGAATAAGCGCGACCTGCGCTCAACGGATGCCGCAAAGTTGGAATGCTGCCTGTCAACAGGAGCGTTGCCCTCCGAAGGCAAAGGTCAGAGGTTCGAATCCCCTCGGGCGCGCCACGATTTCAATGACTTAGCAGGACTTACCAAAGAGCGCCGCTTGGCCGCGGAAGCACCACGGAAGCACTCGACGGGAAGTAATCGGACAGTTTGTCGCACTCCTGTCGCCACCAGCTGACGAGCTTGCGTCTGGACGAGTTCCACATAGCCGGACCTGCGGCGTTGAACCGTGGAACACACGACGACGTGCACACAGAGGTCATGGTCTCTATCTAGACACAAAGATTGATGGCGCGCATTGCGTGCTCACCTCCGTGCGATTCACACCGGCGATGGTCTCCTTGCGGAGCGATTGCGACCAAGCGTAGGTTCAAATCCTCGGCTCGCAACACCCGATTCTTGCGATTGGTTGAACGAACTATTCCGAGATTGGCGGCTTGATGCGATGGGAGACGAACGCCGATTCGGATCCCTCATGCCCCGCTAGTCAGGTCGCAGCGGGATCGAGGAAGACGTAGAGCGCTTGAATGCGACCGTCTTTGAAGTGCGCGACGTCCATGCCGGTAACGGCCGGCGGTCCATTCGGCGGCCCCGCCTTCCAGAGCAGTCGGCCGATACCATGATGTCCGATGGCGGCCCCGATCGACGTGAACGCGAACGCGGGCGGCAGCTTGGACAGCAACTCGGCCACGGCATCGCTGATGGCGGCCTCCCCCTTGGAGACCCCCTCCGGCTCCGTGAGGATCGCGTCAGCGGTATAGAGCTCGCGGATCGCGTCCAGTCGGCGCACTGGATCTCGTTCGCTGAACACCCGAACGGCATTGGCTTGCATCAGCCCGTCGTAGTCGATGGATTCCATAGTTTCCTCGTTACGGTCTTGCCTAGTCATCTTGAACCTCGCCGATGTCAGGCTGCTCAAAGAAAGAGAAGCATTCTGGCGGAAACAAAATCGCCGCGAGACGCAGGGGCTCAGCCCGGGACTGGCGGAGACGGGTTCCGCGCCGCCACCGTGCTTTCAGAACATGCTGTTCGAATTGGCGCTGGGGATGTTCGGGGCGACCCACGGGGCCGAATTCTTCGGATCCCCGACGAGCTGCAGCGTATCCCAATGCTCGACGGCCCTTCCGTCAGCGCTCATCTTGTAAATGTCGACGCCGGCGACCCCCGGGTCATTGGGGTCATCCGTCATCAGATTTACAAAATTCACGTGAGCGAATACGTAGTCACCGACGGCGATGATCCTATGGACGATAACGTGAGCGCTCGGATGCGCTGACTTCACGCCTGCGAAATATTTTCCGAGCGACGCGGAGCCGTCAGCAATCAATGGGTTGTGCTGAATGTAACCGGGAGTAAGAAACTTAGCCGTGCCTTCCTCCGCCTTGTTCTCATTGATCATCATTTGATAGAGCGTGAGAACATTGTCGATATTGCGGACGGCGTGTTGATCCCGCGGATCAACCAGAACGGTGCCTGCTTCTGCCTTCAGTGTCATTTCGGTCTCCTTGGTTGCTTGAATAGGGTCCGGATCCGTAGAGGCCGTACCGCTTCAGCGGCCCGTTGATGTGGAATGGCGGCTTCAGCCGAGGCCGGCGATCTGGAGGCGCAAGGCGTCGAGTTCGGCGTCCGATTTCTCGCGGGCGGCCCGAAGCATCTCGTCGGCATCCGCCCCCACCGGGCCGCGGCTTGGCGCCGGCGTCTGCTCGGCCAGTTCGATCACGCGGGCGGCGGCCGATTCTGATTCGAGACCGGCGCCCTGCATACTATTGAGGTGGGTCGCGAACGTCCCGAACACTTGACCGTA
>WNFS01003512.1_pt1 | contig 11906 bp, 12 predicted proteins | sample 5400141 | NCBI WGS metagenome assembly WNFS01 (sample SAMN13153358, study PRJNA577476) | soil metagenome | isolation source: 60 cm saprolite under Madrone tree | place: USA:California | collected 2016-06-14 | reverse complement strand
TGAAATCCTTGATCAGGGCGCGTTTCTGTTCGATCGACCGGCCACCGAGCGCATAGAACACAACTTCCGGCATCAAGCCCTCCTGTGATTGACCCGCCCGCATGGTAGAGCATTTGCCGCCGTCGGGGAAACCGCGTGAGTCCGAGGTAGTTTGCTGCCGTGCAGGTCGACATCCCGGTTCGATCGCCGACGCCGACACTGCGCCGACATACCCGTTCAGCATGACGGCCCGTCGCCGTCCCCGCAGGCGCTATCATCCTGGCACAATTCGACGCTATACGTAGCGGGTTCTCCGTATTACCCTCCGGCGCTTTTCGCCAACAGCAGAACGCAAAGCTTAAGAGACCTACAGGGAGCTTGAACATGAACATGCAGACCAAAATGCAGGATATCGTCGGCCTGACCAAGGTGGCGTCGCTGTCGCGGCGCGGCTTCATGACGGCGTCCGCCGCATCCGCCGCCGGCTTTACGCTCGCCGCCGGTCCGGTGCGCGCCGACGCCATCAAGACCGACACCGCCGGCCTCACCGTAGGCGACGCCAAGGTGGCGGTTGCGGGCGGCGACATGCCCGTCTATTTCGCGCGCCCCGCCGGCGTTGCCAATCCGCCCGTGATCCTGGTTGCCCAGGAGATCTTCGGCCTGCACGAGTACATCAGGGATGTGACGCGCCGGCTTGGCAAGCTCGGGGCATTTGCGGTGGCTGCCGACTATTATTTCCGCAAGGGCGACCTCACCAAGATCACCGAGATTCCCGCGCTGATCCCGATCGTGAACACCAAGACCGACCAGGAGCTGTTCGCCGATCTCGACGCCGCGGTAGCATGGGCAAAGACACAAGGCGGCAACACCGACCGGCTCGGCATCATGGGCTATTGCCGCGGCGGCCGCACGGTGTGGCGCTATTCAACCCACAACGGCGGCCTCAAGGCCGGCGTCGCCTTCTACGGCAGCCTCGCCGATCCGCCGAACGAAGCCATGCCAATCAACGCCATCGCCTCCGCTAAGGACGTGAAGGAGCCGGTGCTCGGCCTCTATGGTGCGGAGGACCAGGGCATTCCGGTCGATCAGGTCAAGCAGATGGAAACGGCCCTCAAGGCCGCCAACAAGACCGCCGAATTCAAGATCTATCCGGGCGCGCCCCACGGCTTCCATGCCGACTACCGGCCAAGCTATCGCAAGGAAGCGGCTGATGACGCGTGGAGCCAGATGACCGGCTGGTTCAAGAAATACGGCGTGCTTTCATAAGCAGCAGTGCCGGAAGCGCGGGCATGCCCGCGCTTCTTTCAGAGCGGACCCGCTGTCCTTGAGAAGGAGAGTGAGGTCTGCTTTTTTATTCTTTGCAGTCGCTTCACTCAGGCATGCCGACGCGAGGTGCGCGAATTGGCCGGAAGGGCATCCCTTGCGTGTCATCACTTGCGTGTCATCGCCCGCGAAACCGGGCGGTCCGGTAACGACCTGACTCGCCGGTTACTGGACGCCGCTTTCGCGGGGAATGACAAGACTGTGACTGATCACGGACGCGCCCTAAGTCTTGAGTTTCCAGCTTTGCAGGCGCCGATCTGATTGCTTCGTTCTACCTAACCGAAGGGAAAAAACTGTCGCGGATCATCCATTTGGCGTTACGTCCTGCTGTTGAGAAGCAAGCCGAAGAAGCGCGGGAACCTTTCTCATCGCGTATGGTTAAGCTGCTAGCTTTTCGTAACTTACAGCTGTCGCCGGATGAAGTACCAGGTGAGCTATGACACGACGTTCTTTGCTCGTCTTACTATCAATAACACTGCTTGGACCGCTCTTCCTGACAACAGGCGCTAGAGACGAAAATTTCCCCATCATCAAAAGCGACGAGAATTTCGCCACGACCAGAAGTGACGGGACAGTCGGTTACATGAGGCCGCCCGATCAAAAAGAAGTCAAGAAACTAGTTGGATACATCCGGGACGGAATGAATCACGCCAATAGTTTGGAGCGGCAGAAACAGCACAAAGGAAAAGCCCGTTTCCTAAGGAAGTGAACACGGGACACCTTTCTTGCATGGCCTGGGGCTCTTGCATGGGCTAGGGCGGTATTTAAAAACGCCCGGCGATGAAAGAAGGCATTATACAAAAGATACAAAAGTGCCGTTCTGCGGTCAGTTTTTTAGGTCCCATGAAACGACAAGGAGAGTTCCTTCCAGCCCCTGCTTGGCCGTGGCGTGGGCACGCAGAATTTATCCGGCCAGCCCTACCAAGACTATCGTGCCGGCAGCCGGCAGCATCACCGATATTCAGCCGCGTCTGATGGGCGACACGCGGGCGGCCGACTGCTCAGAGGAGGCCAAGGACGTGTCCGTCTCGCCCGTATTGATTTGCTTCGGTTTTTTCAAAGGAAGGCTCCGCGCGGCCTCAGCCCACGCATGGAAATTTTCGCCTGAGCCTTGATTGCGTCGGAAAAATCCTATAAAGTAGGATTATTCGTCCTATTGAAAGAGCCCCGATGTCTTCGTCCCGGCCTCGAGACCGCGTTCTCATGTCGGCAGCATGTGAAAGCAATCGCGAAGCCCACCCTGTGAAGCCCAACCTGTGGAGACGGCGCGGGCGCCCCCGCACGATACCTGGCCGGCCGCCTCTGCGAACCCTCTCATACATTCAGCCCGCCGGCGGGACACTCATGAAACGCAGCACTCATGAAACGCAGCACCGATCGGATTCTCACCACCCACGCCGGCAGCCTCCCACGTCCCGTCGATCTCATCGCCATGGGAGAGGCGATGCAGGATGGCAAACCCGTTGACGCGGCCGCCTATGAGGCACGGCTGACGCAAGCCGTCGATATCGTCGTGCGCGAGCAGGTCGAATGCGGCATCGACATCGTCGACGACGGCGAATTCGGCAAGCCGGGTTTCGTCGCAGATGTCCGCAAGCGCCTGTCGGGTTTCGAGGTCGACCCGAAGCGCAGCTGCCGCAATCCGTGGGCAGGCTCGCGCGAAGCCCGATCGTTCCCGGATTATTATGCCGAGACTACGGAGGCCGGATCGTACCCCGTTCGCATGGTGTGCAGCGGCCCGATCGCCTATCGGGGCCGTGAGCAATTGCAACGCGACATTGCGAATTTCCGCGCCGCGCTCGGCGCCGTCACGGTCGAGGAGACCTTCATGCCGGCGGTCTCGCCCGCTACTGTGGAGGCCTGGCATCGCAACGCTTATTACGACTGCGAACTCGCGTATCTATTCGCCATTGCGGACGCCATGCGCGAGGAATACCGGGCGATCGTCGACGCCGGCTTCCTCCTGCAGGTCGACGATCCGGGTCTCCTGACCTTTTGGCAGCTCAGGCCTGACATCCACGTCTCTCATAGGATCGACTGGTCGAGAATCCAGGTCGATGCTCTCAACCATGCGCTGCGCGACATTCCGAAGGAGAAAATCCGGTTTCACACCTGCTGCGGCAGCAACATCGGTCCGCGCGTCCACGACATGGAATTGGACGAGCTCGTTGTTGGTGAACTGATCCTCCAAGTGCACGCCGGCGCATTTTCGTTCGAAGCTGCGAACCCGCGCCATGAGCACGAATGGCAAGTGTGGGAAAAAGTGAAATTGCCGGCCGGCGCTGTGCTCATCCCCGGCGTCATCTCCAACTCGACGGTGCTGGTCGAGCACCCGGAATTGGTTGCGCAGCGCATCTGTCGTTTCGCCAAGATGGTCGGTCGCGAGAATGTGGTCGCGGGCTCTGACTGCGGTTTTGCGAACCTCGCAAACTCGAAGGACATTCACGCCAGTATCGTGTGGGCAAAGCTCCAGGCGCTCGCCGAGGGCGCGCGGATCGCCACGAAGAGGTTGTTCCCGTCTCCCGCGTCGCGTTCCCGTCTTGCGAAACGTTGGGCAGCACAGCGGCGCCGCCGGCCCCGGATTGCGCGAACTGCGACGATGCGGTCGCGCAATCCGGCCCGCATCTGACGCGTCGACGGCGCTTCGCGGTCTGGCCCGACCACTCGCCACCTGACCACTCGCCACCTGACCACTCGCCACCTGACTATTCGCAACCTGACTTCGCACAAACCTGACTTCGCACATGGAAGCCGTTCGTAACTTCTGCTATTCTCTACCGCAAACGCTAAGGAGACTCACAGGGAGACGCATCATGTTCACCGACCGCAGGACTTTCCTTTCCGTTATGGCGGGGCTGCTGGCGACGCCGGCGCGCGCGCAAGCGCCCGCGATGAGTCGCGTCACGGCCTTTGCGTTCCACTTCGCCGGCCTCAAGGGCGGCGACATCCAGCTCGCCGAGCATGCCGGCAAGCCGATCCTGATCGTCAACACCGCCTCCCAATGCGGCTACACCCCGCAATATGCCGGGTTGCAGGACTTGTGGACGCGCTATCGCGACCGCGGCCTGTTGATCGTCGGCGTGCCATCCAACGATTTCGGTGGGCAGGAGCCGGGCGACGCCGCCGAAATCTCCGAAACCGCGGAACACCAATATGGCGCGAGCTTCCCGATTACCGCCAAGGCGGTGGTCAATGGCGCCGGCTCCCATCCGTTCTACCGGTGGGCCTCGGCCCAGCGCCCGCTCGACCGGCCGCGCTGGAACTTCCACAAGTATCTGATCGGCCGCGACGGCATGATCGCGGCGAGCTTCCCCTCCGAGATCGAGCCGACCGACGCCCGGGTGATCGCGGCGATCGAGAAGGAGCTTTCCCGGGTGGCGACGAACTGAGGGGGAACAGACCGCGTCTGAACCTCAGCAATGGACTGGCGCGGCCGGCACCGCTATGCCGGTTGCAACGCGCGCCGCACTTTGATTTTGCTGGCGTTTTTCTCGATTTGCGCCAGATCATAGTCCATCTGCATTTTGAGCCATACGGCAGGGCTGCCGCCAAAAGCCTTGGAAAGGCGAACCGCCATCTCGGGCGAAATCCCGCTCTTGCCATTGACGAGGTTGTTTAGCGCCTGCCGGGTCACGCCTAGCGCGTGGGCGCCTTTGGTGACGGAAAGCTGGAGCGGCTCAAGGCAGTCGTGTCGCACATGCAGGCCGGGATGCGGCGGGTTTTTCATCGGCGTACGCTGGGCTACTCAGGCTCCCGGAGCATCAAACTGATCGGGAGTGCTCGAAGCGCGAGTGGTGGAAACGGTATGGAGAAGCTATCTCACAGTCTCAATCAGTTCGATGTCTTTACGCAATAGTTCGTTCACGAGATCATTGAGCGACGTGCCGCGCGCCTCGGCGCGCGCCGCGAGGTAACTCAGGACCTCAGGGTCGAGATGCACCGGCGGAATCAACTGCGCGTCGGGGCGATAAAACTTGCCGCGCTCGGCATTGGAGAAGTCATATTCATCCTTCATGGCTTAGTTCCTTCGCGGTATTGCCGCGCTTCGCGTCTGGTTGGGCGGCGAGCCGAAATGATGCGGATGTCGATCCGGTCCGGCGCACTTTCGACATACGTATGTACGACCACGAGGAGCTGGCCGTTTTTTGCTTCCCCGAGCGTCACGAAGCGGTCCTCCTCGTCGCTGTTATCCTCGTCGAACCGGGACCGCGCCAACTGATCAAGGAATATCGTCATGGCGGCCTCGAACGCAACCCCATGCTTTGCGAGATTGACCGCCGCTTTGGCCGGATCCCAGTCGAATTGGTAGAGAGTTGCAGCCAAGGTCGCGATGCTTTCTTGTGACGCTTGAATGCCATTTAACTAAGAAATAGGTCACCAAGCCTGCCCCCTACACCGTCACCGCCCTGCCCTTCTCCGGCACCACCACGGCGGTGGCATGTCCCTTCATCTCGGCGACAAACTTGTCGGCGTTGGGCTCGATGATCGGGAACGTGCCGTAGTGGCACGGGATCACCTTGTCGAGCTTGAAGAAGCGCTTGACCGCGAGCGCGGCGGTGACCGGGCTCATGGTGAAGCGGTCGCCGATCGGCACAAAGGCGACCTTCGGCTGGTGGATCTCGGCGATCAGGCCCATGTCGGAGAAGATATCGGTGTCGCCCATGTGATAGACCGTAGGCTCGCCTGCCGCCTTGATGATGGCGCCGCATGGATTGCCGAGATAGACCGCCATGCCGTTGACGATATCGCCGGAGGAATGATCGGCGCGCACCAGCGTCACCGTGAAGGCGCCCTGGTCGGTGGTTCCGCCGGTGTTCATGGGGTCGAATTTCTGCAGGCCGTTGCCGGCAAGCCACATGCACAGATCGTAGTTGGTGATGACCGGCGCGCCGGTCGCGGCCGAGATGTCGAGGGCGTCGCCCACATGGTCGGAATGGCCGTGGGTGAGCACGATGTGGGTCACCCCCCTGATCGCCGCCGCCTTGTCGGACACAAAGGCGGGGTTGCCGGTAAAGAACGGATCGATCAGCACGGCCTTGCCGGCGAAATCGAGCCGGAAGGCGGAGTGGCCATACCAGGTGATCTGCATGATAGTGGTCCTTGGCTGGGGGCCGGTCGGATCGGCCGGCCGGAAGATACGCCGCCGGATATCAAGATCAACGCTCGTGCGGTCGTCGTCGCGGTTCCCCGGACTGGGTCCCGGGGGGTGACCCGGCGGGCGACAGAGTGCCTCGCAAGATCGCAATCAGGATGGATAGGCGGGCCAAGCCGGCGTATGAGAACGCGACCGATCGACACCGAATGACCGCCATGCCCGCCCCCATTCTCGCCCTGACGGACTTGCCCGCGCGTCTGCCGCCGCGCGGCGCACTGATCGGGCTCGACCTCGGCACCAAGACCATCGGGGTGGCGACCAGCGACCCCGACCGCCGGCTTGCCACCGGTGTCGAGACAGTCGCGCGCACCAACTTTTCTGCCGATGCCAAGCGGTTGCTTGCGCTCGCGGCCGAGCGCAAGGCGGTCGCCTTCGTGCTCGGCCTGCCCATCAACATGGACGGCAGCGAAGGTCCGCGCGCCCAATCGACGCGCTCGTTTGCGCGCAACCTCGCGCGGCTCACCGAGCTGCCAATTGCGTTCTGGGATGAGCGGCTCTCCACCGCGGCGGTCGAGCGCGAGCTCATTGCCGCCACTGCACGCCGCGACAAACGCAAGGCCGTGATCGACGAGCACGCCGCGATCTTCATCCTGCAGGGCGCGCTCGATCGCCTGCGTAATGCTGCGAAATCGTAGGATGGGTTGAGCGCAGCGAAACCCCTCTTGGGCTTTTCAGCGGCACGGCTGCTGAGGGTTTCGCTGGCGCTCAACCCATCCTACGCGCTCGCGCCATGAAAACGCCTCACGCATTCGTGAATCCGATATCCTGGTCAAGTCGCACACTTAACGCTTTGGCCTGGTAGATGAACGGGCCCGGGGTCGGGCGCGCTTAATTCAATCGACGTCACAATGGGGAGTTTGTTGCGATGAATATCACCCGGCGTTCCTTCGGTCTTGCCGCACTCGGCGGCATGCTCATTCCGGCCCTTCCGGCGATCGCGAAAGCGCCGTTCGCCGGCGCGCAGGCGGCAGGCGTTTATCGCCTGAAAGTCGGCAGCTTCGAAGTGACGGTTCTCAATGACGGCTCGCTTCCGATCGAGACCAAGCTCTTCACCGGCAGCCCTGAGGGCGCCGCAAAGCTCCTCGAAGGCCGCTTCCTGTCGAAGGACGCAACGCCGACCGCCGTCAACGAATGGCTCGTCAACACCGGCGACAAGCTCATCCTGGTCGACACCGGCACCTCGAACCTGTTCGGCCCGGGGCTCGGCCGGCTGGCCAAGAACCTCGCCGCAGCCGGCGTCGATCCCGCCGCGGTCGACATGGTGATCCTCACCCACCTCCACCCCGATCATGCGGCTGGCTTGCTCACCACAGACAAGAAGATCGCGTTTGCGAACGCGACCGTGCATGTCAGCGAGGCCGAATATGCATTCTGGACGTCGGCCGAGAATTACGCCAAGGCGCCGGACGACTTCAAACCGTTCTTCGAAATGGCGCGCAACTCCATCAAGCCCTACGTCGACGCCGGCAAGGTGGAGAAATTTAACGACCGCACCGCGTTCGCGCCCGGCATCGTGGCGAGCGCCGCACCCGGCCACACCGTGGGTCACACCATGGTGCGTCTGTCGTCCGGGCCGGGCGAGCTCCTGCTGTGGGGCGATATCGTCCACAACGCGGCGCTGCAATTTGCCGAGCCCGACCGGGCGATCTCGTTCGACACCGACCAGGCGATGGCGATCGCGAACCGCAAGCGCGTGTTCGACATGGCGGCGACAGACCGGCTCCTGATCGCCGGCTCGCACCTGCCGTTCCCCGGCCTCGGCCACGTCGCCAAGGCCGCGAGCGGATACGCCTACGTGCCGGTGGAATGGGGCGCGGATCTTTGAGCCATTATTTGAGGCGAACGTAGGGTGGGCAAAAATCGCCTCGCCCTTGCGTGCAAGCTTGCGTGGGCGTCGCCGGCGATTTTTGCCCACGCTGTCTAACCGCAAAACCGGACCGCGTGGGCAAAATCGCGATAGGCATCGCTTAAACGACACCGCTCGTCGCCAGCGATTTTGCCCACCCTGCGAGCTGCGCGGTGTCCGCGCGTCCGCTCAGTTTATTTGCCACCGTGCTGAACTCTACCGCGCCAAATCGGCCGTGCCCGGACCAATGCCCTCGGTCGCCAGCCGCCGGAACATGGCGTCCACCTGCCGGGGCGGCAGTTTCGCGCCTCCATCGAGCCACCAAGTCATGACGGCCATGTAGGCGCCGACGACGTAATGGACGACGAGCTCACGGCGAATGGCGCCATCGAAATTCTTGCCCGCACTTGCATTGAGTTCGTCGCGCACCAGGTCAGAAAGAATTTGCCGAATGGCGCCGAGGGCAACGGCGCCGCCGCGATTGCCGACCAACGCACGATAGAGGTCGATGTGATCGCGAGCATGTTCGAACATCGGGAGACTAAAGGCCAAACTTCGGTTGCCGCCATTGTCCGCAGCCGCCAAAGCATCCCTGCGATGATCAAGCAGCTGCTGCCGCAAATGTTCGAGGCCGCTCCGCTTGAGATCGTCCTTGCCGGTATAGTGAGCATAGAAGGTTGACCGACCGACATTTGCCGCTTCGCAAATGTCCTCGATGGTGATGGCCTCATAGCCCTTTTTCAGCGTCAACGCGTTCAGCGCTCGCTGCAGCATTCCTCGGGTTCGGGCGACACGGCGATCCATTGGCCTTCTCGGCATCCCTCTCACTGTTCACGGACAAATCGGGAATTTTGTCCGATAGAGGACACTCTCGCCAAGTTGGTTCAGCAAAGGCATTTTGGACCCGGCGTCCGTTATCATACAGCTTATCCGATTTTACAATCCGGAAACCCACGAGGAGGCTGGCTTGCGGTCACATCACGGGTCCGCCAGCAATGCCGGCACGCATCCCCGCAGCGCATCGGCAAAGCCCTTGCCGGCGTGGGTAAAGATATTCGGCGTCATCTACGTCATCGCCGTCGCGATTTTTGCCGCGATGCATTTTGCCGGTGGCGGGATAGGATATCTCGATCTTGGTGAAATGCATGGTCACGCTCCACCTGCCGAACGCGGTCAGCATCGGCCATGACCATGGCGCTCGAGCTGCGCAAATTCGCACTCACGGTGCACGTCATCGTTTCGGTTGGCTGGGCCGGCGGTGTCGCCGCCTTTCTTGCCCTGGCGATCGCCGGCCTGGTCAGCCCGGATATTCAGCTGGTGCGCGCCAGCTATCTCGCGATGGACTTGACCTACCGTACGGTGGTCATCCCCTCGGGGCTCGCTTCGCTGGGGACAGGTCTCGTTTCATCGCTTGCCACTGAATGGGGCCTGCTCCGTCACTACTGGGTCTTGGCGAAGCTCGTGCTGAGCATCCCTGCAGCCATCCTCATGTTGGTGCATGTACAGCCAGTTGGACACATGGCCGGCGCGGCAGCAGCAGCAACGATGTTGTCGAACAGCGATCTTTCAGGGCTGCGAATGCAGCTCGTTATATACGCCGGCACCGCGTTGCTTGTATTGCTTGTGGCCACGGCACTGTCAACGTACAAGCCGCGGGGAAGAACCGGGTACGGCGCGTAGCTGGAACTGCAACCCCGTCCTACTCCGTCAACGTCGCGAACCGCAGGCGCAACGCGTTGGCGATGACGCTGACCGACGACAGCGACATGGCGAGGGCCGCGATCACGGGTGACAGCAACACGCCCATGATCGGGTAAAGCACGCCGGCTGCGATCGGCACGCCGGCCGCATTGTAGATGAAGGCGAAGAACAGGTTCTGCCTGATATTGCTCATGGTGGCGCGCGACAGCCGGCGCGCCCGCACAAGGCCCGTAAGGTCGCCCTTGAGCAGCGTCACCCCGGCGCTCTCGATCGCCACGTCAGTACCGGTTCCCATGGCGACGCCGACGTCGGCCGCCGCCAGTGCCGGCGCATCGTTGACGCCGTCTCCCGCCATGGCGACCACGCGGCCAGCGTCGCGCAGGCGCTCCACCACGTGAGCTTTATCGTCGGGAAGGATTTCGGCCTCGACCTCGGAAATCCCCAATTTACGGGCGACCGCCTCCGCCGTGGTGCGGTTGTCGCCGGTGAGCATGACAATCCTCACCCCGGCCTTGCGCAGCGCCGCAACGGCATCCGGCGTCGTCGGTTTCACCGGATCCGCGATGCCGATAACGCCGACGGCGCTTGCGCCCACGCCCACGAACAGCGCGGTCGCACCCTCCCGGCGCAGCTCCTCGGCATCGGCCTCCAGGGCCGCAACGTCGATACCGGCATCGTCCATCATGCGGGCGTTGCCGATGACGACGCGCCGGCCCTCGACGGTCCCGACCGCGCCCTTGCCGGCGGCAGCGTCGAAATCGTCGGCTTCGGCGAGCTTGAGCGCACGCGCCTGCGCCCCCGCCACGACGGCAGCCGCCAGCGGATGTTCACTGCCGCGCTCCACGCTCGCAGCGAGCCGCAACAAGGCGTCCTCGCTCCAGCCGTCCACGGTTTTCACCGCGACGACCTGCGGCTTGCCTTCCGTCAGCGTGCCGGTCTTGTCGACCACCACGGTATCGACCTTCTCGAACCGCTCCAGCGCGTCCGCATTCTTGATCAGCACGCCGGCGCGCGCTCCGCGGCCGATCCCGACCATGATGGACATCGGCGTTGCGAGGCCGAGCGCGCACGGGCAAGCGATGATCAGCACCGAGACCGCCGCCAGGAGACCGAAGGCAAAACGCGGCTGCGGCCCGAAGATCGCCCAAGCCGCGAACGCCATGACAGCGACCGCGATCACCAGCGGCACGAACCAGCCCGAGACCTGGTCGGCGAGGCGCTGGATCGGCGCGCGGCTGCGTTGCGCCTGCGCCACCATCTGGACGATTCGGGCCAGCAGCGTGTCGCTGCCGACCTTGTCGGCCCGCATGACGAAGCTGCCGGTCTGGTTGATGGTGCCGCCGATCAGCCGGGCGCCGGCGCTCTTGGTGAGCGGCATCGATTCGCCCGTAACCATCGACTCGTCGACGGCGCTGCGGCCTTCGATGAGCTCGCCGTCGACCGGCACCTTCTCGCCGGGACGCACGCGCAGGCGATCGCCGACCGCGACCGCATCCAGTCCGACATCCTCGTCGGAGCCGTCGGGGCGAATCCGCCGCGCCGTCTTGGGGGCAAGATCGAGAAGCGCCCGGATCGCGCCTCCGGTCTGCTCGCGCGCCCGCAGCTCCAGGACCTGCCCGACCAGGACCAGGACCGTAATCACCGCGGCGGCCTCGAAGTAGATAGCGACCGTGCCGTCGGCGCCGCGAAATGCCGACGGAAACACCGACGGCGCCAGCGTCGCGACCACGCTGTAGAGCCATGCGACGCCGGTGCCCATGGCGATCAGGGTGAACATGTTGAGATTGCGCGTACGCAAGGATTGCACGGCGCGAACGAAGAACGGCCAGCCGGCCCACAACACGACCGGCGTCGCCAGGGCGAACTGGATCCAGGTCGAGAGCGCGGGCGGCACGAGGTGCA
>WNFS01003511.1_pt1 | contig 11907 bp, 11 predicted proteins | sample 5400141 | NCBI WGS metagenome assembly WNFS01 (sample SAMN13153358, study PRJNA577476) | soil metagenome | isolation source: 60 cm saprolite under Madrone tree | place: USA:California | collected 2016-06-14 | reverse complement strand
AAACTGCCAAAGTGCTTCATAATCGAAATCCCAACCGGGTTTTGCTTGAGCGACGGGACGAGAGAGACGCGCACCGATGCTGTGCCGCACCTCTTGGCCGACACCTCGGTTGAATGCGGCGGTTTTTCGGTCGAGGCCAAGGTAGTAAGTATCAAGTATGAGGCTCTTTTTGAGAGGTCGGACGCCATACACACCCCAGAATCCGACGGCATGATCGGGTGCGTTATCAAAAAACCCCGGCTTGTCCAGGTCCGGTCGCACGGCGAAAGCGTCAATCTGCCAAGGGCCGATGCCGGTCTTCACCTTGAATCCGTCAAAACTCAAGCGGACATTCGGGCCCTCCCGCACATCGATCAGGCGGCCAGAGCCGTATTCCATCTCGTGTCTGCCGGCTCTGAACTTGATCCAATTCCGGTCATCTCCTGTTCCGACTTCGATGAATGCGGCCTGGAAATCCAGTCTCTTCTCGTCGATCGGCCTCGGGCCGCCGCTGCGGTAAGAATTCAAGCCGCTTTTTAGCTCCACGAACGAGCGAACGTGCTTGCCATAGTGAACGTCAAAATAAAACATGTACCGTTCGTTGAAATAACCGTTCATGAACGGCTGTTGTCCCCAGTTGTCGTTTCCAATCTGTTCCCAAATCTCGCGAGCTTCGCCCCCCATGGATAGGAACCAGCCATTCCGCCCTGATCGCAAAGGAATGTATTTGATGGGATCCCAAAAATCCTGTCGTTCCGCCGGATCGGCAAGGAAACTCCAGTCGTCGTCCTCGCGAAGCAAGTGATAGGTTCGTGCTGGCGCGGAGGATTCGTTACTCAGAATCGATTGGCCTTGCGAGAGCAGCGAACCCACGGAAGACAGGACGATCAATATCACGACGGTTCGCATCTGTGTCTTCATTGTCATGCCGTCTGCGGCCCTGCTTCTTCCATCGCATCATCCGTTTGTGTCCTATTTCCTCGTTACTGAGTGGATCTCAGCGATGTATCCTCCCGGGAACCTGACGACAACGGCGTCTCGCTCCTCGGTCTTGTACGGAGGAACAAGCACATCCGCACCAGCCGCCTTGGCCTTGGTAAGCGTCTCCGCAAGATTCGTCACTTCATATCCCATCATCTCCCGGCCGTAGGGATATGGAAGGTGACCGTCAGTAACGAACGCAGTCAACTTCCCGAACTTTGATTCGATCCTCAGTCGCCGGTAGGTCTCCGCAGGTCTTCCAATTTCAACGCCTGGTGCCTGCGCATCATCAGACACGACGGTTCCGTGAGAGAAGGCAAGAAAGCTGCGCACGAACGCATCCACCCTCTCCGGTGACACATAGACCCGATTCTCCGGAACTGTCTGGAGCGGCGTATAAGACGGCGCAGTGGTGTGCCAATACAATTGTGTGTTCACGCCACCCGGCCATTGAATGATCGCGTCTTGACCGATCGGATCGTTGAAGGGAGTGACGAACACGTCTGCGCCAGTGGCCTTGGCGGCGCGGACCGCTTCATTCATATCCGTGACCAAATAGCCTGTACGCTCCAAGCCGAAGGGATATGGGACCGGCGTCTTGAACCCGAAAACCGATAGTGTACCTACGGGCGTTAACACCAACTGAATCCTGGTGGTGCTAGGTGTAGGAGTTACCGTGAGCACCCCGTCCTGCCCGGTCTTGCCACCAAATGTCTGAAGCACGCTGGCGACAAAGCGGTCGAAATCCGCCGCCGGAACGTACACATGAGTCGTGTCGTATTGTGGACCTACAGCTACGTTTACTGTTCCAGCGGTCTGTGCCCTTTGGGAAAAAGCACTGACTTGAAGAGATCCAATCGCGAGACCGAGCGTCAGAACTAGCGCTACGCACCTTCCAACAATAATTTTGAAGCGCATTTGTGTTCTCCTAAATTGACAATCACTTAATTTGCTCGACAACCTCGGGCGCTGACACTGCTAGAGCGTTTCGGACTGATGCCGCCGAATTGTAGGACTCGCCGACAAGGCAGACGGCCGCAGCACGGGGAACATCGAGCTTCTTGGTTTGAATCCATATCCCCAACTGTTCACCAAGGACCATTCCTAACAGGCCAAGTAACGCTACGACGGGCGGCGCGGGGCTCTTGACTCGGATGAGCCCGTAAAGAGCACCCACACCGAGACCCACTACAAATGATAGGAACAACACCTTCATCTCCATGCCTCCTCTATCGCTCGAATCAGAATGCAAAACAGTCGCAACCCAACCCCCAAAGGCCGAGGTCGCCGAGCACTTGCAAGTGCGGTTTCGCCTGGTCACGTGCGGAAGCCTCAATGTGGGAACAGGAAGCGGAGTGGGACGCGCCAACAGCCTGGTACTCTCCCTTTGCGTAACCACCATATTCTTTGACAGGAGACCAGCTTGGACTCACCGGTAATGCCGGCGGCGCGAGTTTTGAGAATTCCTCGGTGGCATAAACGACCTTCCCACCTACAATCGTGAGCACGGATTCGAGCTGCTTGATTTGCTCATCCGGAATCGAGAAATAATCCGCGGAAAGAACGGCCAAGTCCGCCAGTTGCCCGGGAGCGAGCGCTCCTTTCTTACCATCTTCTGTTGAAAACCAACTGCTGCCCATCGTGTAGAGCTTGAGTGCTTCCGCCCGATCGAGCCGATTCTCTTCCGGATACAGACCAAGCCCGCCTATGGTCTTGCCAGTAATAAGCCAATACAGGGAAAGGTAAGGGTTGTAGCTTGAGACGCGCGTTGCGTCTGTGCCAGCCCCAACCGGAACGCCGATCTCGAGCATTCTCCGAATTGGCGGTGTGCGTTTGGCTTGCTGCGCCCCGTATCGCTGGACAAAATACTCGCCTTGGAAGGCCATGCGGTTCTGCACCGCGATTCCGCCGCCCAGCGCTTTCACACGTTCGATATTGCGGTCGGAAATTGTTTCGCAGTGATCGAAGAACCAGTGCAGGCCGTCAAACGGAATCTCTCGATTGACTTCTTCGTAAACGTTCAATGCTCGTTCGATCGTCTCGTTGTAGGTCGTATGTATGCGAAACGGCCAGCGATTCTCTACGAGATGCCGGATCACGGCTTTCAGCTCGCTTTCCATGATGGGGAGCATGTCCGGCCGTGGCACAAGAAAGTCCTCGAAATCCGCGGCGGAGAAAACCAGCATTTCCCCTGCGCCGTTCATGCGATAGAAATCGTCGCCCTCCCCGTGTTTTGTCATTTTGGTCCAGCTCTGGAAGTCGCCCAGTTCCTGTTTCGATTTTTGCGTGAAGAGGTTGTAAGCAAGCCGGAGGGAGAGTTCTCCATTGCGGTGCAGTTCGTTCACAACACCGTAATCGTCGGGATAGTTTTGAAATCCGCCGCCCGCATCAATGACACTGGTGATTCCAAAACGGTTCAGTTCGCGGAAGAACAACCGTGAAGAATTAAGCTGATCCTCGCGGGACAGTTTCGTCCCCTTGGCCAGGGTGGAGTAGAGAATATTTGCGCTCGGCTTCGCAATGAGAAGGCCTGTGGGGTTTCCGTGACGGTCGCGTTGAACTTCACCGGCCGGAAAGTCTGGGGAATTCTTGTCATAGCCCACTGCACGAAGCGCCGCTCCGTTCAACAGGGCTCTGTCGTACAAATGCATCACGAAGACCGGTGTGTCCGGCGCTGCTGCATTGATCTCATCGAGCGTTGGCATCCGGCCCTCGGCGAACTGAAACTCTGTCCACCCCCCGATAACCCGGACCCACTGCGGAGCGGGCGTCCGCGCTGCCTGCTCTTTCAGCATGCGCAGAGCGTCGGCGAGCGAAGGTACGCCATCCCAGCGCAACTCAAGGTTGTAGTTGAGCCCGCCGCGGATCGGATGCATGTGCGAATCATTGAGTCCAGGAATGACGGTGCGCCCCCGGCCGTCGATGACGCGGGTCGCCGGCCCGCGTAGACGCAGAATCTTGTCATTTCCACCGATGGCAGTCACCTTTTCCATCAGAAATAGCGATCGCCTCGACAAGCGAAGACACCCCATTCGTGGCGATCTTGGCGTTGTGCAAGATGAGTTCAACAGACACACGAATCTCCTTTTCGGTTTTCTATCGTCTGTGAGAAGGGCGGAAGCAAGCTTCCGCCCCTTTGCTTTACTTGTGCGCTGCGACAGCGGTTGGAACTTCATATTCGGCAAACTTCGTTGCTGGCAAACCATGCACCATGGTGTAGGCGTACTCGACCCCGATGCCATAGGCGCCGAGATGGGTCCTCACAATGTCCATGACCGCGTCATACGTTTCACGGTTGGCCCAATCGCGTTGCCATTCGAGCATCGTCGAGAGAGCCGTCACCGGTTTTGCTCCCGCCTGGATAACTCGCTTCATCGCGTTCTCATGATTGAGTTGACTTACGTCGCCGCAGCAATCTTCCGCCACGTAGATCTCGTAGCCGTCGCGGATGGCCTGTACCGTAGGAAAAGCAATGCAAACCTCCGTCCACAGCCCCGCCAGCACGATTTTCTTGCGTCCTGTCTTTTCAATGGCCGCTACGAAGTTCTTGTCGTCCCAGGAGTTCATCGATGAACGCTCTATCGGCTCCTGGCCCGGAAATACAGCGCGGAGTTGAGGCCACATTTGGCCGCTAAAGGAATTCGTTTCGACTGTGGTGAGCACCACCGGTACATCGAACACCCTTGAGGCTTTGGCAAGAGCGACGGTGTTGTTAATGATGCTCTGTCGGTCGAAGTTCGATACTCCAAAGAGCATCTGTGGCTGGTGGTCAATGAACGCGACAACACAGTTATCAGGCGTGAGAAGTCCCTTCTCGCTAAGCTTGGGACGATTTCCGTTCGATGAATAACTCATGCATTTCTCCTTCTTGTACTGGCGCTGCCAGCTGTCCTAGGTTGATCGCGAGGCTCGAAAATTAACTCCGCACCTTCGCGCTCATGAACATTGCTATTGCAAGACGAGGGCCAACATGGAACGGTCACACTCAACGCGCAACCCTCGTGATATTCGAGGCTGTGAAGCCGCAGATCGCCTTGAGTCACGTGTGAAGAAGTGTGATCCCATGACTCGTGTCATGAAATGACACCTGATATCAGACACCTTGAGTCGGTCTTACGAGAAGGAAGCAACAATACGTTCAGCTGTGCCGCAGCTGCTGGCAGGTGAGTCTGATCTCCACTTTGGATGCAGTATCATCCTCCACCAGCCAACGATGATCGGCCTGAGAACGAATGGGAAGCATTAGAACTTAGCAACGCTAACCTCTGTGCTTCCTTGCAATCTGTGGATTGTCAGGGGTACTGTCGCTCTTTTGGCGATACTCGCCCCATGGTACTGAGATGGTCAAGTTGAAGTGTTGTTAGTCCAATCTGCTATCGCGGATTACTCGCCTTCGTCTTGTTGATTCAGGACATTCCGCAACGACACTGCTTTATCAGTGCGCTCGTACGTTCTGTCGTAGGGGTAGAAGAGTTTCTTATCACCTTGCTGCCACGCTGCTTTCAGGTCCGAATGTGTGATATCCCAATCGGGTCGGCATTGTCTGAGAACTGCACGCAAATCCTGGCGAAGATCTTCGATTGTGGGTCGGCCTAAGAACCAGTAGCCGTTGTAGATCTTATAAATGACAAGACCGGGCTCAAGCACGATCGTGTGTGGAATCATCGGATTGTGCAGGGGGTCCGTGTATTCGGCAATATCGAGGTCTTTTTGAACTACACGCCTGGCGTCAGACAGGAAAGGCCAGTGCGCGCCAACTCCGCTGCGAAATTCATTAGTCTCAATAACATTGTCGGTAGTGATTGTGAGTAGCCTGCAATACGCAACCTCGAGCTCGCGGTGGAGTTGAACGAGACCCTCATGCTGTCTCCGCTCTTTTGGGCAGAAACCGCCGCGACTGAGGATGAGAATCATCGGATCGTGTTGTTGAAGCTCAGAAAGCTTCCGGCGTTTGGCGGAGTGGTCTGTAAGCTCATAATCAGGGAAGAGAGCGCCTGGAACAATATCGAATCTCATTTACAAGGCTTCTCCTGTGCGACTGCGTTTCGAGCGAAATAACCTTCCAGGATTTGCCAGAGTCTGGACATGGATTACATTTCGGCCCGATTGCACAGTGTCGCGCTTAGTGCGAACAACAACGGAAGATGAACTATCGACGCCACAAGCAGTCGGCGTGCGGCCGCCCGCGACCGCTGAAGCACGAATTCCAACCCAAAGTACAGGAACCCGAGACCCAGCAGTGCTCCGGCGCAGTAGAAAATCGCAGCGTGGCGTGTCGGAAATTGCACGATGCTGATTGCGAGCAGAGCCAGCAGGGGCAATACAGTTTCCAGCGTCACGAAAGGAATTCTCGCATTGCCCTTGGGCAACACCAGATAGCCTGCTCGGTCGTAGTCTTCGCGGTACATCCATGCGATTGCCATGAAATGTGGGAACTGCCAAAGGAAGAGGATCGCGTACAGCGTCCACGCCTCGCTATTCAATCGGCCAGATGCTGCGGCCCAGCCGATCAGGGGAGGCATGGCACCAGGAAAAGCGCCAACGAGAACGCACAACGGTGTTTTTCGTTTCAGCGGTGTGTACACCAACAGATAGGTGACCAGCGTGAGCATCGCAAGCACACTCGAAAGCGGAGTAACAGCGATGGCAAGATACACGCTTCCTGCCCCTGCCAGTGCAATTCCGAAGGCCAGGACGGCAGCCGGTTTGAGACGGCCAGATGCGGCGGGGCGCCGGGCTGTCCGGCGCATCTGTGCGTCGAACGTTCGTTCGATGTATTGGTTCAATGTTCCTGTCCCACTTGCGACCAGCAACGTCCCAAGTAAAGTGTTGAACAATCCCGCGAATGAAAACGGTCGCGCTTCGCTTCCGCACCCCAGATAAAAACCGACACCAGTCGTGATCAGAATAAGGAAATTGACTTCTGGCTTAGTCAGGGCCCAGTACTCTGAGAGCGTGGATCCCCAAGAACGCCCGTCTTGCGCTCTGGAAGACGCGAGTTGCTCGGTAACTATGGACGGGCCGGACATTCAGACAGCCTCCATCCGGTGCGGGTCCGTCAGTACCGCACTGCGTTCCGGCTCGAACTGCAAGATCGATCGCTCTCCCGACCGATATGGGGAAAGTAAACGTGCTGCGAAAACTGTCGCGGCAAACAAGTAAACGACGGTAACGCAAGTCCACATCAACGCACCGGCACATTGCTGATCTTCCAGAGCAGACAGACCAAATGATCGTGGTGAAGACAAAAACACGGGGTAAACCACGCGGTCGCAAAAGACCAGAAATCCGGAAAGAACATCGCACGGCAAGGTGGCCAGGAATAGATACAAGAGTATCGACGATTCTGGCCACTTCAAGCTGGTCGGCAATGGTTGGACTACCGGCCACCAGAACAGAAGTCCGGTTGCGAGAAACGATGCTTGCTCAAGCCCGTGCCAGTTTTGCGATCTCAACCCGAGCACAAATACCCCAGGGATATGCCATGCCACCAGAGTGCCGGCCGCTCCCAGCCAGCAAATTAAAGGATGGGTCAGCGCGCTCCACACCTGATGCAGTCCTGTCGATTGAGACGACCGACCCATTACTTGCACCAACCGATGCGGCAGCCTGTAAAGCAATGTCTTGACAGGCGCGCCCAGCAAGATCAAGGGAGCTGCAAAGGTCATGAGCAGAAGGTGCTGAACCATGTGCGCCGTCAGCATTTCGTGATCGAGCGCACTCAGCGGCGACGCGATCGCCAGCCAGATGAGAAATAGGCCAAGCATAAAACCGCCGGCACGCCAGGCCTGAACGTTGTCGAGGTTAAGCCTGTGAAGTCGAATCCATTCACGCACGTATATAAGGGCGACGAGAATTAAGCCCGCAGAAACCAAAGCTGACGCGACCGAAGCGTGATGAGCGTGTGGCATAGCTTTGCGCCTTAGGGTTGAGTCGCCGACTTCGGTTTGCTTTCGCTGAGCACAAGGTCCCGTGCCGCATCACGTGCCGGGCTTTGTGTGGCCGGATGGAGGGTTTCAAGGAACGCCACGAGCGCCGTGGTCTCAGCCGGACTCAGATTGTTCCCATACGCAGGCATGTTGCCGCCGCCTTGAATCACCTGCCGAATGAGTTGGTCCTGCGTCAGCCGCACAGCAACGCTGTCTAGGGTTGGCCCCCTTTGTCCACCCGTGTTGCCAAGGGAGTGGCAGTTGCGGCACTGCTTGACCTGAAACACGAGCGCACCTTGCCGCTCAAGTGCCGTCGTGCCGTGAATGTAGCGGTCGGGTACGGGGTCGCCACTCCAGGCGTTCATGTGCGGACTCCAAGGCGTGAACTGGGCGAGCCGGGTAAACGTGCCGAGGGTGATCGCAATCATCAGCACAGTAACAACCGCAATCGGCCGACGCTTCCAGCTTTTTTCCCCTTCTCCCGAAAGAAAGGGTAGAAGAATCAAGCCAATAATTACTAACGGCGGGCCGATGAGAAGGAATGGCGTTTCCAGCGATGGAGGAAGAAGTGAAAGTAGCGCATAGAGCCACAAAAAAAAGTAATCAGGCTTGGGCGCAGTTTGGATGATTGTCGGGTCAGGCTGCCCCGTCGGCCCAAATGGACCAAAGTAGTAAGCGCACGCGGCAATTGCCATGATGATAAATGCCGCGAAAAACATGTCTTTCCAAACGGCATAGGGGAAGAAGGGTGCGCCCTCGCTCTTGGTCAATGCGTGGTACTCGACCTCATAGGTCGCCCGCTTTACGATGCGTCCCGGCATCGGCCATTCGTTGATGCCCAGCTTGAGCACCATCAGGACATGCAGACTCACGAAGGCAATCAACATTCCAGGAATCACGAAGACGTGCAGCGCGAAGAATCGGGAGAGGGTTGCGCCAGCGATGATAGGTCCACCCAGCATCAGTTTCACAACTGCAGGACCAATGATTGGAACGCGGCTGGCTATCGAGGCTCCGATCCCCAACCCCCAATAAGCGTCCTGATCGAAACGCAGGACTTGACCGGTGAACGCCATGCCGAGAGTCATCAATAAGAGAAAGACTCCGATGATCCAGGTCAGTTCGCGGGGATACTTGTGGGCTCCGAACAGAAATACTTGCGCCATATGAATGAGGACAATGGCAACCATGAAGTTGGAGCCCCATCCATGCATCGCGCGGATGAACCATCCGAGCGTCACCTGATGATTCAAGGCCTGTAAGCTGCTCCAGGCTTCGCCCGCCGAGGGAACGTAAATAAGCGCCAGCAGGATTCCGGTTACCAGCTGCAGGAGAAAGACCGTGAGCGCAGCGCTACCGAACACGTAGAACCAGCTCGCCGTATTTCGCGGCACAGGATGTTCCACGGCCTCGCGAATCGGTGCCGCGAGCTGCAGACGGTGGTCGAACCATTCGCCAATTTTCCTGATCACGCGCACGGTGGCTTCTCCGATGACAGACTTGCCACTGGATCGCCGGGTGTTGGCAACTGTCCAGCATTGATCGTAAGCACGCCGTTTTCGATTCTGTGGGGATATTCGAAGAGCCCGCGTTCCGGCGGCCCTGATGCACGCGCCCCGTCGCGGTAGTATGCTCCGCCATGGCAAGGACACATAAAGAGACCTGATTGCGGGAACCAGTGGACCGGGCAGCCGAGATGGGCGCAGTTGATCGCAAATACTTGGAATTGATCACCGGAGATGCGCCGTACCCAGCATGCGGTGTCTACCGTTTTTCCGTCTGTAGGCATCACGAATGGATTACGGAAAGTAGCCATCCGCGTCTCGCCTTCCGGAAAGTTGGTGACGTCGCCCAGGTGCACCCACGACAGGTACCCTTCCGCTTGACCACGAGCTACAGATGAAAGAAGAAAGCGCACAATCGGTACAGCAAGCACCATCGCCGCGACTCCGTTGAACAGGATTCCGAGCTTCATGAAGAAGCCGCGCCGGGAAAGCGTATCCCCAGCAGACGGGGCTATCACAAGATTAGTCGTCATTTCATTTCTCCGGGTGTTCCTCAGATTGGTGCTGCGCATAATTCGAAGCGGAATAAGGCTGGCCGGGGCTTTTCACGCGGCGCGATGCTAACCATGCAACCACATCTGTGATTTCCTGATCGGACATGGGCTTTCCGGGACCGTTTCCCCGCCAGTCGGGTGCCCCCAAGTCGGGTCTGCCCGTGATCACGACCGTGCGTAGTCCTTGATCGCTGACCAGCGCAAGAAACGAATCGTTGCTGATGGCACTACCTTTGGAACCACCGTGACCTTCAGATCCGTGACAGGATGCGCAATATGTTCCGAAAACGATCTCGCCATGTGTGGCGTCCCCCGTCGTTCTTGCGCTGTATGAAGGTGGGTTGGCTCCGTCGAGACTTCTCTTGCGTTCCCAACGGGAAAAAATTCCGCTCGTAATCACGTTAATCTGCTCGTCCGTCAGCAATCCTCCGGCACTCTGCGCGAACGCCGGCATCGAGGTTCCACGGACCCCGTTGGCAACAACCTTGTGCACCGCGTTTTCGTCGACAATGGCGAGATACACCGGATTGGCAAGGGCAATCGACGCTCCTCCACGCCCTTTCGCGCCATGGCAGGCGGCGCAGTTCTGTGCGTAGAGAGTGCCGAAGTCCACAACCTCGTTCGGCGCCACTGGCTCCGAACCTTTCGGAGGTTGGCCATGTGGAGTGGCGCAAGCCGAGAGAAGTACGAGCACGAAAACCGTGAATGCAGAGAGATGTGGGATCCGGTTCATTGGTGCCCCTCTCCGCTCTCTCGTGGTGGGATCGTTCCGGGAGCTTCGATTCCTGCCCGTAGAACAAACGACACATTCTCCCGAGTAGGAATGCTCTGCTGGCGCACAACTACGAGGCCTGCCACAATTCCAAAGGCCACTTGCGATGCAACAAACCAGAACCAATCAATATGGCTGGCGAGCAGTGGATTCAGCAGTCCGAGAATTGTGTACAGTAGCCCTGACCACAGCGCCGGGGCAATGAGTCCACCAAGCACAATCGGACGGCGCGGGAACATGGGCAGCATCGCGCCGTAGAGCAACCCAACAAAAATGGACACGAGGCCGTGGAGAAGAAAGGCAATCGCGAAAGCATCAGCATGAAATGAATAGAGCTGCGCAGGCCCGAGTCTCAGCGATTCCCGATAAACAACTGCGGCGAGCAGATTGATGGGATACCAGATGCTGCCAGCCTTTAGCATGCCGTAGGCACAAGCCAGTACAGCCATTGCTACGCTGCCCGCGATGCCTCCTTTAACCCCCGCCGAAACTGGATATGTGCGGACCGGGAGCCATGCTCGCAGTTGATCCGGCAGGACTGGAATCCGTTCCACGACACGGCGATCGGTAGTCAGGCGAATGTCTTCGGGAACCACTGAAACAGCATCCTCCTGCGCATGCGGAAAGACGGCGCGGAACCATCCGACGCAGCCCGCCAGCGCGAATGCGGCCCCGAGAACGCTCACCGACATGCTCGTCACCAGCCCCGCGAACAGGAGGGTCGCCCCAAAAGCCAAGATGAAAGGCCAGGCTGTTGGCGCCGGCACCTCGATCGTGCGCGGAGTCCGACACGTTTCGTTCAATTGCTCCGTTGTCAATACTGTCGCCATGTCTGCCTCAGCGGCCGAGAATGTAAACTACGGTAAAAACCACAACCCATACGGCGTCGACGAAATGCCAGTACATCGAGAGCACTTCGATGTGACCAGACTGCTTCACTCCCACACGACCACTAAGTCCGAACACCGCAACCGTCACGAGCATGACGAGACCTGCGGTGACGTGAAACGCGTGCAGCCCGACAAGCGAGTAATATGTTGTCCCGAACAGGTTGGTCGAGATCGTCAACCCGTGTTCGTAGATCAGTCGGTGCCATTCCTCCGCTGTGCCATAGAGGAACAATCCACCGAGTGCAATGGTGAGCAGCCAGAATCCAAGGAATGCAAATCGAATGCCGCGTGCCAGAC
>WNFS01009698.1_pt1 | contig 11908 bp, 9 predicted proteins | sample 5400141 | NCBI WGS metagenome assembly WNFS01 (sample SAMN13153358, study PRJNA577476) | soil metagenome | isolation source: 60 cm saprolite under Madrone tree | place: USA:California | collected 2016-06-14 | reverse complement strand
CGCCCAAAGCTCCACGTAATATGCACGTGGGCATCAATCCAACCGGGCAACACTGTCAGGCCGCGCAGGTCATAATCCACGGGCCCGGCCTTGGGATCGATACGAACAATTCTTGAGCCCTCGATAACTACGCGCGTGTTGTTCAGCACGTGTCCCTTGCCGTCGAGCAACATACTCGCGGCAATCACGATGCGTTGCTGAGTTGGAGCAATGCGTTTGTTGCTTAAAGGCACTAAGTGTTTGCTGTGCGCGGGCGTCTGTGCAGATACCTGGCTGGAAACTCGTTGCACCTGGCTGTAGACGCTAAGGATACTGAGAATGCATAGAATGATCTTCGCGGAGCGCATGATCGTTCCTTCCTCCCATTGATACTTTGTCGACCGCACTGGTATTTATCGATGCGTGGTGCGATCATTACTCTTAAAATAAACGGAAAGCTAGTCAAGAGGACTTACGGTGGTGATAAGTTTCGCTGCAAATGTCCGATAAACTTTAAGTTTGTCGCGGCGTTACGACAAGCTAAACTTATCGGAAATCAAACTGACCCAGTAGACTTCCTAAGGAGGTTTGAGAATCGCACAGTTCGACCCGAAGCTGTGAAGGCGGGCGTGTTCAAGGCCAACTGATTTGCTGTTCCAGGTTTTCCGTTGTGGCAGCATCAATATCAACGCATACAGAAAGAAGGAGTTCTTATGACTGATCAGACAACCAGTACCATCACTACGAAAGATGGCACGGAGATCTATTACAAGGATTGGGGCGAAGGACAACCGATAGTTTTCAGTCACGGATGGCCATTGAGCGCAGACGACTGGGATGCACAAATGTTGTTCTTCTTAAATCATGGATATCGCGTCATCGCCCATGACCGCCGGGGTCACGGACGGTCAAGCCAAACCGGCGACGGACACGATATGGATCACTACGCCGATGACCTCGCCGCGCTCACCGCGCATCTTGACTTAAGGAATGCCATCCATGTTGGCCACTCGACCGGCGGCGGTGAGGTCACACGTTACATAGCGCGCCACGGCGAAAGTCGTGTCGCTAAGGCTGTACTCATTAGTGCAGTCCCGCCGCTGATGGTGAGGACCCCCGCGAATCCCGGCGGTTTACCTAAAGAAGTATTCGATGACTTTCAAGCGCAGGTTGCCACCAACCGGGCGCAATTTTATTTCGATGTGCCGACCGGGCCTTTTTACGGTTACAACCGGCCGGGCGCGAAAGCATCGCAAGGTGTGATTGAGAATTGGTGGCGCCAGGGCATGATGGGCGGCGCCAAGGCACACTATGATGGCATCGTGGCCTTCTCTCAAACTGACTTCACGGAGGACCTGAAGAAGTTCACGGTACCGACGCTGGTAATGCATGGCGACGATGATCAGATCGTGCCGATCGGTGCAGCGGCCCTGATGTCCGCGAAGATTGTTAAGAACGCCACGCTAAAGGTGTATCCAGGTTTTCCGCACGGGATGCCCACCACTAATGCCGACCAGATCAATGCCGATCTGCTCGCGTTCTTTAAGACTGAGACGCTGTCAGCGTCGGCGTGAAGTGTTAGCGGACGGCGATTAGCAGAGTCCAGACTGTGGCTTGGCGAAGGCGCAAAGCCGCAGTCTGCGCGCGCGGGTTGAATGAAGACTAATCCATTTGCGTGACCTTGTTGCACACAAAATGCGTTCATCGCCGTGGTTCTGGCAACTGTCACAACGAACAAAGGGGCTTCAATGAAAATGTTCATGCGGGCGCTGTGTGGCGCCGTTGCAATTCTTGCTTTTGCATTCTCAACCAACTCGAATCTTCAGGCACAAACGCGAATCACAGATCGTTTCGCGAAGGTTAATGGAGTCAGTCTCCACTACTTGAGCGCCGGCAAGGGCGGTCTTGTGATTCTCTTACATGGCTATGCCGAAAACAGTCACATGTGGCGGCCGCTGATTCCACAACTCGCTGGAACTCATACGGTGATCGCTCCCGACCTGCGAGGATTCGGTCAATCTTCAAAACCAGGTGACGGGTACACAAAGAGGGCGATGGCGCAGGACATTCATGCCCTGGCGACGTCGTTGGGTTACCGCCGCGCGACTATTGTCGGCCACGACATCGGCTTAATGGTCGCCTATGCCTATGCCGCACAGTATCCGAAAGAAATCGATCGTATCGTCCTGATGGATGCCTTCCTTCCGGGCGTCGGTGATTGGAAAAGCGTCTGGCTATTGAGAGACTTGTGGCACTTTCACTTTTATGGCGAGACGCCGCTCAAGCTGGTTACGGGTCGAGAGCGCATTTATTTCGAGCACTTCTGGAATGATTTCGCCGCCGACCCAAAGCACTCAGTTCCTGAAGCGGACCGCCGATTTTACGCGGCATCATATGCACAGCCGGGCGCAATGCGAGCAGGCTTTGAAGTGTTTCATGCCTTTGAACAGGATGCTAAGGACTTCGCTGAGTTGTCGCAGACCAAACTGACGATGCCCATGCTGGTGCTGACAGGCGAGAAGGCTTCCGGAAATACTTTGATTGAGCAGGCACGCCTCGTCGCTAATGATGTGCAGGGTGTTGTCATTAAAGGGTCGGGGCACTGGCTGATGGAAGAAGCGCCAAGCCAGGTTATTCCGCAGCTGGTGGCGTTCATAAACAAGTCAAACTAACTGGAATGGGAGTAGCGGATCATGCCTGAGGAAACGTGTATACATATCGAGGCGATTACGAGCGTCAAACACGCGAAGCGACGGGAATGCGAAGAGTGCGTGAAGATCGGCTCACGATGGATGCACCTGCGCACTTGTCAAACGTGTGGTGCGACCTTGTGTTGTGACGACTCGCCGAATCGCCACGCCACCAAGCACGCCCACGCGAGTGGACATCCGGTGATCGCCTCGGCGGAGCCTGGAGAGCGCTGGCTGTATTGCTATCCTGACGACGCATTTGCTGAGTATTGAGTCGCGCCTCTTAAATGAAGTTTGCTGATCCGCCTGGGTCTGCGAAAATCCGCGGCCGCACAGAAAGCGAGCGTGTCATCGGCTTCAACGCGATTACATTGAGGGCAGCGTTTCACAGATATCTATATTGGCACGAGATACTACTCAAGATAGACAATTCGCAGGTTGGGAAGGGTGGCTTGCCCCCGCCTCAACTTTCAATTGGCTCAATCTTGAATGTCGAGCAAGGTGAGGCGGGGGCAAGCCACCCTTCCCAACTTGCGAATTCCCTTTCATTGAATGGACGCTCGCAACATGCCATTTTTGTAGCTTCGGAATAATTACTGTGGCAAACCGATTCGGTTAATTAAATCCTTGAAGCGCGGGTCATCGCGCAAAGGATCCATGAACGGATCAACTTCAAGCCGTTCGAAAAACCAATCGTGCGCTTGATAGGCTTTTTCAAGTTCGTCAAAAGCAGCATCTTTCTCTCCAAGCGCCACATAAGCAATCGCCAGCCAATAGTTGCTTATGTATTCTTTCTTCTCCAGCTCTTTCCACCTGCTGATGACTTGCTCGGCTTCTCGACGGCGGCCGGTTTTGGCATAGCCGTAAGCCAGGTCTGCGAGCAGCTCATAATCTGATCCCAATGTCTTTTCGGATAGTGCGAGCGACTCCTCGTACATGCCCTTCATCTCATATGCATGCACCAGCCAATTTTTTCCGCCGATGAAAGTCGGATCGAGGTCGTATGTTTTCTTCGCCTGTTCGAGTGCGTTGTCGTATTGACGCGCGTACAGGTAAACCGCAGCAAAGTTGGCATTCTGGATCAGTGACAACGGTTCCAACTCCATGGCCCGCTTCATCTCTGCAATGGCCTCGTCATGACGCCCCATCGGACTTAAGTAAACCCATGCGTAACGAAAATGGGTAATTGCTATTTTCGGATCGAGCTCAAGCGAACGCTTGAATTCGCGTTCGGCCTCTGCCCAATTCCAATCATAAGTTGCAAGAATGACTCCGCGGGCTGTGTGAGCTTCCGGGAGATCAGGATCGAGTTCGAGTGCTTTGGTAACTGCCGCCTTCGCTTTCGGCATTCCTTCGTGCGGTGACACGTAAGCAAAAGAAGGCATCACCGTGTACGCTTCAGATATCGCGGAATAAGCCAGCGCAAAGTTCGGATCGAGCTTTATGGCCTGCTGGTAAAACTCGATGCTTCGCTGAAGATCTGCATAACTGCGCCTGGCGAAATGGAAGCGGCCTTTCAAGTAAAGTTGATAAGCTTCGTTATTGTCCGTGTAGTGCTTGGTAATGCCTTTCGTTTCGCTGCCGGCGAGTTTCAATTGCAATTTCTGAGCGATGGCCGCCGCAATTTCACGTTGCGTTGCCAGCAGGTCGGACATCTGCCGGTCATACTGTTCGCCCCAAAGTACTTTGTTATTGCGGGCGTCAACCAATTCAACGCTGATGGTCAAATTGTCACCGCGTTGAGCGATGCGCCCTGTCATTACCGCAGTGACACCGAGTTCTTTGGCGATTGCTTTCAAATCGATTTCTTTGCCCTTGTAACGCATTACTGAGCTGGTGGGGCTGACTTTCAGATTTGGTAGCTGGGAAAGACGATAGATTAGCGACTCTGCCAAACCATCGGAGAGATATTCGGTATCGGCAGCGTTGCTTTTGTTCTCGAAAGGCAGGACGGCGATAGAATCGATGACCGTTGCCGTGTTACGAGCACGAACGTAATAAGCTGAAAAAGCAACAGCGCCAATCACAACGGCCGCTACAATCGCAGCCGCGAGTTTGTGACGTTTGAGACTTTGCGTCACATATTCTGCGCTTGAAATTGCCGGCGGAATCGATGCAGATACCGGAGCGGTCGATTTGATCGTTGAACCGCTGTCTGTGCTAAGCGCCGCCTGAGTACCGCTCGGCGGCGGCGTTGTGGTGTTAAAGTCAGCGCCGGCTTCCAACTCACGCCGCAGATGCTTCAGTTCAATCGCAACTTCTTTGATTCCCTGATACCTGTCGTCTGCGTCTTTCTCTAAACAGCGACGCACGATTCGCTGTAATTCCGCGGGCGCTGAGGGATTTAACTCGGCGATGGGCGGCGCCGATTCATACACGACCATGTGCAGAGACTTAATAACTGACTCGCCTTCGAAAGGCTTTTTGCCGGTCGCCGCCTCGAACAGAATGCAGCCGAACGAGAAGATGTCGGAACGCTGGTCGATCTCTTTGGTTTTACCTTGGGCCTGTTCCGGAGACATGTAGCCGACAGTGCCCATGACCGTGCCTGGGGTTGAATGTTGGGGCAATACGGCGGTGGCTACGTCACTCGAGTCGCCGCCGGGCAAAGGTTGTGGCTCAATCAACTTCGCGAGGCCAAAGTCCAGAATCTTTGCGTGACCGTCGCGCGTGATCATGATGTTGTCGGGCTTCAAATCGCGATGCACGATGCCAGCGGAGTGCGCTTTGGCCAAACCTTCTGCTGCGTGTTGCAAGTACCGCAATAGCTTTCTCAATTCGGTTCGCTCGCGATGAATCTTCTCGCGCAGGGTAACGCCATCGATAAACTCCATGGCGATGTAGTGAATGCTATTGTCTTCGCCAATTTCGAAAATCTGCGCGATGTTGGGATGACTGAGCGCGGCCGCAGATTTCGCTTCACGAACAAACCGCTCCATTCGATCACGATTCGATGCGACGTCAGCCGGCAAAATCTTCAGCGCGACTTTCCGATCCAGTTTCGTGTCCTGGGCCAGATAAACTTCGCCCATTCCGCCCGCGCCGATCTTGGAGACGATGCGGTAATGCGAAAAGCTGGTGTGTGGTAGAAGATCGCTCATTTGTTCAGAAGGTCATTGCGTCAGGCCGGGGCTCGCTCCCGTAACTACGGGACGTCCAGCCCCGCTTTGCGCAAGCCGTCAATCAAATGCTTCCCGTAATCGGGCTCCCACCATTTCGCGACATCCTCGCGTATGGTGTCGGCGAAGTCCGGCCGCAGTTTGAGTAGATCCCGCAAGGCTTTACCGGCCGCATCACGTTCTCCAAGCTGCCCGTAGGCGGCGGCCATCGCCGTCTGCATCCCCCAGTGGCCCGGCAGATTGGCTTTGAGCACGAAACTCAATGCGCCGCGGTAGTCACCTTGGCGGTACGAGTTGTAGAAGTCGGCATACCAGTACCATCCGGGATGGTTGGGATTTAGCTGCTTGGCGCGCTCCGCCAGTGCCATGCCACGCTCCCAGTCACCTGCATAGGTGAGCAACTCACCGAGAAAAGCAATGGAGTTGCCGTCCATCGGGTTGAGTGCGACGGCCCGCTCCGCCGCATTGCGGAAGCTCTGGAATTCCTTTTGAAAGAAGAGCGCCTGGGCCAGACTGAAATAGGCCAGATGGTTAGAGGGCGCTGCCTCGACGGCGCGCCGCGCGGCGGTTGCCCCGCTCGTTAGGCAATCAGCTTGAAGGTTGAATCCTTGCGCGTGCTCCTGGACGCACAGTAACGCTAGCATGGCCCAGGCATCGGCATAAGCTGGTGCCTTCCGCACCGCCAATTCGAGGCCAGGCCGCGCAGCGGCAAGCTCTTCGGCGGTGACCCGTTCGAAGTAGCCGAAGCTGCGCAGCACTGCCTCGTAGGGGCTCAACTCTTCGGGAGTGCGGCTGCGAACAGTTTCACTCATGCTCCGGGGCAGAACCCCGTTCATATCAGCGACGGTCGAAACAATCCGCGGAACCAACTCGTCCTGTAACTCGAAGTTCGCCTCTGGGCTGAAGATGCGTTCATAGTTCTCGGCCCAGAGATGAGCGCCGGAGACTGCGTCCACGAGCTGCACCGTAAGACGCAGCTTGGTTCCTGCCTGGCGAAGGCTTCCTTCCATGACATACCGCGCGCCCAGTTGTTTGCCGGCAGAACGAACGTCGGTCGCCTCATTGGCGTAGCGCGAAGTCGAACTGCGCGAGATGACCTTGAGGTAAGAGAAGCGCGAAAGGCCTGTCACGATCTCCTCGGTTAGCCCCTCTGCCAGGGCCGTGAGATCGGCGTTGCCTCCGCCATACTTAAATGGCAACACCGCGACCCGGAATCCCTCGTCAGCCCGGGCCGCTCCCGCGTCCGTGCCAGACTTTGCTTGTTCTGTTTTTCCCGTGATCGTCCCGTTGAGCTTCGGCGAATCGGGCGAGTCATCGGTCGCCGGAATCGCGAGCCCTGCTTTGCGCAGTCCTTCCAAGATCGGATCCATCAGTCCACTCGCGAAGTGCCAAGTCCCGACGTTTGAGCGCGCATGCGCCGCAAACTCGGGATCGAGCGCCAACAAATCCCGGACTGCGGCTGCGGCTTCAGCGCGCCGGCCAAGGAGTCCACAAGCCGAGGCCATTACGAGGAATGGCCAGAAGAGAAGAAGTGCACTTGAGCGAGTGCAACTAGCGCGAACTGGTTGGCCCGATCCAACTCAACCGCGCGCCGACCCGCAGCCAGCGCGCGATCGAGAGAGGTCGCGTCGCTCTGGAAGCCAAACGCGTATTCGTCGACGTAGATTTGCGCGAGGGCGGCCAACATGTCCGATTGCCCAATGTTGCGCTCCGCCACGCGCTGCAGCCGGCTCTTGAGCTCAGCGTGAGCCGAGGGCGTGATCTGTTCGCGGTATGCAAAATACTGGAACTGCCACTCAACCGGCGTGAGATCGACGTCGTCCTTCTTCCGGATCGCGGCCCTCATCGAATGGACGAGCACCCCGTAGCTGTCCGCTACAGTTGCGACGATGCGGCCCGCGACGTCGTCCTGCACGGCAAAAATCGTCGAAGTCTGGAGGTCCCGATTGTAAGTCTCGGACCACAGTTGCGCCCCAGTTTCGGTGTCGACGAGTTGGGCGGTCACTCGAACGGCGGAACCTCCCTTGCGGATGCTTCCTTGCAGGCTGTAGCGCGCGCCGAGCTTCGCGCCAAGGGCCCGCTCGTCTCCGGTCTCTCCCTTCTGGCGGGCTACGGAGGCGCCCGCAACAACCGACAGATACCGAAACCGCGAGAGGCTGGTTACGATCGCCTCGGATAGCCCTTCGGCCAGGGTCGCGACGGCGGGATCTTCGTCGCGAACTTTGAACGGCAGGACCGCAACCCAGAATCCTTCATCCGCTCGCGTCATCCCGGACGTTGTTACACTCGTTGACGGGTCCGGATGACCGGAATACTCCGATTTCATAAGGCCCTTTAATTCTTGCTGGAGATCGTCGAGCTCAATCGCCAATTCCTTAATCGACTGATAACGTTTCTCAGGCTCCTTCGCCAGACAGCGGCGCACTACGCGTTGCAGCTCAATGGGCGCGAGCGGATTCGCATCCTTCAACTGTGGTGTCGGCGCGTGAACGATCTTGTGCAGCGAGTCAAGAGCATCTTTTCCCTCGAAAGCCCTTTGTCCCGTGGCCGCCTCAAAGAGAATGCAGCCAAACGAGAAGATGTCGGAACGGTGATCGATTTCGTCCACGCGACCACTCGCCTGCTCGGGAGACATGTAGCCGATAGTGCCTATCACCATTCCCGGCGTTGAGTGCCCACTATCCCAGCTGGACTGGTCGACTGGGTTTCCCGGGTGCTGCATAACAGCCGTGACGACTTCACTCGAACCACTTTCGTTGGACCCAAAAGTTCTTTGGGATTCGACTAGCTTCGCTAGCCCAAAATCCAATACCTTCGCGAAGTCGTCGCGCGTGATCATGATGTTGTCCGGCTTGAGATCGCGATGAACGATTCCGGCAGCGTGAGCTTTCGACAACCCCTGCGCGACCTGAATCAAATACTTCAGCAGCTGCGGGAGTGGAGCTCTGTATCTATGTATCTTCTCGCGAAGCGTTCGGCCATCGATGAACTCCATCGCAATGAAGTGCGTACCGTTGCTCTCTCCGATTTCATAGACGTGTGCTATGTTCGGATGATTCAACGCCGCTGCTGACTTTGCCTCGCGAACAAAACGGTCCATGCGATCACGATTTGACGCGAGCTCGGCCGGCAAGATTTTTAGCGCGACTTTGCGATCCAGCTTTGTATCCTGAGCCAGATACACCTCACCCATTCCACCCGCGCCGATCTTTGAGCGGATTTCATAACGGCCGAGCTTTGTTCCTGTTACCAGACTCATTTGTAGTTATCGAAGCTATGCGGCAGCCCGACGCGCCTTAATAAGTCTTCAAAGCGCGGGTCGGAGCGCAGGGGATCGAATTTCGGATCCACTCCCAACCAGATCAGCCAGACGGATCGCTCATCGCAAGCCTTTTCAAGCCACGCAAGAGCTTGCTCGTGGTCACCAAGTCCCAGATAAATCTGCGCGATGTGAAAGGCCTGCTCGTACTCTTGACTAGATTGGCTCTCTAACTCACTGAGAATCTCCAGCGCCTTGCGACGCTCTCCGGCTTTCCCGTATGCGTGCGCCGCAGCTGATAACGTAACAGGATCGTTCAGTGCTATCGGCGCATTCTCAATGGTGGCAATAGCCGAAGCGAAGTCACCCTTTTCCACATAAGCGTCAGCGAGAAACCAGTACGCTATGCGGAGGTTCGGATTCAACTCGAGCACTCTTCGATACTGTTCGATCGCGCGCTCAGGCTGGCGCGACCAATGGAAGGTCGCGCCAATTCCGAAATCGATCTGGTCGGAGAGCGGGTCGAGCTCCTGGGCGCGCCTCTGCTCTTTTAAGCCTTCGTCAAATCGGCCCATCAACCCGAGATACCAGCCATACCACATATGAATATGAGCGCTGCCCGGATCGAGAGCGATCGCGCGTTTGAACTCATGCTCGGCGCCGGCGTAGTCCCGGTCGTAATACATTTTGATGACCGCAAGGGAATTGTGAGCGTTGCCGAGCGCGTCATCGAGTTCCAATGCCTGGCGGGCCGCCTCTCTTGCTTTGGGCATCCATTCACGCGGAGCATCGAAAAAGGACATTTCGGTATAACACTCGGCCAGCCCAGCGTAAGCTGAGGCATACCGGGGATCGATCGCTATGGCCTGATCAAAACTCTTAATCGCCTTTTGAAAAAACTCGAGCGTCCACCTCATGAAGTATGAAAGACCTCGCAGATAAAACTCGTGTGCTTCCGGATTCCTGGTATGACGCTTCAATACGGCGGCCTGCTCCTGGCCAAATAGCTTTACTTTCAGCGCCTCGACCACGGCAAGTGTAATTTCATCCTGCACGTCAAAGATGTCTTTCATCTCACTGTCGTAGCGCTCAGACCAGAGATGATAACCATCCGCCGCGTTAATAAGCTGGGCGGTAATTCGCACGCGGTTGCCGGATTTCCTCAGGCTGCCTGCCAGAATTGTGTTCACATTTAGGGCCTTTGCGATTTCGTTAACGGCCGCGTTTTTGCCCTTGAACCAGAATGTCGAGGTGCGAGCGGCGACTTTCAACTGATCAATCTTCGCCAGTGCATTGAGCAGTTCTTCAGCCAGTCCGTCGCAGAAGTATTCGTTTTCCGGATCGGCGCTCAGGTTTGTGAAAGGGAGCACGGCGATTGAATTGCGCGGCTCCGTTGTGGAAACGCTCGTTGCCTCATCGCTTCGCAATGCCGATCGATCTGATTTCGCAAACGGGCGCGTGGCTCCAAACTCACGCTCAGCTTCGACTTCGAATTCAAGCCGCCTCCGCAACTGCCGCAGGTCCGCGAGCAGATCCTCCGCTTTCCGATAGCGTTCGTCGCGCTCCTTCGCCAGAGTTTTCTTAACTATTCGGTCGAGTTCCGCCGGAATCTCTTGATTGGAAAGGCTGGTCGGTTTCGGCTCGGTCGTCAAGATCGCTGCGATCACATCGCTCGCGGTCTCGCCCGCAAACGGCGACTGGCCAGCGAGCATTTCGTACATCACCACGCCTGTGCTGAAAATGTCCGTGCGCGCATCGACCTCCTTGCCGCGCGCTTGTTCGGGCGACATGTACGTGACGGTGCCCATCACTCGGCCCAGCTCAGTTTGGACGAGCGGCGTTGTTGCAGCTTGGGTGTCGATCGCCGGCGCGACTGCTTGCACCAACTTCGCCAAACCAAAGTCCAGCACCTTCACAATGCTATCGCGACGCAGCATGAGGTTTTCCGGTTTGATGTCCCGATGCACGATGCCCGCGGCGTGAGCAGCCGCAAGCGCGCCGGCGATCTGAGCTGCGACATCAAGCACCTCGCCAACCTTCATCGGCGCCGCCCGCATCCGTTGGCGCAGCGTCACGCCATCAATAAACTCCATCGCAATAAAATGTACGCCGTCCGATTCACCGATCTCATAGATGTGCGCGATGTTCGGGTGGTTAAGTGCAGCCGCAGATGTCGCTTCCTGATTGAAACGTCGCATCCGCTCGTGATTTGCAGCAACTTCCGCGGGTAGAACTTTCAACGCGAGCTTGCGGTGCAAGCGCGTATCTTCCGCAAGGTACACTTCTCCCATCCCGCCCGTGCCAAGCATCGAGCGGATCTCGTAACGGCCGAGTTTTGTGCCTGCTTCAACGGCCATTCTTAGAGCAACTCCGCACAATGGTGATGAGCACACTAATTCTAGCTGGATTAATCGGAGCGTGCGAGCTTTTCAATCCGTCAAACACTCCCCACAAATCTCCCCACAGTGAGATTTTAGTTAAGGTTGGCGACTGCTTGTAAGTTGTTGCAGGATTTGGAGGCGGCGATCGGAATCGAACCGATGAATAAAGGTTTTGCAGAAATTTACAGCTACCATTCACAGAAGAACACAGAAGACCAAGTAGGGACAAAGACAACAGCTTAACTTTTTTCATGTTCTTCCTTGGCTTTCGGTGAATGCAGGTATTTACTACGTTTTTTACTACAGTGAAAGCCCAATTTTAGTTGACAAGTCATCCGATCGAACTTAATGTCCTGTCGTCATCAAGTGTTGTGGCCAAGGTCCACACACTCGATTTCCTCAACGGTCGTCTTCAAGGCTTATTTTCGTTGGATGTTCTCGATAAAAATTCAAAAAGCACAAGAATCTGGTTAGTTCGTT
>WNFS01003508.1_pt1 | contig 11910 bp, 9 predicted proteins | sample 5400141 | NCBI WGS metagenome assembly WNFS01 (sample SAMN13153358, study PRJNA577476) | soil metagenome | isolation source: 60 cm saprolite under Madrone tree | place: USA:California | collected 2016-06-14 | reverse complement strand
GCCGTTCGTATGCCGAACGGACTGCGGCGGCAAACCATGGTCCGGGCCGACCGAAGGCTGAACCGCTGGCCGATGGTTCAAGCCGAACGGGACGTCCGGCTTGCCGGGATGGCTTGCGGAGCCGGTCCCGGGCGCGTTGTGGTCGTTGCGGACGGGCGTGAACGCAGTGCCCGCCTTGAAGCCGTGCTGGGGGCCCGCGTAGGCGCTGTGCTGGACCAGCGCGAGCGCAAGAACGCTCGTGGTCAGAATGAGGGACAGGTTCTTGGTCATGGTATTCTCCTTTCAAGCTTTCAAGCGCGTACCGCGCTGCTCTCGACCGGTCGGCGTTCCGGTCTTCAGAATTTGATCTTTCCGCCGTCGCCGCCGCCGCCGGCATCGGGGCCTCGGTTTCCGTTACCGCCGTCGCCGCCGTTGGCGCTGACGCAGCCATCGGGCTCTTTGCCTTTGAGCACGATGGTGCCGCCCTTCCCGCCCCGGCCTGCTCCGGGCCCCTGATTGTTCTTGCCCGGCTTGCCATCGGCGTTGGTGATGCACGGGGATGTCACGGTGTTTTCCGGTCGATTGCTCTCATCGCCGCCGGCGTGTGCGTGGAGGGCTGGCGCGAGCGATGCAGCAACCAATGCAATGATGAGGGGCTTTGACATGATTTCCTCTCGATCCAGATTTGCGCGGGCAGGTTCGAAAAGCCCCTCCGGCGCGGCGCCGGAGGGGCTTCCGGAGATGCGATGCGATCAGAATTTGATCGTGCCGCCCTTGCCGCCCTTGCCAGCGTGGCCGGAGTTGTTGTTGCCGCCGTCGCCGCCATTGACGTGGGCAGTCGTTCCGTTGGAAGCGTCGCCGGCGTTTTTGATGGTGCCGCCGTTTCCGCCGCGGCCCCCCCTGCCGGTGTTGTGGTCGCCGCCGTCGCCGGCGTTCGCGGTGAACTTGTTGCTCTTGTGATGCAGGAACCCGAAGAAGCCAGCAGAGGCCGGCGATTGGGCCGCCGCCAGTGCGATGAGAGCCGCTGCCATTCCGGTGATCAGTTTCTTGCTCATAGTCGTCATGGTATTTCTCCTGTTTGCTGTTGAGTGGCATGGATCATTCCTGCCATCAGTTGGTCGTCGAGCGGCCCGCGAGCGGTTGTGATCGAAGTCACAACCCGGCGGCTTTTCGGATTTTCGAGATGTCTGAGCGTTTGCGAGGGGCGAAGCTGATCGCGCGCGGCATCCGGCGATGCGCCTTCTGGCGCTCCTCAGCTATGACGAACGTCTGCTACTCGCCCGCGGCGCGTGGCGACGTTTTGCGGCGGCAGGGCAATTTCGACGAGCTGCGCCACGTTCATCCGCGGGGCGCGGAACACTGTTTGCCAATCGCATCCGTTTGGCACAGCCGCCACACGTTGAGCGGCAGCAAACTCATACGAGAATTGTTTGCTCAATTGCCACGCCAACGTATTTGGCGTGTATCGGCAAGTGCACGACGGCGGCTTTCCCGCTGGACGTGACAGAGATCACTTTGCCGAATTCGCCTACATAGGCGCGGTTATGGTCGATAACCCTGACATTTTGTCCAATCGAAAAACGCTTAATTTCCCGATCAGATGATGCTTCCATACATTGCGTAGGCAGCTACGCCCACCGAGCCGGACAGACCGGCTCCAAGAGTCGAGATGACCGCAATGCCCTTGCATTGGCGTGAGATACCGCACCGATCAGGCCGGTTGCCTGGAGAAGGAAAGTGGATTTCAAAGACCAGAAGCCTGTCGGCAAACCGAAAAACAGAAGATAAACCCCGTTCCCCCACGGTCCTAAGTTTCCGCTGATGAATATTGTGGCGCAATCGCCCCAAAAGTCGGAGGATTGCAAGCTGCTGACCTGCTACGTGTTGGGAAAGCAAATCCCTGCCGTCGCCGACGGGGCGTTCCCGAAGGACAGTCCGCCATTGTTGGCAACAAATTTGAGGATCTTTTGCATTATGCCTGAATTATTCAGGCCGGGGATACCTTCGCTCGCTCCGACCGCCATTCCCAAGAGCGCCATCGAGCTCGTAAAATTGGGCTTCGTTACGCCGTTCACAACATGTTGGAACGTTATTGGGCCCAAAAAAGCGCCGCCTCCGACGCCGGGAACGAGGCTGAAGCCGCTCAAGCTGAGATTTGTCACAAACCATTGGTCATTTTGCGCCATTGGAGCCTCCATCAAGACAAAGATAATCGCGCGGCGGTCTGCCAGTCATGCCGCCGAGCCGCAGACGTGCCGCGCACGCCTTCCGTCTGTTAGTGGCCTGTCTGCCTGCAAGCGGATCGAAATCACAATTCGGCCGCTTCTCGCATTTTCAAGATGTCTGAGCGCAGCGATGGGTCGGATCCGCTCGCGGAATCCGGCTGGGTGCGCCTCTGGCGATCAAATGGCTAATAGCGCGTTCCAATGAGATCGAATCACGTCCTCCAGCGTCATGCCCGCGCTTGTCGCGGGCATCCACGTCTTTCTTGCGAGCCTTCAGCCAAAAAGACGTCGATGGCCGGGACAAGCCCGGCCGTGACGCCGAATAAATGGCTCAATATGACCGGGAACCGCTGTAGTTACTCTTCCGCCACACGAAAGTTTCCGATCGCATGCAGCTTGCATTCAGTATCGGTCCGCGCGCAAGATTCGAGCGCGGCGTCGACCGCCTTGCTCTCGGACGGCGCCTCCGCAACCGCGTACCATCTCCCGCTCTTGCCACGCGCCAGCGCCCGCCATTCCTTGCGTCTGTAAATCTCGCCGATGCGTTGCCTGTCCGGCGCGGTCATGCCTTCTTCAGACGTCACCATGAAGATGTCGGTGGGGCGGCGGGACCTCGGAATCTGAACGGTCAACTGTCCGCTGACGGCGACCAGCAGGCAGGCGGATTGCCGCTGCGCCGCGCACCGCTCGACAACGAGCCGTACCGCCTCGGCCCGGCTCGTCTGGCCAGCGATCCAAAAAAACTGGCCGCTCTTGTCCATCGCCAGCGCCTTGTGCTCCGGTGCCGCCATGTAGTTCTGGTCAAGAAGCCGTCGCCGCCTGTCAGGGAGCCTCGGGATCTCGGCAGCCAGCGGCACGCCGGTGGGTTCGGTGCGCACGTCGCTCGCGAGCGGCAGCGGCAGCAGGTTCGCAGGCCAGACGACACTGAGGCCGACGGCGTAGAGCCGGCAGGCGCGGTGCGATGCGGACCGACACTGTTGCAGGGCTTCCTGTTTGGCGCTTTCCGGGTCGGGGAGTCCCACCGCAGCCCTGTAATTACCGTCGCCCGCAATCGCCAATGCCTTGGCGTCGGGGCGCGTCGCGTAATCGGCGAGCTCCACCCGCGCACTGTCCGTGATGAGCGGCACGACAGCGGCGTCGAATTTCTGCGTCCCTGGGCTGTCCAGCGACGCGCCGGTGCGCCAGAACACAAGGGACGCTGTGATCAGCATAACGGCGGCCACGGCGCCGACCGCCAGAATGATCCCTGGTCTCGCAAGGTGCGCGAATTGCATCTTCCGGGAAGCGGGCTGATAACTTGTTGCCGCGGGATCGAGTGTAATCCGAAATACGCGAACCGGGGTCTGGATGTTGCGCAAATCCTGCCAGCCGAGATCATCGAACCGGACCGACATTTTATTGCCGAGGAAGCTCCTGATGTCCTCGGAAATGCAGATGCCGCCGGGTTCCGCGAGCGTCTGCAGCCGCGCCGCAATATTCACGCCGTCTCCGAGCAGGTCCATGTTATGGCTAACGATCACATCGCCCACGGCAAGGCCGATGCGGAACAAGAGCCGCCGCTCGTGTGGAAGGTTCAGATTTTCACTGTTGTTGACAGCCTGGAAATCGACGGCGCAGCGCGCAGCATTTACCGCACTGTCGAATTCAGCGAGAATCGCATCGCCGGCGGTGTTAAAAACCCGGCCTTCATGTTTCTGGATAAGCCCGACGAAGGTTTGAGCAGCCTTGCGAAATCGGCGAATGGTTTCATCTTCCGAGATGGACACCAGGCGGCTATAGCCGGCGACATCGGAGGCAAGAATTACCGCCAGCTTGCGTTTCAGTTTGTCGGCTGAATCTTCCGCGTCCATGGCCGGAATTCTGGTGCTGATCTCCTCGTGCACGTCTTCCTGGTTAGCCGATCTTGTGGAAAGCTTGCTCATCAAGGGAGTTTCATCATCTGAACAGCAAACAGCATTCTGTGAGCTTGCGGGTTCAATTTGCTCGTGTCGAGGTGGGGTTAGTTCTCAAAAGTATTTTGCCCCAGACGCGAAATTCGTTCAGTTGCCATGGTCGCTTCTCCGCTTGCGTATGCTCCGATCCGGTGCGACCGCGGCATCTCGTTTCATTGTTGGTCGGAGAACGCCAGCTCTGCGTTCAGGGCCGTGTTCCCTGGGGAACAGAGCGATTGAAGACAGGTCGCTATTCACAAGTGCCGTGGCAGGAGGTAGGACGCTCCTGTAAATGAGCATCCCGGCGACCAACGAGGTGATCGAGTAGCGGCGCAAAATGTCGGCTGTGGGTCAGACGCGTCGATCCCGCTCGGTCCGGCGCAGCGCCGGTGTAGCTCCAATAGCAGACCCACCTGAGGGCATGCCGACCACGTCAACCACCCGGTTCACATGGTGCCGCGGTCGCGATAAATTGGCCGCGATGTGCCAGGAGGGATGACGGATGCGGCGGCGGGAGTTCACGGCAGCTTGGGAGCGCGGCGGCTTCATCGCTCCTTTGCCATCCGCGGCCCCGGTATCGCCTCAGCATCCGGCCTATCGGCCAATGCCGAAAGACGCTACCATCCGCGCCGACTTGGAGTTCGTAGGGGAAACCCGCTGCAGTAACGCACTGCAAGGCAAAAGGAGACCATAATGCCCGACCGCTCCTCAGGCTCAATGGTAACAGTCACTCTTGCCGCGGCCGCGGTTGCTGCCCTTTCGTTTCCGCTCGCAATGGCCCAGGCGCCGGCCAAATCCGGCGCCGCACAGGATTCGACGGTGAAAACGCCGTGGGGCGAACCCGATCTGCAGGGCATCTGGACCGATGAGACGGACACACCCCTGCAACGTCCGCCGAAATATGCAAACCAGGAGTTTTTCACAGCGGCACAGCGGGAAGAACTGGATCGGGAACGTTCCGCATTGCTGCGCCGCGACAAGCGTGTGGAGCGCGGCACGGAACTCGACGTAGCCGGCGCGTATAACGGCTTGTTCCAGTCTTACAAGCATGCCGGTATGCGCACCTCGATGATCGTTGCTCCCCCCGATGGATTAATCCCCGCGATGACGCCCGAGGCGCAGAAAATCGTCGCTGCTGATCGACAGTTTCGACTCGCCTTGCTGCAAGCGACCGAGACCTGCAAGTCGAAATCAGTGGCATGCAGCGGCGGAAAATATGATCCGACACCCTCGCCAAGGCTCGCCGACCCTCCGCCGCGGTACAACACGGCGCGGATGAACCGGCACGATGGTCCGGAGGATGGCGCGCTGGCGGATCGCTGCCTGACCGGCGGACTGCCGGAATTCGGCGCCCCGACCGGCAGCTTCCGCCGCATCGTGCAAACGCCCGGCGGCATCTCGATTTTTTACGACGTCGGCCAGGGTCAGGGCTGGCAACGCAACATCGTCATGAACGGAAGTCCACACCTGCCGAGCAACATCCGCCAATGGTATGGCGACTCGCGCGGCCACTGGGAGGGCAACACGCTCGTGGTCGATGTGACGAACTTCAGTGCGAAGACCGACTACCAAGGCTCCCGTGAGAACCTGCATCTGATCGAGCATTGGACGCGCACGGGCCCAACCTCACTCGAATACGTCGCGACGATCGAAGATCCGACCGTGTGGGCTCGTCCGTGGACCGTCAAGCAGGAGTTCACCCGGCAGAGCGAGGAAGCGAACCGGCTCTACACCGAGCCGCGCTGCATCGAAGGAAATTACGGCCATCCGGGCTTGATGCGCGGAGCGCGCGCCGAAGAAATCGCGTATAAGGAGGGTCGCGGCCCGCATCCGGCAACAAAAGACAATGCCACGGATTTCGTGGGTGTCGAAGACGATCCATTGCGGTAACTGGGAAGTCAGAGCGGATTAAGCACGAAGCGGCTCGATCTGGTACACCAGATGGTGCCTCCGGCCGCCTTGATCGGATTTTCAGGCTGGGCATCTATAGAAGTTTGCAGGCGACGGAGGATTCTTCCCGCTTCCGGTACCTTTGTCCAGACGAGTTCCGAATCGGGTCATGAGCGCCGTATCCATCAAGTGTGTGACTGCGCCGGGTGCTCGCCGCATTGCGCTGCCGCGCTGTAGCCCTCGACCGGGCGCAGAGGATGGCCGCGCGTGGCAGCCGAAAGCCGTAGGTTCTCGGTCAAGCCTTCCATGCTGTGCTGCTCCACCGGCGAGCCCGTTAGCAGATTAAAGCGGATAATGCGGACGCGCGGATCGCAGGCCGAAGGAGGGTAAATGTCCTCGATGATGTGGCGCGGCAGCGAGAGTATTTCTCCACTTTCGTACGCACGATCGATCCCATGGTCCGCGTTGTACGCGGCGCGCAGCAGTGCGCTTACATCGAAAAAGCCGGTGACCGGTGACGGATCGAAGGCATAGACGTACCGAATTTTCGGGTGCGCATATCCAACCTGCTCGGCCAACCCGCCGCCGAGAGAATGTCCCACTGCGACGAACCGAACGTTCGGGCGGTTGCAGCCAGCAGCCTCGATCCGCCGGACGATCGTGCCGATATTTTCGCGCACCTGATCGTACTGATCAAACCGAGGCGCTAACCGGTGAAGCCAGCGAAAGTTGGACTGCCAAGCACCGAGATCGTTGCGATCGGTGCCGCGAAATGCGATGGCGACCTCGCGGCATCCATTGTCTATGCGTCGCCAAACGTGAAACTCGAGCCCGCCGACCAGCTTGCACTGCGGATTGCGCGGCGGGCAAGGCAGGCTGCCGACCACGCCGAACCTGCATTCCCATTTGCGCACCTGCAAATCTGTTATCCACGTGTGCACATTCTTGTGGAATGCAAAATCAGCCTCGTCCTTGGACAGCCCGCGGTTGACCAGCTTGGCGGTGTCGGGGCAATGCTCGGCGTTGAGCACGGCACGATCCGAGTATGCCGCGGTCGCCATCATCGCATAGGGGACATAAAGCGCAGCATAACTGCGCGCGGCCTGATACTCACTCGGCCCGGAGCCGATCGTGACGCGTACCTGATCTCGCGGTTGCGACGCGCAGGCGCTGAGCAACGCGACCAGAAGCGTTGTCGCTAGCCATCGTGCCGCCGAATGGCAAGACGATACCCCCATATTGCCCCCCAACACTCATCTTTATGCGCGTAACCAAGCAGGTGCAGTAATCGAATGCAAGCTTGTCCTTGTTGAAAAATACTTCGCAATGAATTGACCGGTTGTTTTCAAACGAAGCTCTCTTGTCACCACCGAGACCACATGGCTTCTAAAGAACTCTCTTGTCCGCTATCTTTTTCGGCGTTCGGCTTCTCCCCTGATAGCTTCCGTACCCGATGGGTATGGGTGACGGAAGATATGGGCTAAAACCGGACTTTCGCGCGCATTCTTTAGATCGCGGCGAGCGCCCGCTCCAGGTCGGCGATCAAGTCGTCCGCGTCCTCGATTCCGACCGAGAGCCGCACCAGGTTGTCGCCGATGCCCAATCGCGCCCGCACATCGGACGGCACTGAGCCATGCGTCATGAGGGCCGGGTGCTCGATCAGACTTTCGACCCCGCCGAGGCTCTCGGCCAGCGCGAACAGCCGGCAGCGCTCGAGGAAGCGTCTGGTGCTGTCGAGCGTGCCTTCAAGCTCGACCGAGATCATGCCGCCGAACGCGCGCATCTGCGCTCGGGCGAGCGCGTGCTGCGGATGGCTTTGCAGGCCAGGATAGAACACGCGCCGCACTTTCGGATGGGCTTCGAGCCGACGCGCAATCTTGAGCGCCGAACTCGAGTGCCGCTCCATGCGCAGGGCGAGCGTCTTGAGGCCGCGAAGTGCCAGGAACGAGTCGAACGGCCCCTGGATGGCACCGACCGCATTTTGCAGAAACGCCAGCCGTTCGCGAAGCTCGGCATTCTCGCCCACGACTGCGACTCCCCCCACCATGTCGGAATGGCCATTGAGATATTTGGTGGTCGAGTGGACCACGAGATCAAAGCCGTGCTCGATCGGGCGCTGGATCCACGGGCTCGCGAACGTGTTATCTGCGACGGTCCAGATTCCGCGCGAGCGCGCGATGGAAGCCACGCGCGCGAGGTCGGCGAGCTTGAGCAGCGGATTGGTCGGCGTCTCGACCCAGACAAGATGCGTGTCGGGACGGATGGCGGTTTCCAGCGCGGCGGCGTCCGACAGGTCCACGTAGCTCGCCCGCAGGCCGGAGGAACGCCTACGCACGCGCTCGAACAGCCGGCGCGTACCGCCATAGAGATCGTCGACCGCGACAATATGCATGCCGTGATCAAGGCATTCGAGCACGGCTGCGATCGCGGCGAGCCCGGACGCGAAAGCAAAGGCAGCGCTGCCGCCTTCGAGGTCGGCGATGCAGCGTTCGAACGCCATGCGGGTCGGGTTCGTGGTGCGGGCGTAGTCGTAGCCTTTGTGCACGCCCGGGCTCTCCTGCACGAAGGTCGACGTGGCGTAGATCGGCATCATCACCGCCCCGGTCGTCGGGTCGGGCGCCTGACCGGCGTGGACACAGCGAGTAGCGAAGTCGAGCCGATTTGAACGAGTCATCGGGGCGCGATCCGGAAGTAGTTGATTAGGTCGATGCGGGTGGCGAGGCCGAGGAAGCGGGATCCATCCATCACGATGGCGACGAGGTCGCGCCGGAATAGGGGCACAAGATCACGCACCGGCGCGTCGGCCGAGATGGTTTCGAGCCGCGTCTTCATCACGTCCTTGACCGGACGGGCGAAGGCGTGGGCTGTCCCGGCCCTGTCGGTCATGAGCGATGCCAGCATGTCGCTTTCATCCACCAGCCCGACGATCCGCTCGCCTTCGACGACCGGCAGTTGCGAGACATCGGCGGTGCGCATGCGGGCGAAAGCAGTACGCAGCGTATCGCTTGGGTGCAGCACCACGGCCGAACCTTCCGGATAGTTCGATACCACCACGTCGCGTACGGTCCCGTGCAGCTCGCGGTGATCCCATCCCTCTTGGGCGATGAAGGTCGGATTGAACACCTTGGAGAGGTATTTGGCGCCGGAATCGCATACGAAGCTGACCACCCGTTTGGGCCGATCCTGCGCCTTGCAGTAGCGCAACGCCGCCGCCAGCAAGGTGCCGGAGGACGAGCCGGCGAGGATACCCTCCCGGCGCAACAGCTCGCGGGAAGCCTGGAAACTGTCAGGATCCGCGACCGAATAGGCGCGTGCGACCAGCGAGAGATCGGCATTGGGCGGCACAAAGTCCTCGCCGATGCCTTCGACTGCCCAGCTTCCCGCTTCGATTAGTTGCCCGGTCTCGACATAAGGCGCGAGCACGGAGCCCGCTGGGTCGGCCAGAATCATCTCGGTCTTGGGCGAACGGGACTTCATGCAGCGTCCGACCCCGGTCAGCGTACCGCCGGAGCCGACTCCGACCACGACGGCGTCGATGTCCCCTTCCATCTGCGCGATCAACTCCGGCCCGGTCCCCGTCTCATGCGCACGCGGATTGGCCGGGTTGGCGAACTGGTTGATGTAGATTGCGCCGGGCGTTTGCCCCGCGATCATCTCGGCGAGGTCCTGGTAATAGTCGGGATGGCCTTTGCCCACGTCCGAACGCGTGAGCACCACCTCGACTCCCATCGCCCGCGCGTGGAGAATCTTCTCCCGCGCCATCTTGTCCGGCACCACCAGCACGGTGCGATAGCCTCTGCGGCCGCCCACGAGAGCAAGCCCGAGGCCGGTATTGCCCGCGGTCGCCTCGACGATGGTACCGCCCGGCTTGAGCCGCCCATCGGTCTCGGCTGCCTCGATCATGGCGCGGGCTGGACGGTCCTTGATCGATCCGGACGGATTGGCGCTCTCGAGCTTGAGGAACAGCCGGCACGGCGCTGCGTCAAACTGCGTTACTTCGACGAGCGGAGTATCGCCGATGAGGTCGAGAACCGAGGGCATGGGGCAATATACGGCAGATCGGGCCGGACGGATCATTCCCTAGAGCAATTCCCTAGAGCAGTTCCGCCGAGACCGACCTTGCTGTTCGCCATGTTCATCTCTGTTCAACTTGTGGCCCCCTGGGACGCAAGCGGTCTAAGTGAGAAGCCATCCTGCCCTAAGGCGCTGATGGGGCTCTGAATCCTGGCCGCATGAATACAAACGCGCGGTCCTTGGCTAAAATACCCATCCGCGTCGGCGCGCGGCAGAAAACTAACGAACGTGTTCCGGGTTGGTTTCTTGCCGATGAGTCTCAAATGGATCAGATTCGCCCGTCGTGCTCCATCGGCAGCGACGGCAGCTTATCCCCCGCAGATGCCGGTGACGGAGGAGTTGGGCCAAATCCGAACCTGAGTCGTATCGGCCAAATATGTAAGCTCAGGTGGGTTGCCCTGATCGCCCTTGGCCAAGGTGTCGGCAGGATCACCAGCGGATCGAGTCGGTGGAGCATGGGTGCGATACACAGGATCACAGGCCGACTGCTATTCGTGACCGGTGCCTCCGGCGTGGGCAAAACGTCCACCTTGAGGTTGTTCGAGCAGCACAATCCCGACATTCTGGTCCGCTATTTCGACAGCTTCGTTCCATGCCTGGAGGAAATGATCGAGGAGTACGGAAGCGGCGAGGCATGGCAGCGGCATAAGACAATCGAATGGATCGGACGCATCAAGCACCAAGCCCTTCATCACGCTTCGGTCATTCTCGATATCCAGACGCGACAGACATTCGTGGACGAAGCCTGCGATCTGGCAGGAATCTCCGATTACAGAATAGTTCTGTTCGATTGCGCGGACGGCGCGAGAGAGCAACGACTGATCGCGCGTGGACATCCTGAGCTGGCGAACAGCCAAATGGCGGCCTGGGCGAGCTATCTTCGTGCGCAGGCCTTGATGCGAAGCGACCCCATTATCGACGCTACTGGCTTGACGATCGAAGATGCGGTCAACGAATTGAAAGCGATAGCCAGACAGACTTTCGGGTCGGGAACATCGGCCCGAAGTCGGCTTCGGGTCGTGCGCCGTCCCCCGTGACGGCTTCTTATCCCCAGATAGCGGCCGTGCCCGGCGGATGCTGTGACGGCAGAGTCGGGCCACAACCCGACATGGCGTCCGCTATTTTCCCTTCGCCAGCGGCTTCGCGACTTCGCGGGCGTGCTCGATGAAAACCCGCGCGACCGGGCCGAGCGTGCGATTTTTCAGGGTGACAATTCCGATTGGCCCGATCGCCAGGGGCAGCTCAACAGGCAGAGCCTTCAGCTCCGCGCGCCCGGTGCGGAGCCTCAAAAATGAGGAGGGCGCAATCGTAAGAAAACGCCCGGCCGCTACAAGGCTCAGCCGAACCTCGGGGGAATTGCTGACCACCGTCGCGTGCGGATAGTCAAGCCCGCTGGCGCGAAATGCTCCTATTGCGACCCGACCCAGGCTTTCCGGCGTTACGAGCGTCCAAGGTTCGTTCAACAGTTCGGCAAACTCGAGGCCGCAGGTGCTGCAGGAAACGGAGACCTGGCACCGGCAACATCGTCCCGTCCGAGGCGGGATCAGGGGTGCCAGGCGCGCCCCTGCGGTGGTGCCCACCGCAACCGGGCCGATCACCGCAAATGCCTGCTGCCACAGCTCCGCCGGTACGCCGAGCTGCGCGAGACCAAGAGCCGCGTGATAACCCGCCATGGCGGCCGGCACAGCAAACACGAGGGCGATGGCGGTGCGGATCACTGACGAGCGGAACGCCGCGACCGCAATTTGCCCCGCCGCCAGAGTGAAGGCTCCTGCGATCAGTCCGACAAGGAAGGCGCCGATCTCACCCGA
>WNFS01003507.1_pt1 | contig 11911 bp, 9 predicted proteins | sample 5400141 | NCBI WGS metagenome assembly WNFS01 (sample SAMN13153358, study PRJNA577476) | soil metagenome | isolation source: 60 cm saprolite under Madrone tree | place: USA:California | collected 2016-06-14 | reverse complement strand
GCGCGATCGCGGGTCTCCTCTACCTGAGCCTCGACTCGGGACGGTTCGCCCCGCCCGCCGAGCGCGCCTTCTCCATGCCGCTCGTCGGTCTCGGCGTGATCTTCGCGGGCAGCGCGTGGGCGGCGTCGAAGGGTGGATACCCGGAGCGCGTGCCCCTCTTCACCGGCCTCGCGGCCGGCGTCGGCGGCTACGCGCTCGTGCGGCTCTTCATCTAGAGGCGGCCGCGCGCTGTAGCGCCATCGTGCTGCGCTTGCGCCCGTAGAAGAAGTAGATCCCGAGCCCGATCACCAGCCACACGACCAGCCGCACCCAGTTCTCCCAGCCGAGGCTGTACATGAGCCAGAAGTTCATCCCCATGCCGGCGAGGGGGACATATGGCACGAGCGGGGTCCGGAAGGGCCGCGGGAGATGTGGGTTCGTGCGTCGCATGACCCAGACCGCCGCGCACACGATGACGAACGCCATCAGCGTGCCGATGTTCACCAACTCGGCCAGGATGCGGAGCGGGAAGAGCGCGGCCACGATCGCTACCAGCACGCCGGTCAAGATCGTCCCCTTGTGCGGTGTCCGGAAGCGCGGGTGCACGGCGCCGAAGAACTCGCGCGGGATGAGCCCGTCGCGCGCCATGGCGAGCAGCACGCGCGCCTGGCTCAGCAGGAGCACGAGCAGCACGCTCGTGATGCCCACGACGGCGCCCAGCGAGATGAAGAACACCGCCACGTGGAGCCCGCGCGACGCGAACGCGCCCGCCACCGGCGCGTCGATGTTGATCTCGGTGTAGGGGACCATCCCGGTCAGCACGGCCGCCACCAGGATGTAGAGCACCGTGCACAGGGCGAGCGACGTGATGATGCCGATCGGCACGTCGCGCTGCGGGTTGCGCGCCTCCTCGGCGTGCGTCGAGACCGAGTCGAAGCCGATGTAGGCGAAGAACACGTACGAGGCGCCCTGCGTCACCCCGTGCCAGCCGAAAGGGAGGAAGGGATGCCAGTTCTGCGGCCGCACGTACGCCGCGCCGAGCCCGATGACGAGCAGCACGACGATCAGCTTGAGGACCACCATCGCGGCGTTGAAGCCGGCGCTCTCGCGGATGCCGATCACGAGGACGGCGGTGATGAAGAGCACGACCAGCGCGGCGGGCAGGTTGCAGTACGAGCCGGTCGTCATCCACAGGCGCGTCGCCGGGTCGATGTCGATGGGCGTGGCCGTCCATCGTTCGGGAAGGGTGATTCCGAAGATGTTCAGGAACGAGAGGAAGTAGTGCGACCAGCCGTGCGCCACCGTGCTCGAGGCGACGGCGTACTCGAGCACCAGGTCCCAGCCGATGATCCACGCGAACAGCTCGCCGAGGGTCGCGTAGGCGTACGTGTAGGCGCTGCCCGCGACCGGCACCATCGACGCGAACTCGGCATAGCAGAGCGCGGCGAGGGCGCAGCCGATCCCGGCAACGACGAAGGAGAGGATGAGCCCGGGCCCGGCCTTGTCGTGCGCGGCGAGCCCGGTCAGCACGAAGATGCCCGCGCCGATGATGGCGCCCACACCCAGGGCCGTCAGGCTGACGGGCCCGAGCACACGGCGCAGCCGGTTCTCGCCCTCCATCTCGGCGAGGAGCACCTCCACCGGCTTGACGGCGAAGAGCTGGCTCCGCAGCTTCATCCCCGCACCCCCTCCCGGGCGCTCCCTGGCCGCCACCCCCATCTGCGCTAGGTATACCGGTTCCGCCCGGTGTGAGTCGAGTCAGCGGCCGCGCCGGAGCGCCGCGGCGACGTGCCCCGCGTAGGCCGACTGGAGCCGCAGTGTCACCGGCCCCGGGCGCCCGCGGCCCACCGCGCGCCCGTCGAGACGCACCACGGGCAAAACCTCGATGGTCGACGCGGTGAGACAGATCTCCCGCGCGCGCCGGAGCCGCGCGACCGTGACGTGCTCCTCGCGCACCCGGAGCCCGGCCCGGCGCGCGAGCGCGATCACCAGCGCGCGCGTCACGCCGGGGAGGATGCCGGCGGCGAGCGGCGGGGTGACGAGGGCGCCGCGCTCGACCAGGAAGAGGTTCGCGCTGGTCGCCTCCGTGACCTCGCCGCCGGGGGTCACGTAGAGGCCCTCGGCGGCCCCACGGCGCGAGGCGGCGACGCGGCCGGCGACCGCGCTCGCGTGCCCGACGAGCTTCAGGCCTCCCCACGGCGGGCCCGCGTCGCGCGGAAAGGGGAGCAGGACCACCGGTACGCCCTCGCGCTGGCGCCGCGCCAGATGCACCGGCAGGCGGCGCGCGGTGAGCAGCAGCGTGGGCCGGCTGGGGTGCTCCGGCGCGAGCGCATCGCCCGCCGTGCCGCGAGTCACCGTGAGGCGGACGGCGGCGTCGGTGAGCCCCGAGCGCGCGACGAGCCCACGGACGCGTCGCTCCCACACGCGTGCCGGCCCCGGCGCGGGAAGATCCAGCACGCGCGCTGCGGCGGTGAGCCGCCTCAAGTGCGCGGCGGTCCCGAACGGCGCGCCGCCGTACGTCCGCCACGTGTCGTACGCGCCGTCGCCGTGGAGGAGGCCGCGGTCGAGCGCCGACACGCGGGCGTCGCGGGCGGGCAGGAACCGCCCGTTCAGCCAGACGAGCACCGCTCCAGCTCGGGGCGCACGTCCTCGCCGAGGGCGAGGCGCAGCGCGGCCGTCTTGAGCCATGCCTCGGCCAGCTCGCGCTCGGGGTCCGAGTCGGCCACGATGCCGCCACCGGCGTGGTAGCGAACGACGCCGCTCGATACAACCGCCGTCCGGATGGCGAGGCCGAGCTCGAGGTCGCCACTCGGGTGGAAGAGGCCGAAGGCGCCGGTGTACGCGCCGCGCGGGACCGGCTCCAGCTCGCGGATGATCTCCATGGCGCGCACCTTGGGCGCGCCGGTGATCGAGCCGCCCGGGAAGGTCGCGCGCAAAAGCTGGGCGAGACCCACGTCCGGCCGCACCCGACCGACGACCGAGGACACCAGATGATGCACCGTCGGGTGGCTCTCGACGCGCGCGTACGCCTCGACCGCGACCGACCCGATCGCCGCCACCCGCCCGAGGTCGTTCCGCTCGAGGTCGACGATCATCACGTGCTCGGCCCGCTCCTTCGCGTCCGCCTCCAGCTCCGCGGCGAGCGCGGCGTCGCGCGCGCGGCCATCGCCGCGCGGGCGCGTGCCCTTGATGGGACGCGTCTCGACCCGCTCGCCGCGGCGGCGGAGGAAGAGCTCGGGCGAGTTGGCGAGGAGGCAGGCCGCGCCCACGTCGAGGTAGGCACCGTGCGGCACCGGGTGGCGGCGCGCGAGCGCGGCGAAGAGCGCCCACGCCGGCGCCGCCAGCGGCGCCGCGTAGGGCTGCGTCAGGTTCACCTGGTAGACGTCGCCCGCTGCCAGGTAGTCGAGGATGCGGCGGACGGCGGCCAGGTAGCGCTCGCGGGGGAGGAGCGGGGCGAGCGGCGCCGTCGCGAGCGTCCCTTCCCAGGCGGGCGCGGGGGCAGCGAGGCGCTCGAGCCACGCGACGCGCGCGCTCGCGGGCTCGGCGCACACGAGCGTGTACTGCGCGCGGCTCCGGTCGTAGGCGAGCACCGGGTCGTAGCGGGAGAGGACGGCGAGCGGCCCGCCGGGTGCGGGCGCTCCGCCATCGCGCCCTGGTTCGGTGAAGCGACCGAGCTCGTAGGCCAGGTAGCCGACCGCGCTTCCGTAGGGGAAGGGCAGGGGCGGGCCCTCGGCGACGAAGCGCTCGAGGGCGGCGAGCGGATCGCCCCGTTCGAGCCGCCCGTCTCGCTCGACGCTCCCATCGGCACGGATGCAGAGCTGCGCCCGCGGCGCGCAGCCGAGCAGCGTCACGGGCTCGGCGGGGTCCGGCACCTCGAGGAGGAACGCGCCCGGCTCGGCGGCGAGGCTCGCCAGCACCTCCAGCGGATCGCGGCGGAGCGCCAGCGGCACGACGCGCATGGCGGCGGATCGTAGGGGTGGGGGGATGGAGCTGATGGCGGAAATGACCCTCAGTGCCTGGCGATCAGAGTGAGCTGATTCGCCGCCAGGCGCCAACGTCCCTGCTGATTGACCCACACGCTGAGCATGCGGTACTCGCCGCCCGCTTCCTTGCCGCTGTACTTCCCCTTCAAGGTGATCCGGCTGGTGGTGACGGCGGTATCTCCGTAGACGTGGACCGCTTCGATCTGGCGCGCAGTGGCCTCGACCGCGGTAGCGCCGGACTTGAGGTTCTCGAGGCGCTGCTTCTTGGTGAGGAGCGCTCCGTGGGGATTGATGAACGCGTAGTCGTCCATCCAGATGTCATCGAGGGCCGCGACATCCCGCTTCGCCACGGCGGCGCTGAATGCGGCGGCGCGGTCAGCCAGCCCCGCGGGCATGCCCGCTTCCGCGGCTGCCGGGGCGGGTTCCTTGCCCGTAGCCGGCGACGAGACGGCGAGACCGATCGTCGCAAGCCAGAAGAGCGCTCGCTTCATGGGGTGTCCCCCTTTCGGAGGACCCAGGCAGTACACCAACTCGGCCCGGGCGTTCAATAGCGAGCGCTGTTCGTTCCGTTCCGGCCGCGCAACCGAGCATGCTAGGGTACGGCACCGCATGGGCGAGACCCGCGTCGACCTGCTGCACCTCCTCGAGGATCTGCGCGACGCCTATCCGGGCGCGCTCGAGGAGACGATCCTGACCGAGATCGTGGCCAACTCGCTCGACTCCGGGGCGCGACGCATCCAGCTCGCAGCGGACGCGGCCACGGCAGGGCTGGTCGTGGTGGACGACGGCTCCGGCATGCGCCGGCGGGAGCTGGCGCGCTACCACGACATCGCATCCAGCGCCAAGACGCGCGGGCAGGGCATCGGGTTCGCCGGCGTCGGCATCAAGCTCGGGCTCCTCGTGTGCGAGGAGGTGCTCACGGAGACGCGGCGCGGGAAGACGCACGTCGCGACGCGCTGGCACCTGGCATCTCGCCACCGCGCGCCGTGGAAGTGGATCCCGCCGCTGGGCATGGTGGCCGAGCGCGGCACCGCCGTCCGCTTGAGGCTCCGCAACCCGCTCTCGCCATTGCTCGACGCTGGGTTCGTGGAGGCCGTGCTGCGGCGCCACTACCAGCCGCTCTTCGCCCCGTTTTTCGCGCCCGTGCTCGTTCCCTGGTATCCGCGCGGCGTCACGGTCGAGGTGAACGGCCGCGCGCTCGAGCCCGAGGAGGTCGCGCTCGAGACGGCGCCGCTGGAGATCCGGGCGGCGCGCAAGCGCAAGCCCTCCGCACTCGGCTACCTGATGCGGGCGCCGGAGCCGTTGCCCGAGGAGCGGCGCGGGCTCGCGATCAGCACGCTCGGCAAGGTCATCAAGCACGGCTGGGACTGGCTCGGGGTCACGCCCGCCGCACCGGAGCGGATCGGCGGGCTGATCGAGGTACCGGCGCTGGCCGAGTGCCTCACCTTGAACAAGGCGGACTTCGTCCGCGTCGGGCCCCGCGGGGCGACCTATCTCGCCTACCGGAAGCTCCTCCAGGAGGCGGTGTCGCGGCAGCTCGCCGCGTGGGGCGACGTCCGCGATCAGGCCGAGGAGAGCCGCCGGCGCGTGGCGCGGCCCGTGGAGCGCGATCTCGAGCGCGTGCTGCACGACCTGGCCGACGACTTTCCGCTGCTCGCCACGCTCGTCCAGGCGCGCGCCGGAGGGCAGCGACGGCTGCCGATCGGGAAGGGTGGGGGTGGCGTCGACGGGCGCGCGTTCCTCGCGGCCTCCGTCGTGTCGGCGAGCGCGCTAGCCGAAGCCGAGCCCGCGTCCGCCGCCGAGCCGCCGCCTGTCGGGGAGCCGCGCGAGCGGCCTCCCGGCGACGGTCCCCTGCCAGGTGCCTCCGGGGCGCGCCGGCCGGCGCACCACGCGCTCAGCATCCAGTTCGAGGAGCGGCCGAGCGACCCGGAGCTCGGACGCCTCGTCGGGTGAACGCGGCGCACCCGGCGTATCGGCGCGCCGCCGCCTCGCGCTCCGACGGCTACCACATTACCCTGGCCGCGGCGCTCGCCCTCGCCCCGCTCGCCGTCGAGCCCGCGCACGAGCACGCCTTCGTGACCGCGTTCCTCACCCGCTGGGGCGACGCAGTCGCGCGGGATCGACCTGCGGCCCACTCGTCCCGCTAGCGCGCGCCGCCGATGTTTCGCGCCCAGGCTTGCGTCCCGCCGGACGAGCGTCTAGCGTCGGCCCCGTGAACGCCGCCGTCGGTCTCATCGAGCGGGTGCTCCCCTCGACGGTCCATCTCCAGGCGCGCATCCCCGAGTCGCATCCCTCGGCGCGCATCCTCGGCACCGAGCGCATGGGCTCCGGCACGGTGGTCGACCCCTCGGGCCTCATCCTCACCGTCAACTACGTGGTGCTCGGGGCCGAGCAGGTGCGCGTCACGCTCCTCGACCAGCGCGCCTACGTCGCGGAGGTGGTGCGGCACGACTACGCCTCGGGCCTCGCCCTGGTGCGCATCCCGGAGGACCACCTGACGGCGCTGCCGCTCCGCCGCACGACGGACCTGGTGCCGGGCGAGGAGGCGTTCATCGTCGCCAGCGTCGGCGAGGGCGGGGCGCGCGTGGCGAGCGGCGCGATCAGCTACATCGGCCCCTTCGACGCCAACTGGGAGTACGTCCTCGACCGGGCCATCATGACGACCGCCATGAACCCCGGGCTGGGCGGCGGCCCGCTCCTCGACACGCAGGGGCGTGTCCTGGGTGTGGTCTCGCTCAACCTGAACGAGATCGGGCGCTTCTCGCTCTCGATCCCCGCCGACTATTACCTGGACGGGCGGGACGCGCTGCTCGGCGGCCGCGCGCCGGCGGCCCCCACGCGCGCCTGGCTCGGCATCTTCTGCTACGCGGTCAAGGATCACGTGGTCATCGCCGGGCTCCTCCCCGGCGGCCCCGGCGAGCAGGCGGGCTTGAAGGCGGGCGACGTCATCCTCGCCGTCGACGGCCAGGACGTGGGCGACCGCCGCTCGCTCTACCGGCTCCTCTGGACCCACCGCCCCGGCGAGGCGGTCACGCTCAAGATCTTCCGCGGGCGGGAGATGTGCACCGTCACCGTCGCCTCGGGCGACGTCGAGGAGTTTTTCGGCTAGAAACCCCCGCGTGCGCTCGACCATGCCGCTCGGCGACTTCCTGGTCGCCTACCTCCAGAAGATCGGCGTCACGCACCTCTTCGGCATCCCGGGCGACCTCGTGCTGCGGCTGTTCTCGCGCCTCGGGAAACCGCGCGCGCTGAAGATCGTCACGCTCTCGCACGAGCCGGGGGTCGGCTTCGCGGCCGACGGCTACGCACGAGCCACGGGACGGATCGGCGTCGTGTGCGTCACCTACGGCGCGGGTGGGCACAACATGGTGAACCCGGTCGCCGGCTCGTTCTCGGAGCGCGTGCCCGTGTTGGTGATCAGCGGCGGGCCGGGCGAAGAGGAGCGCAAGCTCGGCACGCTCATCCATCACCAGGCGAAGGAGATCGAGTCGCAGCTCCGCATCTACCGGGAGCTCACCTGCGCCGCGCGCGTGATCGACGATGCCGCCACCGCGGCCGCGAGCGTGGACGAGGTGGTGCGCACCGTGTGGCGCGAGCAGCGCCCGGGCTACGTCGAGATCCACCGCGACATGGTCGAGCGCCCGATCCCGGTGCCGCGCGGCATCATCGAGTGGGACGGCGCGCTCCACTTCGGCCGCTCCGACGAGCGGCGCGTGGACGAGGCGGTGCGCGAGACGGTGCAGCGCTTCAACGCCGCCCGCCGCCCGCTCACCATGATCGGGATCGAGACCTTTCGCTACAAGCTCCAGAAGGACATCCGCGCGCTCGCCGAGCGCATGGGGGCGCCCGTCACCACCACCGTGCTCGGCAAGGGCGCCTTCCCGATGGACCACCCGCTCTTCATGGGCGTCCACATCGGCCCGCTCAGCCCGCCGCCCATCGTGAAGCGCGTCGATCGGGCGGACCTGGTGCTCAACCTGGGCACGCTGCTCACCGACATGAACCTCGGCAGCCGCCCGCCGCAGATCACCCGCGACCGCTCCATCTGGGCGGTCGGCGGGCGCGTCAACGTGAGCTTCCACACCTACACCGACGTGCACATCCGCGACTTCGTGCACGGCCTCCGGCGCGCGCCGCTCCGGCGGCACAGGGAGAATGTCCGCTACTGCGACAACCTGCCCGCGCAGCCGCCGGAGACGAGGCGGGGGCTTCGCGTGACCGACGTGCTCCACGAGGTGAACCGTTTTCTCCGCGACCGCCGTGGCTACATGGTGGTCGCCGAGTCCGGCGACATGCTCTTCGCCGGCCTCGACGTGCGCGTCGAGCGCGGCGGCGGCTACCTGGCGCAGGGCTACTACGCCTCCATGGGCTTCGGCGTGCCGGGCGCGCTGGGGGCGCAGCTCGGCACCGGCGCCCGACCGCTCGTCCTGTCCGGCGACGGCGCCTTCCAGATGACGGGCCCCGAGATCGCGCAGGCGCCGCGCTACGGCCTCAACCCGATCGTGCTGGTCGTGAACAACGGGGGATGGCAGATCTTCCGCCCCGTGGTCGCCCGCGCCGAGCTGCTCGATCTCCCCCCCTGGCCCTACGCCCGCCTCGCCGACGACTGGGGCGGCCGCGGCTTCTACGTCGAGCGTGTGGACGAGCTGCGGGCGGCGCTCGCCGCGGCGGCGCGCCTCGAGTCCTTCGTCGTGATCGAGGCGATCGTGCGCCCTGACGACCTCTCGCCGGTGTCGCGCAAGTACATCGAGGCGTCCACACGCCGCGGCCGGGTGGCGTCGTGATCACCGTCAGCCGCCGTTACACGGACCTGGTGTCTGGCTTCAGGTGGGCCGTGCCCGAGGAGTTCAACTTCGGCGCGCTGGTCGACGCGTGGGCGACCGACCGGAGCCGCGTCGCCCTCTACTGGGAGGACGAGGCGGGGCGGAGAGAGCGCCACACCTTCTGGGACGTGAAGCAGGCGAGCAACCGCTGCATGAACGCGCTCGCGGGTCTGGGCGTGGGGCGCGGCGACCCGCTGATGGTGATGCTGCCGCGCGTCCCGGCGTGGCAGGCGGCGATCGTGGGCGGACTCAAGCTGGGCGCGCTCGTCATTCCGTGCACGGCCTCGCTGCGCGCCAAGGACATCGCCTACCGCGCTCGCCATAGCGGCGCCAAGGCGATCATCGCCGCGGTCGAGCAGGTGCCGGAGGTCGAGAAGGCGCTCGCCGACGTCCCGGGGCTCACGGCCCGCGTCGCGCTCGGCGGCGCGCCCGCCGGCTGGCACGACTTCGACGCGCTCCTCGCCCGTGCCTCGCCGAGCGGCGTCCCCGCCCGCACGCGCAGCGACGAGCCGGCGCTCTGCTTCTACACCTCGGGCACGACCCGGGACCCGAAGGCGGTGCTCCACACGCACGCCTACCCCTTCGCGCACCGCTACACCGGCGAGTACTGGCTCGACCTCCAGCGTACCGACCTCCACTGGACGACGTCCGACACCGGCTGGGCCAAGGCGGCCTACGGCGTCCTCTTCGGCCCCTGGATGAACGGCGTGCCGGTCTTCATGTTCAACGGCCGCTTCGACCCCGAGCGCGAGCTCGACCTCCTCGCGCGCTGCGAGGTATCGGTCTTCTGCGCGCCGCCCACCGAGTACCGCCTCCTCGTGAAGCAGGACTTGAGGCGCCGCCACCTGCCGCGCCTCCGCCACTGCACCGGCGCGGGCGAGCCGCTCAACCCCGAGGTGATCCACGCCTGGCACGATGCCTTCGGGCTCCTGATCCACGACGGCTACGGGCAGACCGAGACGATCCTGCTCGCCGCCAACCTGCCCGGCCTCCCGATCCGCCCCGGCTCGATGGGGAAGCCGTTTCCGGGCCACGACCTGCGTGTGATCGGCGAGGACGGCGCGGAGCTGCCGCCCGGCGAGGTCGGCGAGCTCGCGCTGCGCGGCCGCCCGCCGTCGCTCTTCCGCGAGTACTGGAAGAGCCCCGAGGAGACGGCGGCGTGTCGGCGCGGCGAGTGGTACTTGACGGGGGACCGGGCGAGACGGGACGCCGATGGCTACCTCTGGTTCGTCGGGCGCGCCGACGACGTCATCATCTCGGCCGGCTACCGCATCGGCCCCTTCGAGGTGGAGAGCGCGCTACTCGAGCACCCGGCCGTGGTCGAGTCGGCCGTGGTGGCGAGCCCCGACCCGGTGCGGGGCGAGATCGTGAAGGCGTTCGTCGTGCTGCGCCCGGGTCATGCGCCCGGCGAGGCGCTGGTCCACGAGCTCCAGGAGCTCGTGAAGCAGGTCACGGCGCCCTACAAGTACCCGCGCGCGATCGAGTTCGTGGAGAGCCTGCCGAAGACGGTGAGCGGGAAGATCCGCCGCGTCGAGCTGCGCCAGCGGGAGTCGCGAAAGACGGGTCCGGGCGGGGGCGCCTGACCCGCTACGCGGCGGCCCGGAACACGGGTCCGTTCGCGGCGGGCCGCAGGGGCCGAGCGTCGCGGCCGCGGTGTCTCCGACTGGTCCTACGGCTTCGCGACCGGCTGCCCCGCCGCTCTCCAGCCCTTCAGGCCATCCACCATGACGCTGACGTCCGTGTAGCCCGCTTCGACCGCCCGACGGGCAGCCCCATGCGAGGCCATTCAGTGCGAGTCGGCGCAGTAGAAGACGAGCCGAGCGTCCTTGCGAGACGGCAGCTCCGTTTCGACGTCGTACGTCTTGTAGCTCGACAAGAGGACAGCGCCGGGGATGACGCCTTCCTTCGTCCGGAAGTCGGAGCCGTTCGCATCCAGCAGCGTGACCGCACCCTCGTTCGAGCCGAGCATCGCGACGAGATGGTCGACGTGGATCAGCTTGAAGCCAGCGTCGCTCGTGCCGCAACCCCCGCCGCCGACGGCGGCCGCGAGAAGGAACACGACGGCCAGAACGCGGAGTGTCCTCATGCGCGGCGCTTCACGCCTTCGGCAGCCCCAGGATAGCGATCGACGCGCGCGCCTTGTGCCGGCGGTTCAGATTGAGGAGGAGCGCGGTGATCGCCTCCAGGTAGCGTGCGTTGGCGATGCCCCCGGCGTCCACCGCGCGGAGCCCGGGCAGGAGCCCGACCAGCGCCGCGACCTCGGCGCGGGCGCCGGCGTCGTTGCCGCACAGGACGACGTCGCCCTCGAGCGGCACGGCGAGATCCTGGAGCGTCTCCGCCGAGTGGTTCTTGAACGCGCTGACGACTCGGGCGGCGGGTACCGTCTGCTGGATCAGCTCGCCCGCCGAGGCTGCGCCGTCGACGGGCGCCAGCTCGAAGAAGCCGTTGCGCACCGCGAGCGGGACGATGACGTCGATCACGAGCTTCCCGGCCAGCGCCGCGCGCCCCGCGGCGAGGAAGCTCGCGAGGCCCGCGAACGGGAAGGTCAGGACGAGGCGCTTCGAGCGTGCCACCGCCTCGGCGTTCTCGTAGCCGCGCACCGAGGCCCCGGGCACCGCGGTGCGGACGGTCTCCGCCGCCGCGGCGGCTCGCTCCGCCACCCGCGAGCCGATCACGACCGGCGCGCCCGCGGCGGCGAAGCGGAGCGCGAGGCCGAGCCCCTGGCGCCCCGTCCCGCCGATGAACGCGATGGGATCGAGTGACATCCTTCGCTCACGCCCGGCGAGCATACAGGCCGGTGTCCGCCGATGGAATGCGCTCGGCCGGGCACGGAGGAGCCGCTGCGGCGAGCCGACCTCCGCCCGCCTCCGCCGGGAACTCGAGGCCTGGGCTGTGGACCTGGCCGGGGGGGTCGAAAATTCCCCTTGACTCCGTCAGGCACCGCGACTACGTTGCCCTGCTGAGGCCCCGTACCCCCGGATGGCCTTATCCCGTCGGACGGTACGATTCGGACACCGGGCAAGCCCATTCCCCAGCACCTGCTCAGCCCCTGGCGTAGGCCATCCACCCGGGCTCCGCAGCCTGGCTCCCCTCGAGGTGGGGACGCGTGAAGCGCCAGGAGAAGCG
>WNFS01003506.1_pt1 | contig 11913 bp, 8 predicted proteins | sample 5400141 | NCBI WGS metagenome assembly WNFS01 (sample SAMN13153358, study PRJNA577476) | soil metagenome | isolation source: 60 cm saprolite under Madrone tree | place: USA:California | collected 2016-06-14 | reverse complement strand
TTTAAGGTCCTCCAGAGAGACCGCGAACTCGCCCAAGCTTTCGTATTTGCGATTAACCGCCTTGACCCCTGCCAAGTGCAGCAGGGCATACAACAACGTCGAGGCGTGACCAGCCGAGAGGATAAACCGGTCACGGTTAGGCCAGATGGGGTCTTCTGGGTCAAACCGCAAATAATCTTGCCACAGCGCGTAAACGACGGGCGCCATGGCCATCGGGGTTCCTGGATGGCCGGAGTTCGCTTGCTGGACGGCGTCCATGCAAAGGGTCCGGATGGTGTTGATCGAGACGGAGGTTACGTCGGGCATAACAGCGAAGTCTTTTGGGGAAGGTTAGGGGAACAAGAAGTGACGGTTAAGTAGAAAGTGCGTATTTAAGGCAAAAGCGCAGGGGTGTGCGGTCAAACGTTCATCCAGCGGTAGTATCTGTGCGGGTCGATTTCTGGCTTTGCTTTCTAACAATTAAGAGAGTCGTTGGAAACAACTCTCCACTTTTCATGGTTTTAGATCTTTCTTCGAATTTGACGGTAAATTGCCGGCTATGCCAACTTCCTGATGATGTTCCGCAAAACCAGGTAAATGAGCTTGCTCGCTGCTGTGCAGACTCTCAAATCGCATTGGTCGTGTAAACAATGTTCCGGAATCTCGGTCGGCTAGGTGAGAACAAATCACGGATTTGCGGCGATTGATCAGAAGAGACTTTACGCAGAGTCGTATGGAGTGTAACCAACTGACAAAGTTACGACTCCGATCTGTCCGAAATAACAGCTTTTTCTGGGGGGAGCCACAAGGCCGGTCCGCGCGGACCGGCTAATCTAAATCCACAAGCTAAAATCAGGAGCACGACAACCTGTCGACGACGAGGGAGTGTGTGCGTCTGCGCGTTTGAATTTCACGCTTTTTCTGAAACTATTTTGTTGAATATTTTGCGAAAAAATCTGGGGGAATGCGATTCACTTCCCGCCGAGGGAACGACTGACGATCTCCTGGGCCTGACCCACGATGGCGGTGAGGTGTTCGGCGCTTTTGAGGCTTTCCGCGTAAAGTTTGTAGATATTCTCGGTCCCAGACGGACGGGCGGCAAACCAACCACTCACTGAAACGACTTTCAAGCCACCGATTGATGCATTGTTGCCTGGTGCGCGTGTAAGCTTCGCCGTGATCGCCTCGCCGGCGAGTTCGGTAGCAGTGACCGCTTCCGGTGACAGTTTCTTGAGTGAGTTCTTCTGGTCGGGCGTGGCTGGAGCGTCGATGCGGGTGTAATAGGGGGTGCCGAACTTGGCGGTTAGTTCTTTGTAGTGCTCGCCTGGATCCTTGCCGGTGCGTGCAGTGATTTCCGCGGCAAGCAGGCCAAGGATTAGGCCGTCCTTGTCTGTGCTCCAAACCGAGCCGTCACGTTTCAGAAAACTCGCTCCGGCGCTTTCCTCTCCGCCGAAACAGCAGGTCCCATCGTACAGGCCGGGTGTAAACCATTTAAAACCTACCGGCACCTCCCACAGTTTGCGCTCGAGGCTGGCAACGACTCGATCTATCAGGCAACTGCTGACGAGTGTTTTACCCACAACCGCGGTGAGGGGCCATTTCGGACGGTTCGTGAGGAGATAGCGAATTGCGACCGCTAGATAGTGATTGGGATTCAGAAGACCTAAGGAGGGCGTGACTATTCCGTGCCGGTCAGCATCCGGATCGTTGCCGAATGCGATGTCGAAACGGTCCTTGAGCTGGACAAGTCCTGCCATGGCCCAAGGGCTCGAGCAATCCATCCGGATTTTTCCATCGTGATCGACCGTCATGAACGCGAAAGTGGGATCAATCTTCGGGTTCACAATCGTGATATCAACGCCGTAGCGCTCCACCACAGGCTGCCAATAGGCTGCTGATGCGCCTCCAAGCGGATCGACACCGATTTTCACACCCGCCGAACGGACGGCTTCGAGGTCGATCACATTAGCAAGGTCTTCTACGTAGCTCGTGACAAAATCCTCGGCATGCGTGGTCGAGACCTTGAGGGTAGCATCAAAATCAATACGCTGAACGCCCTTTTGTCCGGCGCGCAGCAACTCGTTCGCGCGGTTTTGAATCCAGTCGGTGACATCGGTGTCGGCCGGTCCTCCGTTCGGTGGATTGTATTTGAAACCGCCATCGGTTGGCGGGTTGTGCGAAGGGGTGACGACGATGCCATCTGCAAGTCCCTCCGACCGACCCCGGTTGTACCCAAGAATGGAGTGCGAAATGACCGGCGTTGGCGTGAAGCCGTCATCTCGTTGAATATATGTCTCGACACCGTTTGCGGCCAGCACCTCCAATGCGACTCGCTCTGCGGGTCGAGAAAGCGCGTGAGTGTCTTTGCCCATAAAGAGCGGCCCAGTGATTCCCCGGTTGCGCCGGTATTCGCAGATAGCCTGAGTAATGGCAAGGATATGCGACTCGGTAAACGTCTCATTTGAACTGGTGCCGCGATGCCCGCTTGTGCCGAAGCTGACAAGCTTGTTGGGGTCGGAGGGATCGGGCTTTCCTTCATAGAACGCAGCTTCGAGTCGGCCGACGTCGATCAGAAGCTCTTTCGGTGCGGATTTGCCTGCATAGGGATGTGTGCTCATCGGGAAGAACGGTTAGAATGAATGAAGTTCGGGTCAATATGCCAGGAGAAAGCGAAACCAGGTGTTGCTATGGAGACGCGAAGGCCGGGAAGTCAGTCCAGGAATTGCGGAATTGAAGCTTTTTAGATAGAGACCAAAACCCGCCCGCTTGGCATCGTGTGTTATTCCAAGCCAAGGCGTCAAGCCGCGTAGCTTCATCTCTTGGGCGAAGCTGAAGAACGGACCTAGCTATCGCACAATGGTCCATCGACCAGGTGCACGTTCAATCTTGCCTTCCAGCTCCAACGCCTTTAGGGCGGTGCGAATTGTGGTCACGCTGACGTAGAGCTCTCTGGCTAACTCGCGCTCTGCAGGAACCCGGGTGCCTGGTTGAATCCCCCGATCGGCAATTAGCCGTTCAATGCCGCGCCTAGCTTTTTCGTGAAGCCTGTGTTCGTGGAGCTTGGGTCGATGCACTGTAATTGAACAGTACAACAAACCAATTCTGAGGCGCAAATGGAAAACCTTGAACGGCTCGGAGCCAAGGGATGCCGAAAGATCACGTGCGGATTGATTGGCTACGCTCGCATCGCTGCGGCAGGGAGGGGAGCAGGGTTTTTTTTTTGAGCTCGAGTGCTCGACCAGGCCTCGTGATGTTGCGCAAAGCTTGAGAAACGCTCTGTCCTGCTTCCGCCTAAGTTGGTCAAAAGATGCCATTTGACATCGTAATAAAAGACAAATTTTTCTATCGTTTGCTGGCAGGATGGTCGAGAACTTTAAGCGCACGTTACGGCAACTACAGGGTGTCCTTTATGCGCAAAATTGACTGTTGTAGTCACGTCCGCCACATCCGCGCAACGAACGATAGCGTCGCGACCGTCTCACTTTCTCGGGATCACATAACATAGGAACATTGAGTCGAGTAGGTCTCCTCTTGAACAGTGCCGCACAGGGGAGCGCGCTGTTCCGAAAAGTTCCTAGCCGAGGTAAGTCTCAGCGGGTTTCGAGCCCTTTGACCTGATGCTCCTCGCAGCCGCTTTTTTTTGTCTATTCCGACGAAATTGAAAGCTTTACTGGAGAACATTTCTTTTGCGAAGTTTGGTAAGACTGAGCGATGTCGCCGGTGTGGCGCCATTTCTTGCTTCGTCAGACGCAGATTGCATCACTGACGTGAGGATAGTCGTCGATAGCGGCCTGACATGGTACTACTAGGGAGCAATAGAGAGAAAATTATGCAAATCGGTATTGTTGGTTTGGGGCGAATGGGGGCAAATATGGCGCGCCGTCTTATGCGCAGAGAGCATGAAGTAGCTGTATACGATCTCAAACAGGAATCGGTGGCGGCGCTAGCAAAGGAAGGGGCAATCGGGGCTACGGACTTTGCGGATCTTGCCAAGAAGCTGGCAAAACCGCGGGCAGTCTGGCTTATGGTTCCGGCAGGAGCTCCGACCGAGGAAACAATAGAGCATCTGCGACCATTCCTGGAATCAGGCGATACGATCATCGATGGGGGGAATTCATTTTACAAGGATGATGTGCGGCGCAGTGATTCTCTTAAGAAACAGGGAGTCCATTACCTTGACGCTGGAACGAGCGGCGGCGTCTGGGGTATTGAGCGTGGATATTGTTTGATGATTGGCGGTGACGAAGGTGCGGTGAGACGTCTGGAACCGATCTTCGAGAGCCTCGCACCTGGTCAGGGAGACATCCCCCCGTCACCCGGACGGGAGAATATCAAGGGTACGGCGGAAAAAGGGTTTCTCTATTGCGGGCCCTCGGGAGCTGGGCATTTCGTTAAAATGATTCACAACGGGATCGAATATGGAGTGATGCAGGCCTATGCCGAGGGGTTCGATATTCTGCGAGGCGCCGCGTCTCAAACTTTGACTGAGGGATACCGATACGATTTCAATGCGGCCGATATAGCGGAACTCTGGAGACGTGGGAGTGTCGTCGGCTCGTGGCTGCTCGATCTAACCGCCATGGCGTTGGCCGAAGATCCGCAGTTGGCCAAATTCACGGGAGTTGTTCAGGACTCTGGAGAGGGCCGCTGGACGATCCAGGCTGCAATCGAGGAAGCTGTTTCAGCAGAGGTTTTGACTGCGGCCTTGTTCGCCCGTTTTCGCTCCAGGCAAGAGCATACATTTGCCGAGAAGATGTTGTCGGCGATGCGTAATAAGTTCGGTGGACACGTCGAAATTTATCCAGGAAACTGATTTGTATGGATGCATGTCCGATTCCTCAGGCGGCCGAACCGTGCGCCATTGTGATATTTGGCGCCTCTGGCGATCTGACCAAGAGAAAGCTCCTCCCTTCGCTCTACAACCTCGGATCGTACCATCTTTTGCCCGCACATTTCAGTATCATCGGAGTGGCGCGGCGACCTCTCTCGGATGACATATTCAGGGATCAACTCGGTAAAGATCTTGCTGAGCTGGGTACACAGCCCGTCGCCCCGAATCTCTGGAGCAAATTCCGGGAACGTATTTCGTACTGTGCTGGTGAGTTCGACAAACCGGAGACTTATAAAAAACTGGCGGAGGCTCTGCGCGAATCTGAAACGAAATTTGGCACCTCCGGGAATGCGGTCTTCTACTTATCGGTACAGCCGGACTACTTCGCAACAATTGCAAAGCGGCTGTCGGAAGCCGGTTTGTTGGAGGAAGAGAATGGCCGCTGGCGCAGGGTTATCATTGAGAAGCCCTTTGGACATGATCTGGATTCCGCTCGCAAGCTGAACAGCCAGTTGACGTCCGTTCTTCAAGAACACCAGATCTATCGGATCGATCACTACCTTGGAAAGGAGACAGCGCAGAATCTGCTCGTTTTTCGCCTTGGCAACGCGATTTTCGAACCGGTGTGGAACAGGCGCTATATCGATCATGTGCAATTGATCGTTGCCGAGTCCATAGGCGTGGAGGGGAGGGGAGCATTCTACGAAACAGCCGGCGCGTTTCGTGACGTGATGCAGAATCATATGTTTATGCTACTCGCCTTGATCGCGATGGAACCTCCGACATCATTGGAGGGTGAAGCGATTCGAAACGAGAAGGTCAAATTGCTTCGGTCCATCCACTTTTCGACGCCTGAAGAGGCCCTTACCGACACCGTGCGCGGTCAGTACGGGGAGGGAATCGTTGGCGGCAAAAAGGTTTCCGGATATCGGCAGGAACCGAACGTCAATCCGAATTCCACGGTTGAAACGTACGCGGCGATAAAGCTCCGGATCGACAACTGGCGCTGGGCGGGTGTTCCTTTTTACCTGCGGTCCGGCAAGCGCATGCCGCGCCGCACCACCACGATTGTAATCCGTTTCAAAACGCCTCCGCTTTCATTGTTTGCGACACATGAAGCGGATCCGATTTCTCCGAATTATCTGATATTCAAAATCCAGCCTGAGGAAGGAATTGCGCTTCAGGTCCGCGCGAAAATTCCGGGACCAACAATTAGTACGAGGTCTGTGAAGCTGGATTTTGGTTACGACCAATTCGGGGACAGACAACCGACAACAGGGTACGAAAAATTACTCTATGACTGCATGGTTGGTGACGCGAGTTTGTTCCATCGATCTGACTTGGTCGAAGCTGCCTGGGAGGCGGCCGCTCCGATTCTCGAAGCCTGGAACAATAATCCGCCAACTGATTTTCCAAATTATGCGGCGGGCGCCTGGGGACCGGTAGCAGCCCTGCGCCTTATCCAACGCGATCAGCATCATTGGTTTTCCTCGGACAGGCTGTAGCGGAATATGAAGGCGTACACCGCAAGGGATGCGATCCGGCTATTGCTTGCGTGGACGGAACCCTCGTGACAGAGGAGAAAGTCCTCACGAACGAAGTCGGCGCGCCGTTGAGAGCTCGGCCAAAGCTGGAATTCTCTTTGCGATAACGAGCGGCCGACCGCCGCGTTTCTATTAATGAGGTCTTTATGTTCAACAAAAGCGGCATGAGCATCGCGATGGAAAACGCGAGCAAAGAAGTTCAGGGAAAGTGGACCGTGTCGAAGAACACCAGATACACGCATAATTTAAAAGGTCGGGTCTGGCGTTGAATGTAGGTTGACTGGATATCTGCTGGAGCTAAGCCTTCAAACGATTGATTTTGTGAGCTGTTTTTTGGCGGCGTAAGCCCATGAGCGGGCCCGTTTGGTTTACGTGACTAATCATACGGAGATGACCGAACTGCACGAAGTCTTCCAGCGCGAATTGCGCTGGAGTCGCACCATGGAGCTTCATGCCGCTTGACCCCGACCTTTGACGCTCTTTATGCCAAACCATCCTCCGCGTGGCTTCGCCACCTCTTCACTGAATCCCATTGAATCCGCTATTACTTATACTCGTGTCGTTTGAACCCGATTGTCGATAAAGGCGGCAAAGTTAAACAAAGGGAATGCGAGTGTCCCTGCCAAGGGATCGAGTCGGCGTGCATTCCTCCCCAATTACCGATGTTGCCACCTCCGTAGATTCCAGCGTCGGTATTCAAGATCTCTTCGTACCAACCCTCGCCAGGTGCTCCTACTCGGTAGGCGTGTCTGGGAACCGGTGTGGCATTCACCGCGAAGAGCAAAGTGGACCCGGACCTCCCCTTTCGTGCGAACGTGAAGATGCTGTTGTCGGCGTCGTGTAAATCTATCCACTCAAATCCAGCATAACTATCATCGTCTTCCGAAAATGCAGGCTCGCTCTTGTAAAGGAAATTGAGATGCTGGACCAGCCGTCTTAGTCCGTCGTGCAAGGGATATTGGAGCAGGTGCCAATCGATGCTTTGGTTGTGATTCCATTCTTTCCACTGGCCGATTTCGCATCCCATGAACAGCAGCTTTTTGCCGGGGTGTGCGTACATCCAGGCGTAAAACATGCGGAGGTTGGCGAACTTTTGCCACGGATCGCCCGGCATTTTGTTCAGTAACGAACCTTTGCCGTGCACGACTTCGTCGTGGCTTAAGACCAGGACAAAATGTTCCTGGAATGCATAGACCAAAGAGAACGAGGCTTCACCTTGATGGTACCGGCGATGAATTGGTTCAAGACTCATATATGCTAGAAAGTCGTGCATCCAACCCATGTTCCATTTTAAACCGAATCCCAACCCACCCAGGTAAGTCGGACGTGAGACCCCAGGCCAGGCAGTCGATTCTTCCGCGATGGTCATGATTCCTGGGAAACGTTCGTAACAAACGGCGTTAAAGTGTTTCATGAATTCGATGGCATCGAGATTTTCGCGTCCGCCGTGAACGTTGGGCACCCATTCGCCAGGCTTCCTTGAATAGTCCAGGTAAAGCATCGATGCGACGGCATCCACTCGCAGTCCGTCAATATGGTATTTGTCGAGCCAGAAAAGTCCGTTTGCGATCAGGAAGTTACGTACTTCGTTCCGACCGAAGTTGAATATCAACGTTCCCCAATCGCGGTGTTCTCCCTGCCGCGGATCGGCGTGTTCATAAAGCCCTGTTCCGTCGAATTGAGCCAATCCGAAGGCATCCTTGGGGAAATGGCCCGGAACCCAGTCCAGAATGACTCCGATGCCTTCTTGGTGGCAGCGATCGACGAAATGACGAAACTCGTCCGGATTCCCAAAACGGCTGCTTGGCGCATAATAACCGGTGACCTGGTAACCCCAGGAACCGTCAAACGGATGCTCGGCGACCGGCAGTAATTCGACATGGGTGTAGCCCATTTCTTTGACATACGGGATCAGCCGATCCGCGAGCTCGATGTAACTCAGATATCGGTCGTTCTCCTCGGGAACTCTCGCCCACGACCCAAGGTGAACCTCATAAATACTGACGGGTTGCTGAGGCCAGTACCGGGTCTTGCGTTCCTCTACCCATGCGTCGTCACTCCATTTGAAGCGATCGAGATTGAAAACCAGGGAAGCCGTCTGAACTCCATGCTGGCCGAAGAAAGAGAAGGGATCGCTTTTCAACACAACATTGCCGAAGCAATTGCGGATCTCGTATTTGTAATGAGCGCTTTCACCGACCCCCGGAACGAAAATTTCCCAGATCCCTGCTTCGATGCGCTTTCGCATCTGATGAGTACGGCCATCCCAGCTATTAAAATCGCCAACCACGCTGACCCGTTGAGCACTGGGAGCCCAAACCGCAAAACTCACACCCGCATGTCCATTGATTTGTGTAAGGTGCGCTCCGAGCTTTTCGTAGATCTCATAGTGGTTGCCGACTTTGTAGAGGTGCATGTCCAATTCACCTAAAATTGGTCCATAAGAATAGGGGTCGCTGATCTGGAAGGTCTCTCCCGACCAGGTAGTGACCTCTAACAGATAGTCAAAGGCCTCTGATACGCCCTCCAGTAAGGCTTCATATAAGCCTTCCTCTACGATGCGGATCGCGGGGAAGCGCCGCTCGACGTTGTGCCGGTCGACAATAGCGAGTTCTTTCGCATCCGGTCTAAAACTGCGCACAACCCAGACTTGGTCGATCTGGTGCAATCCGAGCACGCCAAACGGGTCATCATGTTCGGCGTGCAGAAGCCGGTGGATATCGTGGGGGGGTACTGTGATGTTCATATTTTTACTTTAGCAGAGCTCGAGCTTTTCAGCATAACAGGCGCCGGACTGCAGGGCTCCCCGGTCAACGCTTCATCGCAACTCGCGATGGGCACAATTTTGCTTGAACTGCTTGCGTAAGACAATCCGTTTCCTCCCCCCGCCCCAATTTGGTCGCAGCAGTAGAAGTGTTTTTGGATGATCGCACGTTATTTTTCGCAGGCGGCCAATCGGACCGGTCCTCGCGGAGCGGACGGTCTGTGTCGATGGCTCGGCGGCCACGCTATAGCTGATTCTTTCAGGAAGCAACATCCTCGCCGAAAGATCGTGCCCTCTCATACCAGTCCAAGAATAGCGACACCGGGGTTCGAATCCAGTTTTCTCCGGTTACGATCTCTCGCGCCTGCCGGAAAACGGCTGGTCCAGGGCAAAGCCAAGCAACTCCTTCACGAAATGTACCTCTCTCCAACCCGCAAAGCGGCCCTGGCAGCTTACGAGAGAGTTCATCTCCAGTTACCAAACCAAATTCCCAAAAGGCCTGCGAATGCTTGGAGAAAGATAAAGAAGTCCTATTTAGCTTTTACGATTTTCCGGCCCAACAGGGGGATTCCACTAAGGATCTTGAAGAAATTTTCAACTTGATCAAAGAGTAAAAGGTTTAATCCCGCACTTCCTGGCGCCGGCTTAGGGTGTTTTTGACTAAAACCGCGAAAAGTCAATTTGTGTCAAAAAATAGCGACCTCAGTCCGGCACCGCGGCGCCCCTACCGCCGGAGTCGGCTTTTGAGCGGCAAAAGTTTGTTCTTAGGGCTGGCATGCGACCGCGGAGGAGAAGGGTCTAGGCAGATTCGTGTAGGGAAGTTCTGACGTGCGAAAAGAAAGCCGCTTCAGCAAATCTCCCTGGAGAGCCCGGACCGCCTTCGCCCTTGTTAGCATTTGAATCAGTTCACATGCGGAGGATTACATTCGCAAAGCCACCACATTGACCGCAAGCGAATGGGACTCGAGAACGACGAGTGAATCCCGGGGACGTCATGCCACTGGGCTTCTTAGACAGGTTTTCTGCTCCTACGGCGTTTAAGCGTCGATGCGCGGCGGAAACTCCGGACACATCTCGGACGATTGGCGAGCCTGCGGTAGACCCGAGTGGTAGAACTCAACAGTTCCACTCTGATCGCAAGTCCAGACTTCCTGCGCGCCTGCTTCGAAATACAAAGCGATCTTCTCGGAGATCTCCTCGGCCGTATTGGACGGAGAGAGGATCTCGACGCAAATCTCCGGCGCTTGAGCAAAACAGATAGCCGAATCGACCTCCTGCCGCCGCTCCGGCGCAAGCCACGCTACATCGATGGCTTTAACACCATCCGAGGTAGAGACAGGGCACTCAGTTATCACGATCCCGTTAGGCAGTAACTGGTCAAATAGTGTCGCGATTCTGGCTTGCTTTACACCGTGTGATGGCGCGGGTGGGGGACTCATGAGGATGTGACCGTGACGGTCGGTCTCGATGCGGTGCGGCAAGCGGGCCAGATCTCGATCCGCAAGAAGTTCGCGCCAGCGCTCAAGATTGAACGCGGTCTGTCTTTGGGAGGGATGAAGTTGGATCGTTAGCGGCATTCCAGAGAACTTTATTCTATTGATACGAACACGGCAAGCTTGCGGGCCCGAGCGCCGCATGACACGATTCTTGGCTTTCGAACCCCAGTAGGTAGGGGTTCTCCCAACAGTCGTGTCATCAGGGGCCTTTTGGTTTTTGTCCGCAAATTTGGTAGTTCTTTCTTTTTGACCTGCCGCACTTTTCCTCAAGCCAAGGTCGGCGCCAGGGATCATTTTATCCACCAATAGCGGCTCTGCCTCGCGGTCTTAAAGTGATCGCGCCTACAAAGACGAAGGAACCCGTCTCAAGTACACAGTGGCGCGAACTATCAACGGCGGCACGATCGTAGCGCCGGACCACCATCACGAGACCGTTAAGAAGCTCTTTGCACAGCTGACCAGCCGTCGCCAGAAAGCTCATTCCCGCGGCGGGCGGCCAGATCACGCTCTCGGCAGCGGAGAGACCTACTCGACTCGAGGTTATATCGAGACGGCGGCGCACTGCAGGACGAAGCCGATGAGGAGTAGCCAGGCGCGGAGTCCTTGGAAAAACTCCCATTTGTTCCGGACCTCCTTCCAGTTCTCAGGCGGATTGGCGGGGTCCCACCGGCTGGTGGCGCGGTTGATCGGCACGTTGAAGATCAAAGTCGATACCAAGGCGAGTGTAAAGGCGACAGCTGAAAGCCAGTGCAGGGCGTTCACGTGAACTGCGCGCGCCGCATGGAACAATCGACAACACGACGCACAAAGTCATCAGCACAGGCATGACGCGGCCGAACGTACGGAGTAAACCCTTCTCGACGGTGACGTGGTGATCGCGCGGCAGGCGGCGAATGACCGGATGCACGAATGCGTATGAGCCAGACTCGGCACAGGCCGCAAAGCCCGTGACGCTTAACGTTGCAAACCCGAGGACATCCATGGGCTCCCTCACTGCGGCGGCCTGCCCGCACTTCGCATCCGTTCGGTAACAGCTCGCTCCAAAGCGGTCAACGCCCCGAGTGGGCGCACCATGACGTGGAATTCAGCTACGAGCCCGTCCGGTGTCATTCGCAGATAGTCCACACCGTGAAGCACAACGCTTCCCACGTCGGCACGGAAGATCAGCGCATGCGATTTCTCGTGGCCTGCGATGACGCCGGAATATTGGAAGTTCTCGAAGATAGAAGAGACAACCTGCAGAATCTGGGTAGCGGCCTCTTTGCCTACAGTGGGCTCATCGTGAATAGGCGTGTATAG
>WNFS01008848.1_pt1 | contig 11924 bp, 10 predicted proteins | sample 5400141 | NCBI WGS metagenome assembly WNFS01 (sample SAMN13153358, study PRJNA577476) | soil metagenome | isolation source: 60 cm saprolite under Madrone tree | place: USA:California | collected 2016-06-14 | reverse complement strand
GCCCGGATACGCGAACACCGTCTCGACCACCACCACGCCCGAGATCAGGTAGTTGATCTGGAGCAGGATGACGGTGATGGGGTTGATCATCGCGTTCCGCAGGGCGTGGCGGACGACCACCCGGCGAAAGGCCATGCCCTTCAGGATCGCCGTGCGGATGTACGGACGCTGCATCACCTCGATCATCGACGCGCGGATCATGCTGACGACATAGCCGGCATCGAACAGCACGATCACGGCCACGGGGAGGACGAGCTGTGAGCCGACGGACCAGCCACCCCCCGCCACCATCGTCGCGGTGCCCGGCAGCCAGCCCAGGGCGACCACGAAGACGCTCGCGAGGAAGACGCCGAGGGCGAACTCGGGGACCGAGGCGACCACCGTGCTGAACATGAGGATCGCGCGGTCGAGGGCGGAGGACTCGCGCATCCCGGCCACGATGCCCAGGAGCATGGACAGGGGCACGATGCAGGCGAAGGCGAGCGCGGCGAGAAAGGCGGTATTGCCCAGGCGACCCCAGATGATGTCCTTGACGGGCACCTTGAAGCGGGTCGAAGTACCGAGATCGCCCCGGGCAAGCTTGCCGAGGAACTCGACGTAGCGAACGAGGACAGGTCGATCGAGGCCCATGTCGCGCGTCAGGATGTCGACCTGCTCCTGGGTGGCATAGGCGCCCAGGACCTTCCGGGCCACGTCGCCGGGGGAAAACTCGTTGAGGGTGAAGACGAGGAACGACACCACGAAGAGCGTGAGGAACAGGAACGCGACATGCTTGAGGACGAATCGCGCCACGGTGAGCGCCACCCTACCGCTGTCCGCCCACGGCGTCAACGGCGCTCGTTGGCGGGACCGCGCAAGGTCGGATTGTCATTGCTCTTCCGTGCCTCCCACGCCTACAGTGACGCCAGCTCCCCGCGCCACTTTTCCCGGCCGGTCAGGAACCGGCGGCGGCGATGGCGACGACGGTCGAGGAGGCGGTGATTGAGTCAGTGGTGCCTCCGGGCGGATTCCACCAGGGCCGAGTACGATCGGCGCGTCAACCGCGTCATCGACCACATCCGCGGCCACCTGGCTGAGGCCCTGACCCTCGCGGAGCTGGCCCGGGTCGCGGCCTTCTCGCCTTTTCATTTCCACCGGGTCTTCTCCGCGCTCACCGGCGAGACACTCTTCGCCTATATCCAGCGCCAGCGGATCGAAAAGGCCGCGGGTGTCCTCGCCGCGGGCGGCGAGCCCACCATCCTCGAGGTGGCGATCGATCATGGCTTCTCTTCCGCCGCCACGTTCGCCCGGGCCTTTCGCGCCCGCTTCGGCACGAGCGCGACGGAATGGCGACGCGGCGGGGCGCGGCGCTGGAGCGAGCCGCACCGGCGCAAGATGAGCAAACAGATTCGCAAGCCGGGCAAAGCATCCGCTCGGCGCCGGTCGGATACTCCTCCCACTCACATCGGGGAGGCCACCATGGGCGTCGTCGTCAGGGAGCTGGCCACGCAGCATGTGGCGTATATGCGCCACGTCGGACCGTACGGAACCCGCGGCATCCCTGAGCTCTGGATGCGGCTCCGCCGGTGGATGGACACGCGCGGCCTCGAAGTCGCCTCCACCGTCCGGCTCGGCATCGCCTACGATGATGCCGGCATCACCGAGCCCGCGAAGTGCTCCTATGATGCCTGCGTGGTCGTGCCTGCCGGTTTCGTCCCCGATCGATGGGTGAATCTCATGGACGTAACGGGTGGCCGATATGCCGTGACCGCTTTCCACGGCACCGCCCATCAGATCGAGTGCGCGTGGCATGAGGTCTTCGCGGATTGGCTACCCGGCAGCGGGTATCAGACCGATGATCGCGCCTGCTTCGAGATCTATCGCGGCGCGCCCCCCGCGGGCGCGAAGAACGGCGCCTTCCGCTGCGACCTCTGCCTTCCCGTGCGCGCCCTGTGAGCGCGCGCGCCGTGGGGTGGCAGGCCTTCTCCGTCGACGCGCCCGAGCTGGCCGAAACCGGTCGCGCGCTCCTCGAGCAGTTCGGGCCGGGGCTGGCCTTCCTCGCCACCGTCCGCGCCGACGGGGCGCCACGGCTGCATCCCGTCTGCCCTGTGCTCTCCCGCGGCAGCCTGTTCGTCCTCATCACGGCCGCGTCCCCGAAGCGCCGGGATCTCGAGCGCGACGGCCGCTATGCGCTGCAGACCTTTCCCCAGCCCAAGCCCGGCGGCGACGAGTTCTACATCGCGGGCACCGCCACCCTCGTGGAGGATGCGGCGACCCGCGCCGCCATCTTCGCCGACGCGAAGCACAGGCCGGAGCCGTCCGAGATCGCCTTCGAGCTCTCGCTCGAACGGGTCATGCACACGCGCTGGGAGCATCCGCTCACCCCCCAGATGCGGCCCGTGCATCGGAGTTGGCGCGCTTCCCGATCCGGCTGAGCGGCAACGCGGGCGTCAGGGAATGCGGGCAGTGGACCTCGGTTCTCCGAGCGCGCTCTCGCGAGGCGAGACAGGAAGGTCGACGTCGCGCGGCCGCCGGACGAGGGCAAACGTCCAGACCAGCCACACATACGGCGCCGACAGCGCGTGCACGCCCACCGCTCCCGCGAGTCGGAGTGCCGCCGCCTCCAGAAAGGGAATGGCCACCACGGTGATGACGACGGCGGCCCAGCCAATGCCCGCGAAGCGGCGCAATGCCGCCGCCGCGATGAGCGCCGCGGTAAAGCCCGCGAGCCCGGTTTCCACCTGCCAGGCGGGCGTGCCGACAAGGTAGCCCATGCCCACGGCCGCCACGGATGCGCCGACCATCGCCACCCCGAGCCGGCGATCGGCAATGGACGCGGCCACGGCCAATCCCACCCCCACCACGGCGTTCGGGAGAAAGAAGACCTGCCCCACCCCCCGCAGACCGCCCAGGAGAATGAGGAGGAGCGGAGACGCGGGCGGAGGCGGGACCACGGGAAGCAGGGCGACCTTGCCCCAGGCGAAGGTGGTGAGCGCGCTCCAGAGCAGCCAGAAGGCCGGCACGTAAGGACCGATCACCAGCGGCACGTCCCAGGCCGCGAGCACGCGATACATCACCATCGAAATGCCGCTCACGAGGACACCACCCAGGAGGAGCGACACGGCGAGGCTGGGGCCCACGGCAAAAAACGTGGCGCACGCCAGACCGAGAAACCAGCCGTTCAGCTCGGCCAGTCCCGTGTCGAGGAAGGCGCGCGACGCGCCCGCACGCTCGGCGGTGATGCGGGCGATCGCGCTCGCGAGCATCCCCGCGAGGGCGAGATGAGGGGCGGCCACCGCGAGCACGAGGATGGCGGCCAGCCCCACCCACGGGTCGTACACGAAGAACGTCTGGCCGATCGCGGCGAGCTGTCGGACGGCGACTCGACGCGTCCGGCTCAGGACCTCACCCATCGGGCGCCGTGGCCGTCCATCGGCCGTTGACGAGCACGTGCTCACCCCACTTGAGCGTCATGGGAATCTCGGCGCGAATCGCCAGGTGCCCGTGGTGACCGCTCTGCGCCCCCGGCTCGAGCCAGAATCCCTCGGTCGGGTCGTACACCCGCGCCTGATCCGGCTCCGTGCGCACCACGCTCACCTCGTGATACACCACGCGCGTGCCGATCCAGTTGAAGGCGGTGGGAATGGCGTCCCATTTCCGGCGCCAGTGGCTGATTCTCTCCTCCGCGCACCCGCGCAGGAGCTGCCCCGGATACGCCTCGGTACCCTTGGCGCGGAACAGCTCCAGGGCGAACGCGCCGAAGACGCCGCAGTCGATCGTCTCCGCCTTCACCGCCTCGCACCACGCCACCGGCCAGCGGATCGGCCCCCACGCCCATCGCTCGGTGATCCAGCGCGGACCGGCGAGGGCCAGCCCATCCGTAGACGAGAAATCGTACGAGCGCCCCATGGCAATCAGCCAGGCGCGGGCGCGGGTGCAGCAGGGGCCGTGATGCGTGAGGGTCGACCCCACGACCTCCTTCCATTCCTCGCGCTCAGGAATATCCGCCACGCCCGAACGCATAACTCATGCTCCTTTCATAGGCGCCGGCATCGCAGATGATCAGCCGATCGCCGATCTTCAGGGTCTCCGGCAGGTCGAGCCCCTGGGAGAGCACGTCGTCCTCCATGCAGATGCGGCCGAGTCCACCACGACTTCCTGCAGCTTGCCGTCGTGCCGTCGCACGTCCAGAACACTGGTTACCATGGCCATCGTCGCCTGGGTGAGCGCGCGGCCGGGCTCCACGTAGACTTCGGTCAGGCTCGAAAGCTTCTCCCGCGCGGAGCGGACGATGTCCCGGAACGGCAGGCGCGCGAAGTCGTCCGGGTGGTAGCCGCCCCCGAGATCGATGGCGCGAACGCGACGTCCGGAGGCGGCCTCGATGGCTCCCGCCCAGGCCACGGAGGATTCCGCGACGTCACGCCAGTGCCCGACCCCGATCATGGTGCTCGCCATATGCACGTGGATGCCGAAGTCACGACCAGCCGGGAGGGCGGCCGCGGCCGCGCACAGGCGCTCGAAGTCCTCCGGCTCGTCGACGGGGACGCCGAAGCGCGAACGGCTTCCCGGGATCCGGAGGCGCACGCCCCACCGCCCGTCCCTTCGGCCCGAACCGGCCAGCCGCTCGAGCTCCTCGACGGAGTCGCAGAACACGACGCGCAGACCGTCCACGGCACGCTCGGTGGGCGGCCACCACTTGCCGGGCCCGTTCAGCACGATCTCGTCGGGACGCCAGCCCGCCTCGAGCGCTCGCCGCACCTCGAGCAGGCTGATGCACTCCGCAAGCATCCCGGCCTTGCGCGCGAGCATCAGGTACTCGGCGTCGGGGCTCGTCTTCAGGCTGTAGGCGTAGCGCAGGGCGATGCCGTCGACGGGCGCGACGGTGGGCAGCCCTCCGAACGCCGCCTCCGCGGTACGAGGGAGAAAGAGCCGATGAGGTGTGGGCACCGCCGCGGCGGTGGCCCGGAGGTCAGCCTCGGTCTCGGGGGAGAGCGTGGGCGCGGCGGCGCCCGGCGCCTCATCTGGAACGAGCATGGGAACGATCGCGGAGAGCGAGGCGCCGTACTTTCCATGGATGCCCAGCTGCCCGTGCTCGGGCTCCGCGGGCAGCGGCAGGGGCAATCCGGGACGAACCGGGACTTCGAGGACGACCCGCGTGAACTCAGCTCGCGCCGACAATACCCGCGGGCCGTCAGGCAGACCGAGCGCTCGACGGACGAGCGCGGCGGGAAGGTTCCGTCCCGAGAGAGTGGCTCCGTGCACCCAGGCCGGGAATCGCGGATTCCACTCGAGCCACCAGAGCCGGCCGTCGACGTCGCGCAGCAATTCGATCTCCGCACCCCCCGTCCAGCCGATGGCCCGCACGGCGGCTTCGATGGGCGCCAGGAGGTCGGCCGGCAGCTCGCCCACGTGCCCCGCCCAGGTCTTGCCCTCGGGCGTGGTGATGCGCTTGCGCATGTAGAGCGCGTCGCACAGCCGGCCGTCGTAGGCGGCGAGACACACCGATTCCTCGTAGCCGCGCACGTGGACCTGGACGGACAGGCGATCCGTCTGCCAGCCCTCTCTCATCCATGCCCGCACCTGCTCGAGCTGGCGCCAGTCCCCCACCGCCACCGCTTCGTGGTACGGGCCCTTGATCCACACGCGCCAGGAATGGGCGCGGCAGAAGGCGTAGATCTCCTCGTCGGAGGCAGAGAGGTCCAGCGACGGCGCGATCTCGAAGGGGAGGAGCTCGGCCACGCTGGGTCGCGGCTTACGGCTGGGCGCGAGCGCCTTTTCGTCCGGCGCGAGGAGCAGAGGGTGCGTAGCCAGGGTGCGCGCGAGCCACGCGACCTCGAGGTCCAGGGTGGGAATCCACAGGGCGCCCTGGTCGAGCTCGGCCTGCACTTCCTTGGCGTAGAGATCTTCCTCGATGAGGTCCCACGGCGGCTTCAGCCACGTGGCGTCGAACACTTCATGGTGGAGGCCCGAGCTCCCCGCCCAGTAGTCGACGCCGACGAGCCGGACCGAGGGAAAAGCCGCGCGCAGCGATCGAGCGACGCCGAGACCCGCCGACGGGCTGGGACCGGAATAGAGACCCGAGATGAAGACCGTTTCTTTCATCGCCTAGTCGCCCACCGCGTAGGGTGCTTGCCGGCTCCGATCATCATCCGTGCGGAGGTATGTGGTGGCCCGCCGGCCTGCGCGCAGTCGAACAGCGTCCGTCGGGGACGCCTGTGGCGCGCCCCATACCGCAAAAAAAGCGCCAACCGACTGCCTCTTTTAGGGACAAGTGTTTGGCTGACGCGGGCGGGGTCCGACCTGGAGAATCGTAAGAAAACTCGACAGCACCCGAGGCGATCGAGACGGCTCAGCGCGCCACGGAAAATGACCTGAAGGCCAGGAGGGCCAGCGAGCCCAGTATGGCCGCCAGCGCTCCCAGCGCGGTCTCCATTCCCAGGCGATCCACGAGGGCTCCGATGGGTGGCCCAGCCACCACGAACGACAGCCGGAAGACCAGCGTGGCGATCGAGAGGACGCTCGCCCTGTCCTCGGGCGGTGCGTCTTCCTGCATCACCGTGGCGAGGATCGGTCCCTGCAGTCCGCGGATCGTCATAAAGCACAGGTAGAAGACGATGCCCCACGCGGCGGGGCTCAGGGACAGCCCGGCATAGCCCACGGGAACGAGCAGACAGCAGCCGAGAAGAACGTGCCGCACGCCGAGCGCTCCCACCACACGCGCGCTGGCCAGCGACACACCGGCCAGCCACACGTGCGCGCCGGCCCAGAGCAGACCGAACCACGCGGTGGGAATGCTCCGCGATTGCATGTAGGGCTGGATGAGCCAGATCATCACGAAGGTCGACAATCCCAGGGCGACGCTGAGGGCCATGGCCGCGCGCAGCCGCCGGTGATGCCAGAGAGTGAAGCCGATGACGTGCATGGCGCGCTTGGTGTGGGAGCGTCCCCCCATGATCCTCGGGCGCGGCGCCTCCCGGAGCAGCGCCGCGGTGGACAGGGCGAGGGCGGCCGCCGGCACCTGGAGCCAGAAGGGCCAGCGCGGCCCGGCCGCGTAGAGCCAGCCGCCCGCGGCCGCGCTCATCGCCTCCGCCGACTGAGAGACGGCGCGGATCCGGCCGTCCCAGCGCGTGTACTGAGACGTACGGCTCGCCCCTTCCAGGGAGACCCAGAGCAGGGCGCGGTCGGCGCCGGACATGAAGGCGCTGGCCGCGCCGAGGATGGTCTCCGCGGCGGCCACCGCCCAGAAACTCCCCGCGCGCGTGTACAGGAGCCATCCCGCCGTGAGGAGCCCGGTGCCCACGAGAAGCGAGCGGCGATAGCCCACCCGGTCGGCGAGGTATCCCGACGGGAACTCGAAGAGCACCACGGACATTCCGAAGATGGCCTGGAGGATCATGATGTCGGCGAGCGACATCCCGATCTGGTCTTTCCAGAAAAGGGTGATGATGGGAATCGGGAAGAGGATGAACTGGAAGGCGGCGAAGGCGATCAGCAGCCGGACATTTGTCATACCGGCCCGAGCGTCATACCAGCCCGAGCGTCATATCAGCGCTGCGCATCGGTCAGCGTGGATGCTCACCGGCGGCCGCGGGCCCGTCAAGGGGGGCCCGACGATCGGAGGTCACTCGCGCTTCTCGACGTCGCTCACGGTGAAGCCGATGAACAGGAGAACGGTGAAGTTGTCGTACTTCGCGCGGCCGATTCCGGGCGCCTGCATGCCCAGCAGCGTGTCGGTCTTTGCCTCGAACTCGTAGATGCGGAGCTCAGCCTGCCCGCGATTCCGCTCCCACTTGAACAGCGCGATCTCCGGAAACGGAACGTTCACCACCGGGGCCTGGAAGGAGGGAATCCCGATCAAGGTGTGATCGCTGTCCGTACCGTACACCGAGGCAAAGAGCTTGACCTTGATCTCCGGCGATTCGGAGACGGTGCGAACGCCGTGGGCCTGGAGCCAGGCGGTGACGAACTCCTTCACGAAGGCCTGGTTCGCGTTCTGCACGAATTGCACGAACACGTCGACATTGACGCCGGGACCCCGCAGCTTCCCGAGGTCGAGCTGAGCGAGGGCCCGCTCCAGAGATCGGATCATCAGCTGCTGAGTGACGCCGGCGGGCTGAGTCGGAGGAAGCTGGCTCGCCAGCGAGCAGCCACCGACGACGAGGCAGCACATGAGGGCGACGCTCAGGCTGATCGCGCGAATTCGTGTCGACACGAGGTGCTCGCTCCCGGTGGAAACCATCACGTTGTCCCGCCTGTGGTGCCGAGGTCGAGTGAGCAAGCGGCGTGCCGTCCGCGGACTGCGGGCGAACGGGGAGAAGCGACCTCGTGACCGTGGCTATGGGATCTCCGTCGCCCCGGCCTCGCCCAGATCAGGTCGGAATGTCCACGTAAAAGCTTCCGGCTCGGAAGCGCATGTGGGTCCCCGGGCTCACGCAGGAGATCCGCTCCTAGCACCACGCACGGGACCGCCGGCGCGCACCCGTGAGAGGAGCACCAGCCCGATCAGGAAAAAGCTGCCGATGGCGAGGATGCCCGCCCGCTGATTTCCCCCCGCGGCATGCGAGATTCCGCCGAAAACGAGGGGACCCATGACGGCCGCGCTCTTGCCGCACAGCGAGTAGAAGCCGAAGAGCTCCGCCTCCATGCCCTCCGGGCAGAGGCTGGCGAGGAAAGTGCGGCTGGCCGCCTGCACCGCGCCGAGTCCCGTCCCCGCCACCACGGCGAGCACCCAGAACTGGCTCGATGTCTCCACGAAGTACGCGGTGATCACTACGATGGTCCACTGCACGAGAGTGACCATGACCACGCGCTTGGGGCCGAGATGGTCGATGGGTCTGGCCCACGCCAGCGCGCCGGCGAGCGCGGAGACCTGCACCACGATGTAGAGCACGATGAGCCGGTCCATGGGAAAGCCGAGGGTCTGCGCGGCGAAGATGGCCGAGAACGCGACCACGGTATTGACGCCGTCCTCGTAGAGGAAATAGGCGCCGAGGAAACGCCGGAGGTCGCGGAGGGCGAGGATCCGGCGCGCGGTGGCCACGACTTCCCCCGCCCCTTGGCGGGCAGCCTCCCACACTCCGAGGCGGCCGGGTGGAGGCGCGGGCAGGAAGAGAAACGCGGGCAAAGCAAAGCCCGCGAAGAGCACGGCCGTGCACAGGAAGGCGCCCGCGTACTGGTGGGCGCGCACGAACGGCAGCGCGGTGAGCAGCGCGGCGATGGAGCCCGCATAGCCGACGGCGAATCCCCAGGCCGACACGCGACCCTGATGGGTCGGCGGGGCGAGATCGGGAAGGTACGCGTTGTAGTAGACGAGGGCGCTCTCGTAGCCGAAGTTCCCGATCACGCCGAGAACGAAGCCCCAATAGATCATGCCGGGCTGGACGGTGGCGAGGAGGGCGGTGGCCGCCACGGACAGGGCGGTGAAGCCGATGAAGAGCGGCCGCCGTATACCCGCGCGGTCGGCGAGGCCGCCCAGGAACGGAGAGCTGAGAGCCACCGCCGCCATGGACACGGAGATCACGCGCCCCCACCAGAGATCGCCGAGGCCCGTTTCATTGCCCACCACGCCCATCGCGTAATAGGCGGCGTAGATCGTGGCGAAGACAACCGCGGCGAACGAGGAGTTGGCGAAATCGTAGAGTGTCCACGCCACGATGGCCCGGACGTTCACGGCGCACCTCCGTCCAGCACCGGCTCGGGCACCCGCCGCAACAGCTCCTGGAACTCGGCCATGATGGCGCGGCGACGCTCGAGGAGATGGGAGCGGAGACCCCGATCCATCAGGACGGTGACGAGCCCGCGCGTGTCCCGCCGCACCCGATCGAGCCGCTGCGTCCAGGAGAGAGCGAAGAAGCCCGTGGGCAGGAGCGAGAGCAGGAAGACGGCGAGGACCCCGCCGCCCCCGAGCCGCCAGACTCCCCATCCCTCGAGGGTCCAGCACAGCGGATAGAGCACCAATCCCACGATCACCTTGTAGGTCGACTCCACGTCGGCTTCCGGGTCCATCGCGCGCACCGCCACTGCGGTGAGCCGGTACGGCAGGACATGGTTCATTACACCCCACAGGGCCAGGGGCAGGCCCAAAACCAGAGCGAGGCCCTGGCGCAGCGCGTACCGGAGCACGGCGCGTAGCTGATACCCCTGCGAGAGGTCGCGGTCGGTCAGCCCCGTCCGTTCGAGCTCGCCGACGTACCGCTCGAGCCGCTCGCGCAGCGCGAACAGCCGGGCGGGTTCGAAGGCGACGAGATACCCGTGGGCGCGGGCCGCGCGCTGGCGCCACGTCGTGCGGGCCATGGGATCGGCCGCGACCTCCGGCGCCTCCTCGCGCCAGATCGCCTCGGCCGCGTGGACGAGATCGAGGGTATGCCGGTCGCGCGCCTCCACGATGAGGCTCCGGAGCGCTGCTCCGAGCCTCGCCGTGAGCCGTCTCACCGCCTCCTCGGCCTCGGGGAGCCCTTGGAAGTCCTCGGTGGGAACGACCTCGCCGATCAGGACCACCGCCGATCCCACTCTGAACGTGCCCGGCTCGTGAAACATGAGCCCCACGGGCAGAAGGGTGGGGCGAGGCCCGCCGCCGCCGCTTCCCAGGGTGAGCCGCGCGGCACCGGTGCGGAGCGGCATCAGCGCGGGCTCGGGCTGGCTCACGCCTTCGGGAAAGATCAGGAGGGCCTCGCCATTATCGAGGGCCCGACGGGCCGCTCCGAACATGGCCTCGTTGTCGACGGCCCGCGTATCTTCGTCCTGGCGCCGGTGCACGGGAATAGCGCCGGCCAATCGGGCGAACTGGCCGATGAGCGGATAACGGAAGAGCGGAGCCTTGGCGATGGGACGGAGTCGCCGGGGCAGCGTGGCGGCGAGCAGGAGACCGTCCATGAGTCCCTGCTGGTGATTCGCGGCCACGATGAGCGGCCCCGTCGCGGGCACACGCTCGAGTCCGATCACCTCGACACGACGGTAGTAGAGGCCGACGAGGAATCGCGCGAGTACCCGGAAGAGCCGATAGGTGGCGGGCTCAGCCAAGACCGAGGAGGACGATATCGGCCGCGTTCACGTGACGCTGGGCGGCGCCACGCGCTCCCGCCGGGGCGACCGCCCCGGAAACGGCCCGGCGCCCACGGGAAAGTCGAACGTCTCCATGCTCGCGCTCTCCACCCCGGCCATCACGAGCTTGAGAACGTCGAGCCGGGCCTCCATGGCGGCTATCTCCTCCTGGGCGAGCCGGGTTCCGGGGTGAGCGGGCACGAAGAGCGTGCAGCAGTCCGCGTCGGGCTCGTTGGAGATCTCGAGGGTGCCGAGGCGCCGCGCCTGGTCCGTGATCTCGAGCTTGTCCATGCCGATGAGCGGACGGAGGATCGGCAGCTCGGCCGCCTCGTCGATGCGCGCCATGTTGTGGAGGGTCTGGGACGCGACCTGGCCCAGGCTCTCTCCCGTGACGAGGGCGAGCGCGCCTGACTGCCGCGCGAGGGCTTGGGCGATGCGCACCATCAACCGACGATAGACGACCACTCGGGCCATGGGGCTGACCGAGAGCACGACCTCGCGCTGGATTTCGCCGAAGGGCACGAGGTAGAGGCGCGAGAAGTACTGCCACTGGGTCAGGCGCCCCACGAGCTCGCGCACCTTGCGAATAGAGGCATCCGGCAGGTACGGCACGCTGTGGAAGTGGACGAAGAGTACGCGGCAGCCACGCTTCATCATGCGCCACGCGGCCACGGGCGAGTCGATGCCCCCGGAGATGAGGGCGGTCACCGTGCCTGCCGAGCCCACGGGCAGGCCACCCGGCCCCGGGCACCGGTCAGGATAGACGAAGGCCTCGTGGGGCAACACCTCGACGTGGATCTCGAGCGCGGCGTGGTGGAGATCCACGCGCGCCTCGGGGCGCCGGCGCTGAACGTGGGCGCCCAGCTCGCGGTTGAGATCGGTCGAGGTCATGGGAAAGGTCTTGA
>WNFS01003495.1_pt1 | contig 11937 bp, 12 predicted proteins | sample 5400141 | NCBI WGS metagenome assembly WNFS01 (sample SAMN13153358, study PRJNA577476) | soil metagenome | isolation source: 60 cm saprolite under Madrone tree | place: USA:California | collected 2016-06-14 | reverse complement strand
TGGGGCGCGGCGGGACCGTGGTATTCTTTGGCGGTTGCGCCCCGGGCACGACCATCGCAGTGGACACACGGCGGGCGCATTACGAGGAGCTGACACTGGTCGGGGCATTTCACCACACGCCGGCGCTGATCCGTCAGGCCGTCGGGCTCCTCGAGTCCGAGAGCCTGGTGCCCGACGGTCTTGTCACTCACACCATGGGCCTCGAGCGAGTCCGTGAGGCCCTGGGGCTGATGGAGCGCGGAGAGGCGCTCAAGGTACTGATAGAGCCATGGCGAGACGCGACCCCCTGATCCTGTTCGCGGTCCTGCTCGCACTGATCACCGCACCCGCGGCGGCTTTCGCCTTCGACGCAGAGCAGGAGTTCGCCCAGGGGACCAAGGCGGTCGGGCTGTCCTTCGGCGGGGGCGCCCAGAACAACTACGAGGGCCACCGCACGATCACGGGTCTGACCTTTGCCAACTTCAATCCGCGCCTGTCGTATTTCTTCTTCGAGCCGTTCGGCCCCAGCATCCTGCACGGGGCCTTCGAGACCGGTCTCGAGGGGTGGTTCCAGTACTACATCGGTCCGAAAGAGGCGACGGCAGAAGGGCTGAAGCTGGCCTTCCGCTATCACCTCCTGGGACTCTCGATCGGGCGATTCGTGCCATACCTCGAGGCCAACGGAGGGGCGGCCGCCACCGACCTCAAGGTGCTGGAGATCGACTCTCCGTTCACGTTTGTCGTGGAAGCCGGCGGCGGCGTCTCCTACTTCATCACGCCGGGACTGGCCGTCAATGTCGGGTACCGCTTCCAGCACATCTCCAACGGGCACCTGTACAAGAAGAACCGCGGCTTCAACTCGGATAGCGGTATCGTGGGACTGACCTGGTACTTCAAGTAGACTGAGGGCACATGACCACCATCCCCCTCCAGGAAATCGTGCTCGCGGGGCCGCGCGGCTTCTGCGCCGGCGTGGATCGCGCCATCGACATCGTGGAGCTGGCCCTCCAGGTCAGCCCGCCGCCCGTCTACGTGCGCCGCGAGATCGTGCACAACCGACATGTCGTCGAGGCGCTCCGGGCCAAGGGCGCCCACTTCGTGGACGAGCTCGACGAGGTGCCCGACGACGCCACGGTGATCTTCAGCGCGCACGGCGTCTCCCCGGCCGTGCGCCAGGAGGCGCGGCGGCGCGGGCTGCGGGTGATCGACGCCACCTGTCCGCTCGTGACCAAGGTGCACCTGGAGGCCATCCGCTACGCGCGCGAGGGGTACAGCATCGTGCTCGTCGGCCACGCCGACCACGACGAGGTGGTCGGCACCATGGGGGAGGCGCCCGAGCGCATGTTCCTCATCGCCCATCCCGAGGAAGTGGACAGGCTCCAGATCCCCGACCCCGACAAGGTCGCCTACCTGACCCAGACGACGCTCTCCCTCGACGACACGCGCGCCTGCATCGAAGCCCTGCGGCGCCGCTTCCCGAAGATCGCGGGGCCCGCCAAGGACGACATCTGCTACGCGACCCAGAACCGCCAGGCCTCGGCCAAGACGGTGGCGGGCGAGGTGGACGTGCTCCTCGTCATCGGCGCCGCCAACAGCTCGAACGCCAACCGCCTCGTGGAGGTCTCCACGGTCATGGGCACGCCGTCCTACCTGATCAACGACAAGAACGACATCAGGCCGGAGTGGCTGGACGGCTCGAAGCGCGTCGGGGTGACGGCCGGCGCCTCGACGCCCGAGTTCCTCGTCACGGAGGTGGTCGAGGCGTTGCAGCACGCCGGCGGCGTCACGGTACGCGAGGTGCACGTGATCGACGAGGACGTGCGCTTCGGCCTCCCGCGCGAGCTCGAAGACATCGCCCGCCAGGGAGGCAAGACCTTGCCGCAGCGCAGTGGCGCCGCGGTCGGCGAGTAGCCGTCATGCACCTCGTCACCTTCCGTCGCGGACGCGGCGAGCCCAAGCCGGGAGCGGTGTGGCACGAGACGGTGCTCGACCTGGGCGGACTGGCGAAGGAGCTGGCCGCGCAGCGAGGGACGGTCAGGCGCGGGCGCGGCGGCTTCCCAAAGAGCCTGCTCGATCTGATCCAGGGCGGCGAGACCACGGTCGCCCTTGCGCGCGAAGCCTGGGAATACGGCAAGGGCCTGGTGGACCAGCAGGCCATCGAGGAGCTCGCGAAGCGCAAGCTGGCCTACCCGCTCAAGCGGGTGCGTCTGCTCGCGCCGATCCCGCACCCGTCGCGCAACGTGTTCTGCCTCGGCCGCAACTACGCCGACCACGCCGTCGAGCGCGGCGCCGCGGTGCCCGAGCACCCGGTGTACTTCACCAAGCCCGGCACCGCGGTCGTCGGTCCCGGCGACGACGTCGTCCACCACGCGGTCACGAGCGAGCTCGACTACGAGGTCGAGCTGGCGGTGGTGATCGGTACGGCCGGCCGCGACATCAGCCGCGCCGACGCGTTGAATCACGTGTTCGGCTACACCGTCATCAACGACGTGACGGCGCGCGACCTCCAGAAGCGCCACACCCAGTGGTTCAAGGGCAAGTCCCTCGACACCTTCTGCCCCATGGGCCCGGTGCTGGTGACGGCCGACGAGATCCCGAACCCGCAGGCGCTCAACATCACCATGCGGGTCGGCGGAAACGTGCGGCAGTCGAGCAACACCAGCAAGATGATCTTCCCCGTGGACCAGTGCATCGAGGTGCTGTCGCTCGCCATGACGCTCCTGCCCGGCGACATCATCGCCACCGGCACTCCCGATGGCGTGGGCGCGGCCACCGGCAACTTCCTCAAGGCCGGGGATCGCATGGAAGCGGAAGTCGAGAAGATCGGCGTGCTCGCCAACAAGGTCGTCCGCCCCTAGCCCCAACCCACCAGACGAGAGGGGACCTTCGCATGCGCACAGCAAAGACGCTGGCACTGGCCCTGGCCCTCGTGTTCGCTCCGCTCGCGGCCCATGCCCAGCTCCTGATCATCGGGCTCGACAGCAAGATCAGCTTCGACAAGGCAGGCACTGTGATCTTTGGCCCCCCGGGCAAGGACTCCGTCGCGATCGTGGACATCAGCAGCCCCGAGGCGCCGAAGATCGTGGCCACCCTGCCGCTGATGAACACCATCATCGGCCCGCCGACCAACCTGGCCATCACCCCCGACCAGAGGCTGGCTCTCGTCGCCAACTCGATGGACTGGGAGAAGGACGGGGAGAAGTGGAAGCCCGTGCCCGACGCCAAGCTCTACGTAATCGACCTGACCACGACCCCGCCCGCCCACGTCTCGACGGTGACGGTGGGCAAGCAGCCCTCGGGCCTATCCATTAATAAGGCCGGTACCCTGGCCCTGGTCGCCAACCGCGCGGAGAACTCCATCAGCGTGCTGTCGATCAACGGCAAGGAGGTCAAGGTGGTCGACACCGTGCCCATGGGCGAGGTGGTGGCGCACGTGGCCTTCACCCCCGACGGCAAGCGGGCGCTCGTGGTCAAGTTCCCCGGCCACAGGATCGGCGTGCTCGACGTGGACGGCCAGAAGGTGACCGACACGAAGCACAACATGAACGTGGGCCTCTGGCCCTACAACGTGGACGTGACGCCCGACGGCGCCATCGCGATCGTGGCCGACAACGGCGCCAGCGGCAACTCCGACGGCCAGGTGGACACGCTCAGCGTGATCGACATGGAGGCAACGCCGCCCCGCGTGATCGACAAGGTGGTGGTGGGTGACTCGCCCGAGGGCCTGACCATCAGTCCCAAGGGCAACCTGGCGGCGACCGCCCTGAACCGCGGCACCAACGTGGCGTGGAATTCGTGGTTTTACAACCGCAACGGCAGCGTGGTGATCCTGAAGATCGACGGCAAGAAGGTGACCAAGATCGACGAGGTCGAGGTGCGCGGCCTGCCCCAGGCGATGGCGTGGAGCGCCGACGGCAAGTACCTCTACGTCGGCAACTTCATTGACGGTGACATGTCCATCCTCAGGGTGGAGGAGACCAAGAAGGGCATCCGCGTCGTGAACACCGGCAAGAACTTCAAGCTGCCCGGCAACCCGGCGTCCATGCGCGGCCGGAACCAGTAGCGCCGCTCCGTGGCACAGTTCACGGTGAATGCGCAGCGGGTTGATCCCTACAAAGATTTCAAATTCCGTATCAAGTGGGATGGCCGGTACGTGGCGGGCATCTCACGGGTCAGCCCGCTCAAGCGCACGACAGAGGTGATCAGGCATCGCGAGGGCGGAGACCCCAGCTCGAGCCACAAGTCTCCCGGGCGGACGGAGTTCGACGCCATCACCCTCGAGCGAGGGGTCACCCACGATCTGGAGTTCGAGCGCTGGGCGAACAAGGCGTGGAATCTCGGGGCGGGACTCGGGGCGGAAGTGTCCTTGAAGGACTTCCGGAAGAACATCGTGCTCGAGCTGTACAACGAAGCGGGTCAGCTCGTCCTCGCCTACAAGATCTATCGGTGCTGGGTCTCCGAGTACCAGGCCCTGCCCGAGCTGGACGCCAATGCGAGCGCGGTGGCCATCCAGCACCTCGTTCTCGAGAACGAGGGATGGGAGCGAGACACCGACGTGGTCGAGCCGGCGGAGCCCGCGTTTACAAAGCCCGCCAAGTGACGTGAGCGGTTCGCCGCGATTCACGAAGGGGGCGTTCGTCTACTTCGCCTCCCGGCGCAGCCGGCCCAAGACCATTGCGTTTCAATACAATCCCGAGACGCTCACGCGGAAAATCGAGGACGAGGCTGTCACCTCGCCAGGCCCGCGCCCAGGTCGCGCGCGCTCGACGGCTACGCCCAGGCAGCTGATCGCGTTCACGCTCGTGCTGGACGCGACCGAGGAGCCGGCGGCGGGCCTGGGTGTCCTTCCGCTGATCTCGGCCCTGGAGATGCTGATGTACGAGGGAGCGGCCGCTCCCGGCTCGGTCACCCTCTTCGTGTGGGGCAGGAACAGGATCGTGCCGGTCCGCCTGAGAGAGCTCCACATCGTCGAACAGCTGTTCGATTCTGCGTTGAACCCGGTACGAGCGGAGATAGCAGTGGCCCTGTCGACGCGGGACCGCACTGACTTTGCCGGCGCCGCGTGGGGCCGCAAGTATTGGGACGACTACGTCGTCAAAGCGCGGCAGGCGGCGGAATTGAGGCTCCCAAAAACGTTGGAAGGCGAGTGACCGAAGCCACAAAGAGGGTAACCGAAGTCACAAAGAGGATAGAAGACACGCGCGAGCGCGCTGCAATTAGGTGATTTCTCACGACAGCGGCTTGCCCGGAGCGCGGCACAGGGTTTGCTCTACAGAGTGTCTGTATGGTCAGCGCACCGAGACTGCAGGAATTACGTCGCTGCCCGCGGAACCGGGTTTCCTGGCCCGTGACGGTGCAGGCGGGTAATCGCTCGATACAGGGCGAGACGCTCGACGTGGGCCCACGCGGTGCCAAGCTCCGGCTCGATGAGCGGCTACAAGAGGGCGACCTCGCGACGCTCCGCTTCACGCCGCCCCAGGGTAGAGCCGTCGACGTTCACGCCATCGTATGGCGGAGCGATGTCGACCGACCGGCCTTCTTCTTCATCGGCGCGGTCCCGGCGTTCCTCCAGCCCCTGCACTAGTCTCCCGACTCATCTCGCATAGGATCTTCCGGCCGCGACGAACGGCCGGCTCGTGGTATTAATCCACGGCAGGAGGATCCCCTGCCATGACGGCGAGCGAGCGTGGCCTGCTGAGCCAGATGGACGACTACACTCTCGATGGCAAGTTCCACGAGGCCACCGAAGCGTTCTGCCGGCTCGCCGCGGGCGGACACGACGTCCGCCAGCTCGTGACCCACATCATGTCGACGGCGGCTCCGTACCTGCACGTGCCGGCGCACGAGAAGCTCCTGCCGAACGGCGAGTTCCGCAACGTGAACTACGATCACACGAGCCTCGGCATCCGCGCGGGCATGCGTCTGGCGCCGTATCTCGCGCCGGCCGAGCAGCACCTGCCGCTGGTGCAGGGGATCTATTACGTGCCGCAGGGCCTGGACGTCTGGGCCCAGCTCGAGTGCGGCTTCCCGGGTCACTACGCGCGCGAGCAGGAGAAGTGCGACGAGGAGCAGATCGGCCATGAGCTCCAGTGCCACTTCGAGGATCGCGAGCCGCTGCGGGACGGCAGCGTCGAGGACCGCTTCCAGCGCATGTTCCACGCGCTCACGCGCGGCGACAAGGACACGAGCTACCGGCTCTTCCTCGGCCTGGCCCCGGAGCCGGAGCATCGCGCGCGGCTGCAAGACACGCTGCTCTTCGCCGCCATCATCGACCAGCAGGAGTACAACTCGTTCCGCAAGGTGCGCCACATCGGCCACAAGGCCATCCGCACCCGCTCCATGTTCGACCTCGCGGACTGGGTGGGCTGGGAACACGCGCACCCGTTCTTCTACACGGTCGTCCCGGATATCTGCAACGCGCCCATCTTCCATTCGCTCTACGACCACGTGAGCCTGCTGCTCGGGGCGACGTTCAAGGGCGCGCAGTACGAGCTCATCCATCGCAATATCACGCGGCTCAGCGAGGAAGAGCAGGACCGGTTCATCGGGCTGGTTCTGGCGGGGGACTCGATGGCGGTGGCCGCGGAGATCACCGCGCTGCTGGAGCGCGGCAAGGCGGTGCAGAGCATCGCCGACACCCTGATGATCGCCCACGCGACTCACGCCGTGACGCGGCTCCGCACCCCGGCGGCGTGGACAGTGCCGACCCACGCCTTCGACTACGGCAACGCTGTCAACCACTGGCTGCGCACCTTCAAGAACCCGCACCAGACCAAGGCCGTCTATCTCGCGGCCTGGTTCGTGACCGACACGATTCGCGAGGTCGACTCCTATCCCGACGATCCCGCGATCGCCAGGCCCGATCCCGCCTCGCGACGGGCATGGGCCGACAGCCGGAGCCTGCCCCAGGCGCTGGCGGAGCTGGAGCCGGCGATCGCCGCGCAGAATCCGAACGACGCCCTCGCGCTGGTGCAGTCGTACCTCGAGCGCACGGGAGAGCGCGACAAGCTCATCGGCATGCTCGCCCACTGCGCGGGCAAGTTCCAGGGCGACGCGCACATCTTCCGCAACGCGCGGTCGATCATCGAGGAGTACACGCACAACACGTCCAGCGAGCGGCGGAAGAACGTGCTCTTCGAGTCGTGGACGCACTTCCTGTCGTTCTACCGCAAGCGCACGCTGGCGCCCGATTGCTACGAGCTGTACCAGCGCTACTTCATGAGCTAGCCGACAGGGAGTCAAACTGATGGGACTGCTCGATGGCAAGGTAGCTGTGGTCACCGGAGGGGGCACCGGCATCGGCCGCGCGGTATCGCTCGATCTCGCGGCGGCCGGCGCGAAGGTGGTCGTCAATGACTACGGCGTGAGCGTCGATGGGCGGGACCCGTCGAGCGAGCCCGCGAACGAGGTGGTGGGCAAGGTCCGCGCCAAGGGCGGCCAGGCGGTGGCGAGCCCGGAGAGCGTGGCGACCATGGCGGGCGGCCGGGCCGTGGTGGATCTGGCCCTCAAGGAGTTCGGCGACCTGCACATCCTCGTCTGCTGCGCGGGCATCCTGCGGGAGCGGATGATCTTCAACATGTCGGAGGAGGAGTGGGACGCCGTCATCGCGGTGCACCTGAAGGGGCACTTCACCGTGATGCAGCCCGCGACGCGCCACATGCGGGAGAAGAAGGCGGGCAGCATCATCACCTTCACCTCCACCGCCGGCCTCGAGGGTAGCCCCGGGCAGCCCAACTACTCGGCGGCCAAGGAAGGCATCGTGGGGCTCACGCGGTCGACGGCGCTCGCCATGGCGCGCTACGGCGCGCGCTGCAACGCGATCTCTCCGACCGCGGATACACGGATGACCCAGCGGCTTCCCGGGGAGCGCCGCGGGCTCGCCACGGCCACGCCGCCCGAAGCCATCGGTCCCGTCGCGACCTTCCTCGCGAGCGACAAGGCGGCGCACATCACCGGGCAGATCATCGGCGTGCGCGGCACCGAGGTGACGGTCTACTCGCACCAGGCTCCGCTGCGCACGGCCACCAGCGTCGAGGCCTGGACGCCCGAGCGGCTGGCCGATGTGTGGGACCGCGCCCTCGGCCAGGACCGGCTTCGGCGCTTCGACGCTCTCCAGATCCCGTGGCCGCCCCGCCCCGCCGGAGCGGCCTAGCGACTCCGCACGGAACATCGAGAGCTCATGCCGTCGGAGGCCTCGGGTCTCCTCGCTGCGTCAGCGCTTCCCGAAGCAGATCGTCGACATCTCCAAGCTTGTCTTCGAGCAGATTCAGCTTGGTGGCCAGGTTTTGGATCTCGGACTCGGCGCGGCGATTCACGTCGTAGTCCAGCTCGCTGCGCAGGCGGTCCTTCATGTCCTGGCGATTCTGGCTCATCATGATGACCGGGGCCTGAATGGCGGCGAGCATCGAGAGGAAGAGGTTCAGGAGAATGAACGGATACGGATCCCAAGCCTTGCCCCCCAACGCCACGTTCAGCCAGGAGTAGACCACGAGAACGACGCCGAACAGTATGATGAAGGTCCACGAGCCGCCGAAGCGGGCCACCGAGTCGGCGATGCCCTCGCCGAAGGTCGATTTCTGCTCGATGACTTCGTTGGCATTGCGGCTGGCCCGGACCCGCACGAGTCGTTGGGTGGCGTGGAACTGACGGCCCAGCACGGTCAACATATCCATGCCGGCCATCGGTTTGCGTTGCAGCAACGTGGCTATGTCGTCCCGACTCACCTCGAGACAGATCGTGTCTTCCATCGCGATTGCGCTGGTCTGATGAGGCGTCTGCTCCAGCATGGAGGCGAAGCCGAAAAAGTCGCCGTGCCCCGGCTCGTCGACGAGGACCTCCTGATGATCCTCGTCCACCGTGGTCACGCGGACGGCTCCCGACATCATGATGTAGGCGTGTAGAGGAGGATCGCCGATCTTGTAGATGCGTTGCCGCGGGGCAAATCTCTTGAGCTCGACCTGTGCGGCGAGGACGGCCGCTTCTTCATCGTCGAGCAGGGCAAAAAGTGGAACGTGGGTCAACTCTCGCGGATCACACGCCATTGTTCACCTCCTTCATCGGTGGGCGCTCATTTGCCGCTGAGGGGAAGGGTGAGGAGCGGAGCCGACCCCGGCTTTCCGAGGACCTCGAGGCGCGAGAGCTCCAGGAGAAGCGAGAACGTGGATTTGGTGTCTTGGTCCGTTTGGTCGATGTAGAACCAATACCCTTTATAGGGGATGGCGACATGGGCGTTCGGCGGCCGCTCGTCCGCCTTGACCGAAGACACGCGAAAGAAGTCGCTCATCAGGAGCTTCCAGTCGAAAGGTTGACCGGACGCGCCACGGGTCACGGTCGCCAAACGCTCGGCCACGTGCTCGGCCGGCAGCTCGACCCCATGGCTCACGTAGTAGAGCGCCTGCAGGAAGGACCGGGTCTCGAGATCGATCTGCGCGAGGCCCTCGCTCGGATAGGTCGACGGAAATGGGCTGAGCGAATCCTGGGTGAGAGGGAATTTTGTCACGCCCGCCCGGAGCTTGAACGCCCGCGCGACCTCTCGCATGTCCGCCGAGTCCACCGCCTGGGGATCCACGAGGAGGACGGGCTGCGGGGTTTTCTTGTAGAGGGTCCACCCCGTGCCCTTGTTGTCGAGCCGATACTCGTAGCCGTTCTTGGCCGCCTCCACCATGTCGCGGCCGGTCACGCTTGCCACGGGCAAGGAACCGCCCAGGGCTTCCTGGCGGTCCTCGACGCTGAACACGAGCTGCCCGCGATCCTGCAAGGCCTGCATCGCCTGCACGCCGCGGAGGAAATCCTCGTAGACGGGCTGGGTCTTCGGCGTGGGCCCGCTCGCCGTCTGCGCGTTGGACACCCAGTTGAGGTTCTCCAGGTACAGCCTGAAGACCGTGGAGATCGGCCAGGTGGTCTTCGCCAGATAAATGAGGCCGTCCAGCGGAAGCGTCGTGAAAAGCTTCCGGGTGAATTCCTGGTCGTCGAGGGGCGTAAAGCTGAACGTGGGGCGATCAGCCCCCCCGATCCCGAGCTGGGGAAGGACGGCCGAATAGCTCTTGGCAACCTCCGCCCCCGACGCAACGAAGAAGGGGGTCAACTGAAAGCTCTTGGTGAGCTCGAACTGGGCCGCTATGGCCGACACCGCGAGGCTGCTCGGAGTGTCCGTATAGCGCAGGCGAACAATGTTGAGGAGGAGCTGCTGCTCCCCTGTGGTCTTTACCGCCTCGTTGTACTGGAGTCGGCTCTGGTTGAGGGCCGAGGGGCCAAAGCTCGAGCATCCGGTCAGAAGCGCCGCGACCAGAAGCGTGAGGGGCATGGGTCTCGCGCAGTTGATCCGATTTGTCATGACCGGCTCCCTCTCTCGGGGTTGTGGACCGCGGCATTCGCGTCGGCGACGAGGCGCATGAGGCCCTGGATGTCGAAGGTGGGGAAATCCAGTGAGCGCCCGAAGCGCACGACCACGAGCCGCTCGGCCGGCGCGATCACGATCCGCTGGCCCAGCGTGCCCGACGCGAAGAATGAGCCCGCGGGCATGCCGCCCCGCACGCGACGCTTCGCGAAGTCGCTCTCCCCAAGATTAGTAAAGAACCCCGCGCCGTAGCCGAGCGTTGCTCCCGGAGTCGGGGAGGCCGAGAAGCGGACCCAGCCCTCGGGCAGGATCCGCCGGACGCCGACCACGCCGTCGCTCAGATAGAGCGCGCCGAAGCGCGTCCAGTCGCGCGCCGTCGCGAACATGTGGGTCGAGCCGAGCGGCGTGCCCGCGCCGTCGAACTCGAGCGTGACGTTGCGCATCCCGAGCGGATCGAACAGCTCGCGGTGGGCGAATCGCAGCACGTCCTCCGGATGGCCGCCCGCGGCATCGCGGATGATCCGCGAGAGGATCAGCGTGCTCGGGCTGCTGTAGTACCAGCGGCTGCCGGGTGGCGCGATGAGCTTGGCAGACTCGGCGAAGCCCGCCATGTCGGATTCGAGGTAGAGCATGCGAGAAGCTGGGTCGAAGCCGTTGTTCACCTCGTCGAGGGCGAGCCCGCTGGTCATCCGCATGAGCTGCTCGACGGTGATGGCGTGGCGGGGGTCGGCCGGATCGCGCCACGCGGCCACGGGCGCCGGCCCGTCCATCGACAGCCGGCCTTGGCGCACCAGGATGCCGATCAGCGCGTTGACGACCGACTTCGTCACCGAGTAGCCGTACAGGGGCGTGTCGATGCCGTACCCGGGAGCGTAGCGCTCCGCCACGATCCGCCCGTCATGGAAGATGACGACCGCCTTGGTCGCGCGCTGTGGCCCACCCTCAGGCTCCGCGAAGGCGCGGTCGAGGGCCGACCGCAATCGCGGGTCCGCCGGCTCGACGATCTGCGGCGGAGCGATGTCCGGCGCCCCGGCCGTGGACTTCTCGCCGGTCTTCTCCACGGCCGCCTCGCGGCCGGGCATCGGGTTTCCTCCCCGCGCCTGCACGCATCCCAGCCGGTCCCGATACACCGCGCGGCTCGCGAAGGCCCCGGCGAGCGTCGCGCGCACCTCCCGATGTCCGCGGTCCACCTCGTAGCGGACCGCGGGGAGGAGCCGGCGCACCGCAGGCCAGTCCCTGAAGGTCTCGCGATAGGTTTGATCCGGGTCCAGGCCGGAGACGAACGTCTCCGAGCAGAGCGTGTGGCTGATCAAAGCCGTGACCACCCGCAGCGCCTTGTCTGGGCGAAACACCACCGCCGCCGCGGCTAGCCCTGCGGCCAGGATGACGAGCCCGATCAGAATTGACTTGCGCACCGTGCGTCATCTTAGGGGTGCGCGGCCGCTAGCGCCAGCCGGACGGAGTCGGTTAGGATGGGCGTGACATGGATTCGAAGGTCTCCTCGCGGGTGTTCATCCAGATCCTGTTGACCGGCCTGATTGTGTTGTTCGTCCTGGCCCCGCCGGCTGAGGCGCAGGGCGGGCAGGGCAGGGGCCGGAACCGCCAGCCAGACCAACCCACCA
>WNFS01025622.1_pt1 | contig 11941 bp, 11 predicted proteins | sample 5400141 | NCBI WGS metagenome assembly WNFS01 (sample SAMN13153358, study PRJNA577476) | soil metagenome | isolation source: 60 cm saprolite under Madrone tree | place: USA:California | collected 2016-06-14 | reverse complement strand
TGTCCGCCTGAGATATAACTACCGCCCCGACAGCGATCTCTACATCATCTACAACGTCGGAACGCAGTTTGCCAGCATCGCCCCTGCGAACCCCCCGCAAGTCCGCGAGACCAGGTTCGCTGTGAAATGGACCTATTCCTTCGCTCCGTGAAACCCAGACTATAAGCTGGAGGAAACGCGATTACCGAAGTGTACCCCCCGACAAATTATTTTTCAGGTGCCCCCGATGCAAAATCCATAGAGGCGGTTAAGATTCAAACTAGAAGGTTGTTACATCCTAGTGAAGCCGTACAACTTGCGCATTCTTTTAAGGGAGAAGAAGATCAAAGTTCCGAAAAGACAGCTCCGGCAGGGCGGGTCGTGAGCGCTAGCAGAAGGGGCGGAGTGAACCGACAGCGAATGGCTCAGGTCTCGGTGGCTCACTCAGGAAGCCATGGATAAATCTTAAACAATACAAATAGTATGTTATATATGACATATTGTTCGCCTTAGCGTATTTTATAGGTGTCCTTCGGGAGGTTACCATACCTGATCAACCCTTTCGAGATGAACTGGCCGCCCGTCGTAGCACTACGCTCTTACGCTTCTATCTTGCTGCACTTCTCTCCGTCATTGCCATCAGTCTTGTCGCAAAGATCCCATCGTCCCGGACTCTCTATTCGCCATGGCTGTCACGAGTGCTGGCGCCGCCATCTTCTTCTTGCTCCGCTTCCTGCGTACAAATGATAAGCGTGAACAACAGGCCAACTACCGTGCTCTGACGTTTGCCTTTACAGGAACATTGATTTTTTCTGCAGCTGTCGGCTTCCTGCAAAGCTTCGGTTCCAACCCGTGAACGTACCCGTGAAAAGTTCAGAGGCGACATCTTTCCCGGTGGATTTCACCCCCGAGATCACCCTGGCTTGGAGCTAAGACATAGAAAGAGCAGGCAGATGCGACAGAGACGGCCCGGAAACGGAGCGCGGCCAAAACACGATCAGAGGCGGGAGCGACCCCATCGTGCCGCAAAATCGCGGCCCGATCCCTTCGGGCTTCGGGGGTCGCTCCCGCCTCTTGCTGCCGGAAAGCGCAGCTCGTGTTTTGGCCGCGCAGGAAGAAGGGAATCAGAATCTCTGTAAGACAGAACGTCAGACAAAACCGTAAGGAGGAACAAAGAGAAAGCATGGCAATCATCAAGCCACCACCCAAACAACCAAAGTCAGTGACGATCCAGGCGCGAGTCGAGGAGTCGATGAAAACACAGCTCGATCAATATGCAAAATTCATCGACTCCACTCCGTCCTACGTCATTACTGAGGCTCTGAAGGTCTTGTTCAAGCGCGACGACGAGTTCAAAGTCTGGCTAGGCCAACACGCCAATAACCAGAATTCAGAACAGAATCAAGGAGAGGCTCTCACGAAGACCGCATAACAACATGAAGACCCGTCCAACAGAATTCGGTGTGCGCGAGAACACAGCGTCCTCAAGACGGTATGCCCCGCGCCGTGTACTGAAAAGTTCGATTCTACAATCCGATTTGCTGTTTGGAACTGAGCAGCAAGACAAGCGCACGCAAGAACCGGCCCCTCCCAGCGAAGAAACATTCGAATTGTCACTCACAGAGACAAATCAGGGGGCCACAGGGGGAGGAGACAGCGGAACGACAACAGCAGGGTTGGTCGGGGACGGCAAACGCTCAGTTGTTGAGCGTCCTCTGACATGCTGCCTTTCACGCGCAGGAGGCTCATGGGATTGTGCTGATAGGGAATCAGCTCCCAGCGCCGACTCAATCCGCATCCTCGGCACACAGGATCGAGCCGTCGTCCGCACTAAGCCAAAGGGCACCGACGTAGGAAGAGAAAAACCTAGCGCTGCTTACCGTTCCAGCAGCGAGTACAAACGGAAGTACCGGCAGGCACCAGGTCAAAGCAGCCAGAACACTTCCAACCGCTGAGAGCGCCGCGACGAGCGCCCCCCTCGAGGAGGGTTTGCCAGCCGTGCTGACGGCCTCAGTATTCATGGATACTCTCTAAGAGCAAATGGAAAACGCAGGAAAGCACATCTGGGCTAGTAAGGCCCAACCTGCGAGGAGTGTAGGCCTTTTCCGACTTGCATCGGCTCTAGAGGGAGAGTATGGTGCTGCTTAGAAAACTGGCCGGAATCGTTTCGGGACACCGTCAACCCAGCTAGGCACGCGATTCCGTCAGCGCTCGACACCTTTCTTCTGACAGGATGGTCATACTAGTTCCGGTGTCTCTAGCGAACAGTTTGTTCTCAGGGACTGGCTGAGGCTGTGAGGCTTGGAGTAAAACGTCGGGTGTTAGTGTGTGTGAGCGTCACTCCCTGACAGTTTGGATGTGTGAAATGTCGAGCCCGAGAAACAGTGTTGAACAGCACAGCTCTAGATTGCGCAGAGGCCAAGCCGCACGCCCTGTCCGGTTCACTTTCAATACCAACAGCCGAAGTTTCCCCATAAGATCCACAGGACATGAAATTGGCTGCGCGCTCGGGCGACTGAAGAAAAATTGCGCACGCCTGGCCCGGCACCTCCACAACGCGGTCGTTTTGTTCTCGTTGGATTCTGGGCAGATGGTGACGGCGGATTCGTTGGGGTTCCTGTACAGAATTGAGCGTCTCAAAGGAACCAATCGTTAATGGCAAGCGTAGCTAGGCGGTTTTCGAGTCCGATTGTTTCCACTGAAGATTCGTGCAAGGTTTTGACATCTCAGGCTCGTGAGGCGGCTGATAGCCACTTCACGGCGTTCTCGGACTCGGCCCTTATCGAACACCTCAAGGGCGGTTCTCACCAGGCATTGGGAGTTCTCTTTCTTCGATACCGGCGTCTTGTCTTGACAGTCAGCCTGCGAATCTTGCGGGACAACGGCGAAGCGGAAGACATTGTCCAAGATGTCTTCCTGGAAATTTGCAAGAAGGTGGCAGTTTTTGACCCCGTTCGCGGCACCGTGAAGATGTGGATTTTGCAGTATGCTTACTCACGAAGCTTGGACCGCCGAAGGTATCTGGCGCTTCGCCATTCGAACCGGCACGGCTCGGATGGCAGTGCATGTTGCATGAGCCTATCCTACAGTTATAATCCACATGGTCCGGATGGATTAATGATCGAAGAGCGCGCCAGCGCAATCCGGAAGGCACTCGCGACTCTGCCGGCCAAGCAGAGAAAGGTTCTTGAATTGGCGTACTTTCAGGGTCTACTTATGACGGAGATTGCGGAGAGCCTGAGCGAGACCCTTGGAAATGTTCGAAACCAGTATTACAGGGGCCTTAAGAAGCTGCAGGACGCTTTAGGTGAGTTTTCGGAGTGAACGGGATTTGAACATGGGGAACCCAGGCACAGATCACGAACGGTTTGGCGAGCTCTCGGCGCTGGCGATCATAGGCCAAGTTTCGTCAGAGGAATACCGTGAACTGAAGGCGCATTTGGAATTCTGCGCTACCTGCCGGCAGGAGCATGATGCGCTTGCCCGAATCTTGCTGACTGAGCTCCCGCTGGCTCACGAAGAGAAGGATTCTGACCTGGATTCCTGGATCGCGGCGCAACCGACAGAAAGGAGCATGCGGGGTCACGGGAGAGAAATACAAGCTGGATATCGGACTGGCTGGCGAAATTGCAGCGGATGCGCGTGCCGGCCGTTCATGCATACGCTGCCATCTTTCTTTTGTTTTTGACGGTGGGAGCGTTGGGAATTCGCGTCGTGTGGGAGTCTCAGCTCGGCAAACTGCGCTCTGCGCAAGTTGCGACGTTGAACGAGGAGATTGTTGGACTCCGCAATCAGATACGCGACCTGGATAAGGGTGCCCAGGATTCTCTGCCCGTTGGCCGAAACATTCCGGCGATAACCAAAGATCACGACGCTGGTTTGGAGCTTGACTCCGGTAGGTTGTTAGCGCGAAGTCGTGAGGTAGAGGCCCAACTACGAACCGCCACTGAAGAAATAGCAATCCTGAAGCAAGAGGCTGGCTCCGGCGCGGATCGGGAGACCGAGCTCTCGGCAAGATTGTCCGAGACCCAGGGGACGCTAGACAAGCTGACTGCTGAGTTTAAGACTGTCCGTGAATCTCATGAGCAGGATGCCTCTGTCATCGCAAGGCAAGAAAGCCAACTGCTCGAAACCGAGGAGAAGCTTGCCGCAGCCACGAACGCGATGGACCGCGACAGAAAGCTTCTTGTTGCCGATCGCGATATTCGCGATCTGATGGCAGCCCGCAACCTGAGAATCATCGATGTCTTTGATGTGGATGCCAAGGGAAAGACCCGCAAGCCTTTTGGCCGCGTTTTCTTCACGGAAGGGAAGTCACTGATTTTCTACGCTTTCGATTTGGGGAATGACCAACCCGGTTTGCAATCCGCGGCGTATCAGGCATGGGGCTCTGAGGGTTCGTTTGAGCGCGGTATCCGCAGTTTGGGAATTTTCTATCGTGACGATCAAAGGGCGAACCGCTGGGTGCTCAAATTCAGCGACCCGGATGTTTTGGCGGAAATTGACTCGGTCTTCGTTACCACTGAACCTGCCGGCGGCAGCAAGAAACCGACAGGTGGCAGACTCCTCGCGGCCTACGTCAAGGCTAGCCTCAATCATCCCTAGGGCTGGCAAAAACTCGTCTCGCAACTGAGATTCCCTCCCTAGCCTCAGTCTGTTCCCCCTTTTACAGTTGCGCGCTCACCGGTTGCTGTCATTTCGATGAAAAAACAAGACTTAGCTTTAGCATATTCAGCTCCTTGCGGGCGTCCGAGCCCGATTGCCTATCGGGCAGTAACCAAACTGAAACAAACTTTTCGCCTAATTGATACAAAGTGCGCTCCTCATACGGAAACTCTTACAGATTGGGGCTAATACCAAACCAAGCGAGGTCCAGCCAATGAAGCAGTGGAGGATTAGTGTCTTTAGTTCTCTTGCGTTGTTGTTTCTCCTATGCACCAGCAGCGCACGTGCCGATGAACTGGCAACCGTAGCAGGTTACGTCACGGACCCGAGCGGTCTTCGAATTGCCGGCGCAAAGGTCCAGGCGACGAATATCGAAACGAATGTTTCGTACTCCGGCGAGTCAAACAGTGAAGGACTCTTCCGAATTGGGGGGCTTCCCACCGGGTCTTACCGCGTGGTGGTTCAAAAGACGGGGTTCAAGACTACCGTTAAGCAGGGACTGGAACTGCACGTTCAAGACATCGTCTCTGTCAACTTTCAATTGGATGTTGGTTCCGTCGCGGAGAGCGTGACCGTAGCTGCCGAAGTGCCACTGGTGAACACAGAGTCTGCCGCAGTCAGCACGGTGATTGATCGGAACTTTGTGGAGAACCTCCCGCTCAACGGGCGCAGCTTCAACACCCTGATGCAGTTAACACCCGGTGTAGTCATAGCGCCGTCGGGATTATCTAACCCGGGCCAATTCAGCATTGCTGGACAGAGGACTGATGCGAATTCGTTTCAAGTAGATGGAGTGAGCGCGAACTTCGGCGTGGGGACGAGTGCCGGCCTTCAGCAAGCTGGATCGGGCGCGGCGCAAGCGTTCAATGCTATAGGCGGCACAAGCAGCCTGGTATCGGTTGACGCCATGCAAGAGTTTCGAGTTCAGACTTCGTCGTTCGCCCCAGAGTATGGCAGAACGCCTGGCGGGCAAGTCTCAATCGCAACGCGGTCAGGCACCAACAGCATCCACGGCGACGTTTTCGATTATTTCCGAAACACGGTGCTCGATGCAAACGATTGGTTTGCCAATGCCGCGGGCAAGCCACGAGGGGCGGAGCATCAGAATGACTTTGGCGGCGTCGTGGGCGGTCCGATATTTCGCGACAAGACGTTTTTCTTCCTTTCGTACGAGGGTTTTCGCCTTGACGTGCCGCAAACCACGATACTTTTTGTGCCGTCTACTGCGCTTCGGACTTCTCCCTCTACAGTCTCGGCTGCTCTTCCTTACTTGAACGCGTACCCGGTTCCCGGCCTGAATGCCCTGACGTCACCAGACGGCAGTAGCTCGCAGTACACACAAACCGCATCGGGCCACTTCCCTTCCAATGCGGTAAGCCTGCGGTTGGATCATTCGTTCGGGACCAAGGCGCAAATCTTTGGACGGTATAACTACGCACCGTCTTCGGCTGAGCCGGGGGGCTTTAATCCGCAGCCAGCCAAGGTGGACACGCAAACCGCGACTCTTGGATTCACCTATGAGTTTAATCAGCGGTCCGCCAACTCCGCGAGATTGAACTACTCCACGCAGCATGCCAGCCAGACGTCGAAATTAACGACATTGGGCGGGGCCACGCCACCTCCAGCCAGTTCTTTGATTCCTTCACCCTTTACCACCACCAATGGCTTGGCGTCGTTTATACCCCTTGATGGAAATTCCGACTTTTTTCTGGGGACAAACTCGAACAATCATCTGCGGCAGTCTAATTTTGTCGACGATTATTCTTTCCTTGCCGGATCGCATCAGCTTAAGTTCGGCGTCGACTACAGAAGAATATTTCTCAGTCAAAAAAACTTCGAACTTGGGCCAATTTACGAATCGTTTTCGCTCGCCAATTTCGCGCAAAATGCCACGCCGGACTTCACACTCGGCGGTGGCTTTCGCCCTGCCAGCTTGGTGCTTAACGCTTTTTCTTCCTATGCTCAGGATTCCTGGAAGATGACGCAACGGCTAACGCTGACCTATGGAGTCCGGTGGGAATTCAACCCTCCCCCCAACGGGGCCAACGGCACAACGCTAGCTTCCTGGGAGAACGTGAGCGATCCGGCCACAACCGCCCTGGCGCCTGCAGGCACACCCGTTTGGAAGACTACCTACGCTAACTTCGCACCGCGGGTGGGAGTTGCTTACAGCTTGACGCGCAAAGGGGATTTTGTGCTTCGTGCCGGTTGGGGAGTCTTCTACGATCTCGGAACGGAAACCGCGCCAGGTCTCTTGTCAGCGTTTCCTAACTTGGCATCAACATTCGCGCCTAGCCAGCCCCTACCCTACACGGACGCAACGCTACTGCAAGGGTCATTTTCGCCGACACCCCCGTATAGCTCTTTTTTTACCTATGGGTACAGCTCGAACTTGAAACTACCGTTTTCTTACCAATGGAATGTTGCTCTTGAGAAATCCTTTGCAGGGCAACAGTCGTTTTCGGTGACTTATGTTGGCCAGGAAGGAGAAAGGATCTTGCGAAGAGAGGCAGAGTCGCACAAGCACTCCTGAATTACACCTTTTCGCATTCCATAGACACGAGTTCCGACAATATTGCTTTTAACAATTTCAATTCTATTCTGGCGGCCGGTACGGACCGAGCCTCGTCGGATTATGACGTGCGCCACAACTTTACCGGGACCTTGCTCTACCAACTTCCTGGCTACCGCAGAAACTCCTTTCTCAAGCACCTGACAAGCGGCTGGACGATAGATTCCGTCATCCAGGCGAGAGGCGGTTTCCCGCTAAATGTCCAGACCTTCGTTTCCCCGATTCCCGGAACGCTGACTGCGCGGCCCGATCTTACCGGTCAGCCAATCTGGCTCCATGGTGCGCAATGTGCCTCGACGTATCAAGGAGTAGGACAGCTAGGCCCGGGGCAGTCGTGCCCAGGTGGAATGGGGTTGAATCCCAATGCGTTTATCGTTCCGACGCAGCCGCGGCAAGGAAATCTCGGAAGGAATGCAATCCGGGGGTTTGGATTCACGCAGATAGATTTCTCCGCTCACCGGGACTTTGCGATTGGAGAAAAACTTAAACTGGGGCTGCAGGGAGACGTTTTCAACTTGCTGAACCACCCCAATTTCGGTAATCCAGATGGTTCTCTGGACTTCGTTGGCAGCGACTTTGGTATCGCAACGCACATGTTGAACGTGGGTCTCGGCGGACTGAGTCCTCTCTATCAGATTGGGGGGCCGAGGTCGGCTCAACTGTCACTTCGCCTGACTTTCTAGGCCTGCACATTCGAAAGGGATAGAAATGATAATCCGAAAATATCCGGTGCACTTGCTCGCCGTTCTGGTCACTGCCGGAACGTTGGTATTGCACACGGACGCTGCGCAGGGGCAGGCCATTTCAAGCATCAACGCCAATCACGGCGGCAATGCAAAGCGGGCCCTTACTGTGGCTGACGCAATCCAGATGACCCAAAGTGGTGACGATAGTTACTTGAGATCGGATAGATCCGGGAACGCGGCTTTCTTTTCTCCAGATCGCAGCAGATTCGCTTTCTTCACTCAAAAAGATGATCTGAAACGCGATGTCGTGACTTATTCGATATGGGTATTTAATACCGCCAGCGTCTTGAAGTCGCCGCAGGCGCAATTGGTGGCGAGCCTGGACTCATCCTCTAACCGGCCAGCCGTCTCGCAATTGAAGTGGTTGCCGGACAACGAGACTCTTGTTTTCCTGGGAGAGGAGACCGGCGAGACTCCCCAAATCTATAAGGTAAACTGCAGCCGAAAAAAACTGGAAAAGTTAACGAACGAGTCGACTCCGATTACCCAATTTTCGATGACCGATCGAGGGGATGCATTTGTTTACCTGGCAGGCGCGAAGCAAGAGCCCCTGTTCTCCGATGAGCAGCGCCGCCGCGGGTTCTTCGTGCCCTCCGGGGACCAATGGTATAACTTGTACCTCAATCGCAAAGACCCGGATTACCGGCTCGGAGTCTATTTCAAGACTGCCGAGATGCGCTCCCCCGAGCGGATTGGCGTTATTCAAGAAGCGGATTGGTTCACGGACCTGAGCATTTCTCCGGATGGCGCTTATGCCGTGGCGAGGGCCTTCAATACGGCGCCACCCAACGCCTGGAACGCGTATCAAGTGAAATTATCGGCGCCCGGGCTTATATCCCAATCGGCGTGTCTCGCCGGAGAAATTACCCAATGTCCGCATCAGTTTTGGTTGCTGGACGCGCGGAGAAAAACAATCGAACCCCTGCTCGACAGTCCGAACGTGATAACGGGTCAGCAATCGTTGGCGGCATGGACCACGGCCAACACAGTATTGCTCGTCAATGCTCTTCTTCCGCTGGACTCTGCGACCCCAGAAGAGCGTAGCCGAAGAGAGCGCAATGCCTACGTGGCGGAAGTCACCTTGCCGGAGCGCAAGTTGCAAGTGATTGACGAGCGCGAGAAGTTGCTACCGGCATTTTCCATCGAGTTAGACAAGGAAAATGGCCGATTGTTCACGAGGCCAGTGGCAAAAACAGATGGAAATCCGTTCGAGTTCCGGAAGCTGGATGGAAGATGGAAAATTACGGAACTTAGCGCGTCCACAGCGGAACCCACACTTCCGCTCTCCGTGACCTTGGACGAAGGAATCAACACCCCTCCCAAACTTGTGGCTACCGACCCAAAGACGAAGGAGCGAGTCGTCCTGCTGGATCTGAATCCGCAATTTGCGCAGCTCACGTTTGGACATGTCGAAATCTTTCATTGGAAGAACCAAAAGGGTATACCCGCGGCAGGCGATCTCTACTATCCAGCGAACTATGTTTCCGGAAAGCGGTATCCACTGGTAATCCAGACCCACGGTGAAAGCCGCGAACGCTTCTTGATTGACGGGTTTTCCACGACTGCCGATGCGGCTCAAGCGTTGGTGAACAAGGATTTTTTCGTTTTACAAATGGGTTCCGCTGACCCACAGGACAAATTGGCGATGGAGGAAATGGCCAAAGCCGAGGCCAACCCGCAGGAAGCGCCCTTTTTTGTTTCTCTCGTCGAGTCCGCGATCGATGAACTTGATCGCCGTGGCCTGATCCACCGTGATCGCGTCGGGATAACCGGCTTTAGTCGTACCGTATATCACGTAGAGTACCTGCTCACGCATTCTAACTATCCGTTTGGAGCGACCGTAATAGCCGATGGAGTGGATATGGGATACGGGTGGTGCGTGATTTATCCGTTCTTCCATTCGTTCTGCGAAAAGATGAACGGCGGTCTTCCTTGGGGTGAATCGTTAACGAACTGGGAGAAAGAATCGCCGCCCATGCGATTGGATAAAGTTCACGCGTCTGTTCTCCTGCAGTCAATCTCGGGTCCAATTGGCGAGTGGGAGGTTTACGCAGGACTCCGCTGGTTGAAGAAGCCAGTAGAATTAGTGAATTTCTATCCCGAGGGCGCGCACGAACTCGTGCGCCCGCAGCAAAAATTGCTCTCCCATCAAAGTGCAGTGGATTGGTACTGTTTCTGGCTGAAAGGCGAAGAAGATTCGGATGCGGCAAAAACCGGGCAGTATACCCGCTGGCGGGAGATGAGAAGCCGAGAAGGAGGAATTGAAACGCGGGCTTCGCAGCCGTAATTCAGCAGGTCTTGAGATCGGCGATACCGGATACTTTTCGATTGACGAAGCGAAGATAGTTGGCTATAGTAGTTATAGTACCTGTGTTGAGCAAGGTGGTACGGGCCGCAGCCTCCGAATAAGCCTTAGTCATCTAGTTCAACGTCGGGCGGGGAGAAGCGATTTACCGTTGGATCTGAAAACTCGAACGATGGGACCCTTTTCAGACCTAGGATGACTTCGGAAACATGGCCCAGGACTGCGATTTCTGGCTTTGCGTACATTGTTTCACCTCCGTTCGCTTGTTAGAATTTGTCCGCCAGCCCCGGCCTGCTTGTGACAGGCCGAGGGTAGCGGTTTTGAGCTTTCGCCCCTAGTTGTCTAGTTCAACGTCGGGGTTGGAGAAGCGATTCAGGGTTGGCTGAATGGGGTCAAACGACGGCACCACTTTGTTGCCGCTGCCGAGGATGACCTCAGACGCTTCGCCCAGAACTGCGATTTCTGGTTTTGCGTACATTGTTTTCACCTCCTCTCACTTCCATCGGTTAGCTGCGACTGAGAACAGGGCAGCCAACCACCTGGAACTCTTTGGGCGCTTTGGTGCTCGTTGAAAGAACTGCCGTGAGCGCCGAAACAAATTTCGTTGTCACAGACCAAACCTTCTGCCCAGTGGACTAGGCTTGCGACTGAGCCAGATCCACCCCCAAGGGAAAGGCTTCGTTACCCGGGAGCGAGACTAGGCCGCGGCGCGTTACGTCGCGCAACCAATACTCCAAAAGAAGCACTCTCGTGAGATTGACCATACTCGTCGGATTGCCCGCTCTCGCTTCCAGCGCGGCTTTTCGAAAACCAACCGCGTCTACGTAACCGAAGTGAGCGCTGAGAGGCTGGTCGCTAATGCGTTCAATCTCGGGCCACTGGCGTTCTGTCAAAACGCTGACGAAACGACCGGTGGCTGCTTTTGTCTTGCGGGTCAGCACTTCTTTTGGCAGGTAGTTCACCAGGGCGCGCCGCATCAGGGAGCGCCGCTGGCCCGGCCGGATCATTTGGCTGTAAGGGACCGCGGAAACAAATTCAATGAAGTCCCTGTCGAGGTAGGGATGCGTTTTTTCTTCCAATGACGGCAAGGCGTCATGCATATCACGGGCCATCACACCAGGGACACCTGCCCAGTCCCTGATGCTGGGGGGCCAAAACCGCGGCCCTCCGGATTCACCCATTTTGCGCTGTGGCAGCCGATGACGACGGGAAAATGTTTTGTCGATAAACGGTTCGCTTTGGGCGAGCTTCGACAACCGCGCGCGAACGGACAGCGGTAAGAGTTCGAGGCAAGCTTGATAAAACAGCCCCATCCACGGGCGTTGCGACAACAGACTCCACGCCTTGAGCTGTCTGCCCAGTTCGATGAACCGGAATTGCACTATCAAATCGGCCATGAGCACCCGAGGATCCGTGCACTGGCCGTTGAATTCGTCGCCCCCTACGCCGGTGAGAACGACCCTGTATCCGCCTTCACGAAGGATTTGCAGTCGCGCTGGTTTCATATGATCAGTTATCTGTCCGATGGGAGTTGGGCAAAAGCCGGAATTGCCGAACGTAAAAGGAGTGCCGTCAGCTTCTGAATCGACGTGAAAGCCCTTCCGGCCACGCTTCTCTTCGACCTTGACGAAATAGAGATGATCGTCCATCTCTCGTTCGTGGGGAGCGTAGAAG
>WNFS01005515.1_pt1 | contig 11943 bp, 10 predicted proteins | sample 5400141 | NCBI WGS metagenome assembly WNFS01 (sample SAMN13153358, study PRJNA577476) | soil metagenome | isolation source: 60 cm saprolite under Madrone tree | place: USA:California | collected 2016-06-14 | reverse complement strand
TCGTGACGATAAGACGAATAGGCAATGATTAGGGAGGATCGGGCTACCGCTCAATTATCGAACCTCGCTAGGGTTGAAGTGAAAGAGATGGACTGAACGGAAGCAGAGGAGAGACAAATGAAAACACGAAAACTCGGAAAATTGGAAGTCTCAGAAATGGGATTTGGCTGCATGAGTATCAGTGCGAACTACGGACCTGCCGCTGACAAACATCAAGGCATTGAGGTCATTCGTGCAGCTCATGAAAAAGGCGTCACGTTCTTCGATACAGCCGAAGTTTACGGCCCATATACAAACGAAGAACTTGTGGAGCGCTCGCGCCTTTCCGCGACAAGGTCGCTATCGCAACCAAATTTGGTTTCGACAACGAGAATGGTGGCACTCTTAATAGTCAACCAAAGCACATCAGGAAAGTGGTTGAGGAATCGCTTAAGCGTCTCAGAACCGACCGCATCGATTTCTACTGCCAGCACCGGGTCGATCCAAACGTGCCAATCGAAGACGTAGCTGGTGCCATTAAAGATCTGATCAAAACAGGGAAAGTTTTGCACTTCGGTCTCTCCGAGGCGAGTGCCAAAACAATCCGCCGAGCGCATGCGGTTCAACCGGTGACCGCAGTTCAGACTGAATACTCGCTGATGCAAAGAGACCCGGAAAAGAATGGCGTGCTCGCGACTTGTGAGGAGCTAGGAATCGGCTTCGTCCCATGGGGCCCGGTGGGACAAGGGTATCTTACTCAGACAATAGATGCTGGTACGAAGTTCGACCCCAAAATGGACATGCGATCTGGCTTCCCCCGCTTTTCTGCTGAAAACGTAGCAGCAAAATATGCCGATCGTTGACTTGATCAGACGGTTTGCTGAGAAGAAGAATGCAACCCCGGCTCAAATTTCACTGGCTTGGTTGCTCGCCCAAAAGCCATTCATTGTTCCGATTCCCGGCACACGCAACATCGCTTACCTAAACGAGAACTTAGGAGCCATCAATGTTGTGCTGACGCCTGCGGATCTTCGTGAGATCGACACTGCTGTCTCTAAAATCAAGGTGCACGGTGGCCGGATGAATGAAGAACAAATGAAGGTGGTTGACCAAACTGCGTGACCGGTCGTTTGGAAGAGTAGCGGTTGACCGTCGATGAGCACCATATCGTGGGTCGCTCATCAGGAACCGATTAGTACCAACCCTAAGACTTGTCGTTACCGATTGAGACTCTTCTCTCAACAAAATCGAAGCCGGATGCATCAGGTCGAAAGTTTCGTGCAACTGCCATTCACCCAAAAGCGGTTCTATACGATGCGCGTGGATCGCAGTCATCTAGGACGTGATCGTGAGGTCACCTCGCCTTCGGAGGAGATACTTTCTGCGCGGGACGAGACGTTATGCCGATGAAGTGTTTCGGAACGCCATTCTCTGCTGGGGTTCTCTCAAGAAACGCCTTTGTCGAGGCATCGTGTTTCAGGTAGGCATTCAGGAAGTTCAACGTGTAGAGCGCAACCCAGGCATGACCCGTGTTGGCGTCATCCCTTCCGTAATCGGCTACCTGATTTTCCGCAAAGCGCTGCGCGCTCTCCCTGCGTTGAAACATCGAACTGAACTCTGGGTGTGCCATGCCCAGCATATTCACGGTGAGGAGATCGCCTTGTATCCAGGCGTTCAGAACGTTTGGACCCACTATGTCTGCCGCGGGACCATCATAATATTTGTCAAGATCTTCAAGAAAGTTCGCATCTTCTGCAGTGAAGAAAAGAAGCGGTATGGTCATCCGCTCTGAATGAACATCGCCCGCCATCTTCACGAGGCCAGGGTAATAGCGCATGCTGCCGTCCATGGAGACCAGGGCATCGATGCGGGGGTCTCGTGCTGCCGCAAACAGGCTCGAAGCTCCGCCCCAGCTCCAGCTCACCGCGGCGACCTGGGATAAATCCGTATCGGGAAGCGTTTTGGCATACGTTACCCCAGTTGTTCCCCAACCATAATTATGGTTTTTCAAAATCTACCGACTTTTCCTCGACTACCTGTCGTTCCCGGAGAATACGTCGCTGCAGAGACTTGGAGTGCCTTGGATAGCCGCTTTCAAATCAGCATAGTGATTGCGAGCTCGTGGGCTACGGGGATACTAGTCCGTAGCTGCAATTAACAGCGCGACGGGAAAATCGGCGAACAGTTCGCCTGCAGGAAGTTCAGACATATCGCCGTTCTTTCGTGCTCGTGTTGACTGGCCGGTAAATAAGCTTCGAAAAAATTTGCCGCTGCTGAACGAGCCGTGGGACTGCGACGATGACAGAGTCGCTGTGACCCGTTCGGGCAAATGCCAGGACATGATTCGCGTGCTCGCCGACGGTTTCCAGCGGACGGTAGTTCCCGTCGCGGAATAGGTCACGATAGCGATTGCGCAGGCCAAGCAGTTTCCAGATCACGTAGAGCTTAATGCGGCCATCACTCGGATTGAGCAGGAACTCACGGGCGAAGGCCGCAAAGCCCGACTCCACTTTGGACTGTAGCTGTTGCAGGAGTGTCTGATGCGGAGAGTAATCCACAGGGCGGCGATTATCGGGATCAACCAAATCGAACTTCCAAAATTCGTTGCCTTGATAAATATCAGGAACACCGGGAACCGTCAGCTTGATCAAAGTCTGCGCCAAGCTGTTCAGCATGCCCAGGTGAGCCACCTTCTTTTGAAACGGCAGGAATACTTCGCGAAAGTCTCTCGATCGCACGACGGAATCTACAAAATTGGCGACCGCCGCCTCGTAACGTCGGTTCTGGTTGTTCCAGCTGGTTTGCTCTTTCGCCTCGCGAATCGCTTTAAGCATGTAACCGCGAACTCGTTCCCCAAAACTTGAAGGCGGCTGCTCCGCGGATGCCCCCAGAGGCCACGCACCGATAAGCGTCTGATAGAAAAGATATTCATCGTTCGGAGTCGGGGCTTCCATCTTGTCCCAGCGTGTTTTCTTGTTGTGATTTAGCTGACGCCAACTGCGCACCTGGCGCAGCCACTCCAGTGGAATCTCGGAAATGACATTAATGCGCGCACGCACATCCTCGGAGCGTTTGGAGTCGTGGGTGGAAGTGGCAAGCATTTCGTGGGGCCAATTCTTGGCCCGTTGCTGAATTTCGTGGTGGAATTCGTCTATGGAAACGCCAAAGCGAAGCGGAGTGCCGCCCACGTCGTTGAGAGAAACAAGCCGGTTGTAGCGGTAGAAGCAAGTGTCCTCCAATCCTTTGGCCATCAGGGCGCTTGTGTACTGCTGGAAGCGCATGGCGAAATGGAGGATCGAACGTTGGTAGAACTGCGGGCGGCCTTGCGCTCTGCTGGTCAGCAGGACTTCCGCAATAAAATCGTACACCGATGAATCGGCGGCGCTGCTTCTCGATTTTGCCGAAGAGACGGCTTCGTTGATGTACAGGCGGTCGCTGGTAGAAACTCCTTCCTCGGTCACATAAGTGCGATATACCGGGAAACACGCGATAATTTCCGTAAGCGCGTCGCGCAGGCTCTTCAAAGTGAAATCACAAGTGTGACGGTCGGCAAGTGCGATGCGGTTGAGATGGCTGGCGAGCACGTTCAACTCGCTGTTAAGCCATTGGTCCATGACCAGCTTCTTACATTCATCGAGTGTTTCCTGGAAAGAGCGTCGCTGGCCGGTGAACGACCGATAGATACGATCCATACTTGTTCGGCCGTTGGAATCGACGAAAACGCCGTTCACTAAATTGGCGAGGGCGTAACCCGTAGTGCCGTGAATCGGCCAACCGGGCGCCAATTGCTCTTGGCCGCTGAGGATTTTTTCGGCAACTATGTACGGACTGACGTTGGACCCTTTGTCAGGAGATGAGTTCCGGCTGCTCTGCAGGCGCTCAAAATACTGACGTGGATTATAAAGACCGTCGGGGTGATCGATGCGCAACCCGTCGATCTTGCCTTCGTAAAAGAGCTGCAAAACGAATTCGTGAGTCCGATTGAAAACCGTTTCGTCCTCCTGGCGCAAAGCCGCGAGATCATTAATGTCGAAGAAACGGCGATAGTTGATGTCATCGGCGGCAACCCGCCAGAAGGCGAGACGATAAGCCTGGGCTTTGATGAGGTCGTGGAGTTGGTCGTAGGACACGGCATCTCCTGGCGAACCATTCATGTTCTGGATATTTCGGTCGATAAAACGAGAGATTGGGACCGAACGCTCACACAGGCCGGCGAGCCGCCGTTTATGGATTTCCTTATCGCGCAGCCGTTCGGCATGCTGCTTCGGCCCGGTATCTTCTCGGCCCGGCAAACGGTTGAAAGCCGAGGTCAGGCTTTGTAGCTCCAGAAAATTTTCGTCCTGTGCGCCTAATTCCCGCTCCAAGGTCTGGATGCCCGTGCCGAGAATTCGCGGGTATTCACTGGGATCAATGGGAAAACGATGCTCGAAATAAAACAAGCTGAACTCGCCGCGCTCTCGGTCGAAGGTTAGTTTCAGTTCGCCGCGATCGAGCACCAAACCGTACTGATCGCCAAGCACCGGGACCAGCACCTTTCCCTGTAATTCGTCTTTGCGAGGTTCCCAATCGATATCGAAATAGCTGGCGTAGGCCGAGGTTCGACCGTTTTCCAGGACATCCAGCCACCAGGCATTGTCCTTTCCGAGGATGCTCATGTGATTGGGAACGATGTCGAGAATCTGGCCCATGCCATGCTCGTGAAGCGCCTCCACGAAACGCTCGTAATCCTCTGAGCTGCCGATTTCTGGATTAAGTTGATGATGATCGATGATGTCATAGCCATGCATGCTCCCGGGCCGCGCGCGCAGGTAAGGAGATGCATAGCAATGAGTAATGCCCAGCGATGCGAGGTATGGGACCAGGTCGGCGGCCTGAGAGAAGGTGAAGTCACGATTGAACTGCAGACGATAGGTGGCGACGGGAATGGCCGGTGCTTTCCTCATTTCAAAAACCATGCCGTGGTGAACGGCTGTATGTCCAGGCTTCCGAGCTTCGAGCCAGGAGTGCCAGCCGTCGTATACAGCAGGTCACCATCAGGCGCCTTGGGAACATGGACTTTGTCACCACTGAAATTGGCGATCAGTGTCAACGCTCCTCCAGATGCGAAGGGCCAGCGCACTCGCACTCCATTACTGCCGAGCAGTTCGAACTTCGATTTGCCGGGTTCCAGCTCTTTGATGCGGGGCACGATCTCTTTTCGGCGGAGCGCTAGGAGTTCGCGATAGAAACCTAGCCAGTCGCTGTGCGGCGCGGATTGCAAGCAAGCCCAATTGAGCTTTGAACTGAAGAACGTTTCCTTGCTGTTCGGATCAGGTATGCGGGCCTGCGCCTCCGGAGAGCTGAACTCGGCGAATCGCGCGAATTCCGAGCGCCGGCCGTTCCTGGCTTTCTCAGCCAGGGCCGGTTCAAAGTCGCAGAAAAAAAGAAACGGAGTGCTCGCGCCGAACTCTTCTCCCATGAATAAGAGCGGAGGCGAAGGAGCTAAAAGCAAGACTGCTAGCGCAGCCTTGATCTTTTTTGCGTCTGCCAGACGGGTGATTCGTTCACCGAAGGCGCGATTCCCTACCTGGTCATGATTCTGGACAAAAGAAACAAAACAATCTATCGGCAGGTTGCTGCTAGGTTCGCCCCGCGGTTTACCCTGCCGGTACGCCGAAGATTCTCCCTGATAGGAAAAGCCCTGTGCCAGGCATCGCCCCAGCTGTGCTGCTGGATTTTGCGAATAATCCGCATAGTAACCATCGGACTCGCCGGTGAGTAAAACATGAGCAGCGTGGTGAATGTCGTCATTCCACTGGGCGTTGTACAAGCGTGGTGCTTTGCGAGGCTCGTGGCTCAGGTAATGGGCGGCGTTGTTGTCGTTTTCCAGTATCAGGTGGACGTGGCGTTCATGACCGAGCGTTTTCCTGACTGTCTCGGCCAGCTCACTCAGAATATCGGGTTTGGAATCGTCGAAAATAGCATGCACGGCGTCAAACCGCAGTCCATCGATGCGATATTCCTCAAGCCAATAAAGGGCGTTGTGAATAAAGTAGTCGCGGACGGTCCGGCTGCCTTGACCATCGAAATTAATCGCTTCGCCCCAGGGAGTATGGTGGTGTTCGGTGAAAAATTGCGGCGCATACAGGTGCAGATAATTGCCTTCGGGGCCAAAGTGGTTGTAAACAACGTCGAGAAAAACCATTATGTTTTTGGCATGAGCGGAATCTATGAGCTGCTTGAGTTCATCGGGCCGGCCATAAGCAGCGGCGGGAGCATAGGGCAAAACACCGTCATAGCCCCAATTTCGCTGGCCCGGGAAAGTCGAGAGCGGCATGAGTTCGATTGCCGTGGTGCCCAGGTCCGCCAGGTAATCCAGCTTGCGTTCGGCCCCGGCGAAGGTTCCCTCTGGTGAAAAGGTTCCTAAGTGCAGTTCGTAAAGAATCGTTTCTTCCCACGGACGGCCATTCCAGCTGATCTGTTGCCATTCGAACTCCTTCGGAGGAATGACTTCGCTCGGACCGTGCAGGCCGGAAGGTTGGTAACGAGAAGCTGGATCGGGAACTTTATGGCGGCGGTCGACAGTGAACTCATATCGCGTGCCGGGGCCCGCCTCGCGCGTCGTGAGTTCGAACCAGCCCTCGTCCAGAGCCCTCATAGGCAGACTTTTCGAATTGACTTCAACCGCGAGGTTCTGCGCGCGCGGTGCCCAAAGGCGAAACCGGACCGCGGCATCGTCGAGGATTTCGGCGCCAAAAGGCATTCTGTGCCGATGCTTCATGGAGCCGGAGTCCGCCTTCGATCGTCGGGACGGATTCGGTCAGGAGCACGTTCGACCAGCAGCGCCAGTGAACGTGGTTGCAGGGGATAAGAATCATTACTGGCGTAAAAGCGATTCGAGTTCTCGGATGTCTGACAAGAGGTATCCACAAGCACGAACCAGCCTGAGTCGGGCGTACGGGCGGGCAGAACGAAAAGAATCTCCTCATGATGGGCATTGAGGAGAATGGCGAAATTTTCGTCTTTGATGTTCCGCCCCCTCTCGTCAATTTCATCGACAGCATCTCCCGAGAGCAACAGCCCTAAAGATCGCGCGAAGTCCTGATTCCATTCTTGATCCGTCATCTCCCGGCCGTCGTATTTAAACCAGACGATGTCCTTGATCTCGGCGCCTTTGATTTTGCGGCCTTGAAAGAAATTCCGGCGGTGAAACACCGCATGATCCCTGCGCAAAGCGATCAGGCGTTGAACGAAGTGAAGAAGCTCTTTGTCTACTTTTTCCTGATTCCAATCGAGCCAGCTGATCTCATTGTCCTGACAGTAAGGGTTGTTGTTCCCCTGCTGCGTATGGCCGATCTCGTCGCCCGAGAACAGCATCGGAACTCCTTGGGAGAGCAGCAGCGTGGCCATGAAATTGCGCTTCTGCTGGCCTCGAAGGCGCCTGATTGCGGGATCGTCAGTGGGGCCTTCCACACCGCAGTTCCAGCTGCGGTTATTGTCAGTGCCGTCGCGGTTTTCTTCACCGTTGGCCTCGTTATGTTTGGTGTTGTAGCTGACCAGGTCTTGCAGAGTGAAGCCATCATGTGCAGTGACAAAATTGACGCTGGCATAAGGCTTGCGCCCGCTGCGCGCGTAAAGATCGCTGGACCCGGTAAAGCGGTAGGCGAGTTCGCCGATCAGGCCGCCATCACCCTTCCAGTAGGAGCGAACGGCATCGCGGTATTTATCATTCCATTCGGCCCAGCCGGGCGGGAATTTCCCGACTTGATAACCGCCTTCGCCAAGATCCCAAGGTTCGGCGATCAGTTTCACCTGGGAGAGCACGGGATCCTGATGGATAATGTCGAGAAACGCTCCGAGACGATCGACTTCGTGCAGTTCGCGGGCAAGTGTCGCTGCGAGATCAAAGCGGAAACCGTCTACGTGCATATCCAACACCCAGTAGCGCAGACTGTCCATAATCAACTGCAGAACACGCGGGTGGCGCATATTCAGCGTGTTTCCAGTACCGGTGTAGTCCGTATAGAAGCGGGGATTGTCGGCGGCCAAGCGGTAGTAAGTAGGATTATCGATGCCGCGGAAAGACAAGGTGGGGCCCAGGTGATTGCCTTCTGCAGTGTGGTTATAAACGACGTCCAGAATTACTTCGATGCCAGCCGAATGCAAAGTCTTTACCATGGTTTTGAATTCGTGGATGCTGTTCGTAGCACAGTAGCGTGGCTCTGGAGCGAAAAAGCCAATTGAGTTGTAGCCCCAATAATTGCGCAGGCCGCGTTGAACTAACTGCCGGTCATCAATGAAGGTGTGGACAGGCAACAACTCGACCGCGGTGACTCCGAGCCGCAGTAAATAATCGATGACCGGCGCAGTGGCGAGCGCCGCATAAGTGCCCTGCAAAGTGGACGGAACTTCCGGATGACGAATGGTGAAGCCTTTCACGTGCACTTCGTAGATGACAGTCCGATGCCAAGGTGTGCGCGGCGGGCGATCCGTTCCCCAGGTGAACGCCGGGTCAACAACGATTCCTTTGAGCATGCTAGGGCCGCTGTCCCGGCGATCCTGGGAAAAGTCCTCATTGCGGTGACCAATACGATAGGCAAAAACTGAGTCGTGCCACCTCAGGGTGTTCTGAATCTGCTTGGCGTAAGGATCTAGAAGCAGCTTGTGTGGGTTGAACCTTAGACCTTGAGCAGGATCGTACGGGCCATAAACGCGATATCCGTAAACCAAGCCAGGGCGGGCTTCAGGCACATAGCAGTGCCACACTTGGTCAGTTTGTTCACGGACAGAAACGCGATGAACTTCGCGGCGACCCGCTTGATCGAGTAAACACAACTCCACTCTCTCGGCTCGTTCCGAGAACAACGCGAAATTCACTCCCTCCCCATCCCAGGTGGCGCCGAGAGGATACGGCCTACCAGGCCAAACTGTCACATCCATGCGCGTGGTCAAACCAGCCCTCGGGGAAGGAAGAGGGCCTCTTAATGCCTATCTAGGCACACTTCTTCCTCGCCATAGTTTCTTATAGGAGAACTTGGCTGGCCACAATACAGAGGTGCTCGTATGGCAACACAAATGGAGGCATGGCGCTCCATCCATGATGGCCACGTCGGGCCGGAGTGCTTGCGCCTGTTGCACCGCCTCGCGGCCATCGGCGGCTTCACCTGTCACAATCAGGCCTTCGCGCTCGAGCAAGGACCGAAGGCCCTGGCGGACGAGCACGTGATCATCGGCCAGCACTATGCGAATGGGCATCTTTGTCCTATCTAGTGTCTGAGCGACAACCGAATAGTAGTACCGTGCATGGGTGCTGACTCAAACTGAATGATTCCTCCGATGGCATTTAGTCTCTCCTGCATGGCGACGAGCCCAAGTCCCTTGCGCTTGCCCGTTTGCTGCGCGGATTCTGGCGAGAAGCTGACTCCGTCGTCTTGCACAAGAGTCTGTACCGTGCCTTATCAAAGGTAGGCAGGACAAAACGAAAACAGAAGTATTCCGATGCCAAAAGCTAAGCAATGAGACGCCAGTCCAAAGGATGCTCCTGATCTGGTGCAGTCCTATAACTGTTCTCTAAACTAATCGCGGTTCCGACGAGTTGCCTTATTGATTCACGCGGACTTCTTGACCGACGCTACGTGTTACTCTCGCTTAGATCCAATCAATAGGCAGGGCGCAGAAGACGAGAAGGCTTTTGTGCCCTGCTCCTTCATGAATCTCCGCATCCCGAGTGTTAACTTCCGGATAAGCCTTGACAGGCAAACACAAGAGTGCGATTAGAAAAAGCGCAGTGACCTTGCCATTTTCACGTCATGGTCCGAGCCTTCGAGAGGCGCACAAGCCTGCAAACAATTTCGCTGGTCCGGTTTCGTGACGGCGACGCAAAGAATTTTTTATATCCTTTGTGGCTATTTGGCGCGGCCTGCACCGCGTCGTAACCGTCGGGGAACTCGGATTTGTCCTGTCCGTAAAGGTAAAAATGACCGGCGAACAGTGCTAAAGAACCCACGACGGCGATAATTGCCAACCTTCCGGTTTTGAAGAAGATTCTTGCTTGCTTCATAGCGCTGAGCATATCGTGAAACCTACATGCCCAGGATAATCCCTGGGCTAGCCCCAGCAACCCATTCGTTGCCTCGAATCGCAGCGAACCCTTGCGCCACAGACTCATATTAATGTTGCGGCCGTGACTTCGACGCTGTGCGAGATACCTTCCATGCTTTCGATCGTCACGCGGAAAGATCGCACAAGCGTCACAGCAAAGTAACATATTCGATTTTTTTCGTCATAGCGTCTGCCAGCGAAACATCCGCCCTCCCGCGTGGCGTGGCCGCGGATTGAAAGATCTGAAAAGATTGAACCTGTCCCTAGCGTATCTCGGGACCGTATGGCGACGACCAGATCGTCTTAGATACAGCATACAGCCGATAGGCAATCAGCCGATATGGCTGGTAGCAAGGACAAGAGGTTACACGCGCTGGGAAATAGTCCCCGCACCTGTGTTCAACTCTCGAGCCGCGGTCCCGAAAAGAGGCGCCCATTGGCAAGAACCGTTCTTATTGTGGATGACAGTCCACTAGTGCGGCGCAACGTGTGTTCCGCACTCGTCTCCGACGGATTCGACGTTTGCGGCGAAGCGAATAACGGTCAGGAGGCCATTGAACTTGCCGGAAAACTCTCGCCGGACTTGATTATCTTGGACCTATCAATGCCGGGGATGAATGGCCTACAGGCTGCTCCCGTGCTCCTCAGGTTGGTACCCAAGAGCCCGATTATTCTCTACACGCTCTACGCAGACAAGACAGTTGAGCAACAATTAGCAACAGTAAAAGTTGATTCTGTCCTCTCAAAACAGGAGCCTCTCTCACGACTGACGGAAGAAGCACACTCTCTCCTCGGCGAGTGATCTTACGCGCCGCTGACCGCATTGGAAGAGTGGAATGGAATTGTTGCCCGCACCATTGTTCCCTGTCCATCGGAAATGATTTCCAGTTCGCCTCCGAAAGCTTTGACGCGCTCCCGCATGCCACGCAGACCGACTCCCACTGTTCCGGAATCTGTCGCCGCGACGAGTCTATCAGCCGGCATGCCCTTGCCTTGATCTCGAATCTCCAACGTAAGTTTTCCGCTTGACTTGCACAAACAAATCGTCGCTGAAGGGCTCTCAGAATGACGATGCACGTTTGTGAGACACTCCTGCACCACCCGGAAGATCATCAGTTCAAGGTCTGTAGCTAAGCGTTCCAGATTTTCGGGCAGATTCAAGCTGACCTTGATATTGCTCCTTCCTTTAAATCCTTCGATGTACCAACGCAAGCCGGCTTGGAGTCCCATTTCATCAAGCAGGGGAGGATGAAGTAAGTAGGAGGTCGTACGCAACTCGTCCGATACAGCTCGAGCGATTTGTTCACTTTCGTCGAGCTCGCTCGAAAGCTCAGAGTTAACGCTGGAGGCTTTCTTACGGAGTTTAGACAGAATCATGGTTAACGCAGCCAGGGATTGACCCGTGCTGTCGTGCAGTTCGCGCGCGATTCGACGCCGTTCCTGATCCTGGGCATGCAGAAGGCGGGCCGATAAGCCTCGCACCGCTTGCTCCGCGCGTTCTTGTCTCGCAATTCGATCTTCAAGCTCACGGGTACGATCCAAGACCCGTTCCTCGAGTTCGATCTTTGCTTTCTGGAGCGTTTCCTGGTGTCGGTTGCGTTCCGAAACCGCTACGGAAACCAATAAGCTTGTAACAGCAACCACACTCAAAAATACCTGTATCACTAGAAGCGATTCATTTCGGATAGAAACGCCACGTGCAGCATGCAGCGCGCTTCCGATCGCGACGACCGAGAAAACAAGCACGGCCAGCGCTGCTTCGCGAGGCCGCAATTCAAACGCAACCCAGACCACAAATGGAATACAGATGAATTTCAAGGGGTAGTCCTGCCCAGCTAGAGAAGGAAAACCGCCGAAGACAATTGCGCCGACCAGAACAAGACT
>WNFS01013324.1_pt1 | contig 11948 bp, 11 predicted proteins | sample 5400141 | NCBI WGS metagenome assembly WNFS01 (sample SAMN13153358, study PRJNA577476) | soil metagenome | isolation source: 60 cm saprolite under Madrone tree | place: USA:California | collected 2016-06-14 | reverse complement strand
CAACTATCTCCCTAGCGGTCCTGCCGGTTCCTTGCAGTTTGGCAACGCGCTGGAGAAAGTCAGGTAGTCGAAGACTGCCGTACGCCTTCGCCCATGCCTCGTATGCCTTCTTTACGCTGTCGAGTACCCGTGCGTGCACTGGACATAGGTCGGCGGTGGCCTGTTCAGTCTCCATCCCGCATACGAGACAACCCAAGGGGCGGACAACTATGTTCACCGAGAACGGCTATGTTTCACGCTTTCGCTCAAGCGTTCCGGGTCTTTATTTGATGCTGGACAGTTTCTGTTTGAGGCTCTTCGGGACTTGGAAGACTATTCCTTTTCCCGGATGGATCCGGATTTTCACAGGACGATTATCGAATTTTCGTCCGCGCATTTTCTTGATCATAAGCTGAGTAAATGTGCGCCCTGCGTCATTCGCTGTCGAGAGCTCTAAGACGCAGTCCACCACTCCCTCGAGTTCAATCAATGCTGATTTCGGCGCGGTTTTGCTGACCGCAAGGAAGAACCGGCCCTTCTGCTTCTTCAGGTTTGTAGATGTCTCAAGCATCAGGTTCGTCAAGCCGTGGAGGCTTGCTCTCTCGACAAGCTGGTATGCAGAATCAACAATCAGAGTGGGCTTCTCACCGTTCACCTCCGCGAGCCCTGAGGATATCGTCATGTCTAGGACGGTGGTGTCGTAGAAGTTCTCTAGAACTCCGAGGCTGTTGTCTACCTTCTGGGTCTTGGTTATTTCGCAGCCGACAAGCTGGAAGAATCCTTGCGCCTCGTCCTTTGAGGTGTCCCAGTGCATCGTCTTCATTGTCTGCTTGACAGAGTCCGGGTTGTCGTAAGTCAAGAATACGACTGGGTGGGCTGACTGGAGTGACTTGTAAGCGAGCTCTTCACAGAGAGTAGTCTTCCCAGAACTCGTGTCGCCTTCGATGAGGACGGTGTCGCCATCCCGGAAACCTCCGGCGGTTAAGTTGTCCAAGTATTCGAAGGGTTCCTCGCGAAATGGATGCTTCATCCTGTAGAACTGTCCATATCCTAGTATACCTCCAACCGCTGCGCCGAGAAGGATCCAGTTGAGAGACTGGGCGACCCAAGAAGTGGATGCTGGTGCGGCGCTGAACTGGATCTTGCTGGTAGAGCTCTGCGCGAGGTCAATAGTGTTCCGGATAGTCTGTGATTGGCTGGTGACTTGTACGACATATTGTCCCTTGGGCAGTGCATGGAAGAGTAGAACTCCTGTGTTTCCGGTCGTATTTTGAGAGATCGTCTGACCTGATAGGGTTAGGGCAACTGTGGCTCCGGATACTGCCTGGCCGCTTGGGTCCACGACGACGACTGTAAGGTCGTAAATTTGTAGGCTGACGGGCGTCAGTCCATTCTTGGGATTGAACGTGATGGGTGAAGCGGCTACGTTGATTCCTTTCCAAGTTACAGTTGAGATCGAGTATGTTCCTGCTGGGAGAAGGTATGCTCCGGACGGGTCAAGGGTTGAGGAGGTGCCGTTCGGGTAGGCTAGTTGAATGGCAGATGGTGGTTGTGGTAGGGGGTTGGCGTTTCCGTCGAGGAACAGCGTGCTGAAATCCAGACTATAGACTGAGAGGTGGAGAGGTATCGTTAGGGAGGATGTCGGGTTATAGTTCGTGGTTTGGTTGACGAGGGATCCTTGCCAGTATGCTTTGATGTTGTAGGTTGCATTGTCTCGTAGGAGAATATTCTGAGGCGACACCGAGCCCGAGCTATCGGATGCTCCGTTGTATACTGCTACCGCTCCAACGAACAAGGTTACTGACGCGCCAGCAACTGGGACAGGCGAAGGGTCCAGGCTTACGGCTTGAAGGTTGAGAAACCACGTCGCGAATATTGTGTACGAGAGCGAGAGTGCCGCCGAGACGCCGCTGTTGTCTGTCATTGCAAGTCCGGAAGTATATATTCCGCTGAGAGAATTCGACGAATATGTCCAGTTGAGCGACCATAATCCGGTATAGTTCTGCGCGGACCCTTGAACGCGGGTGAGGGCAGAGTTGGATAGGAGCGTCGACCCGACGGGCGAGGTGAGATTCGCACGGGCCGAGGCTATGTCGTATAGTCCGAGAGCGTCGAATAAGGACGTCCTGAGTGTTACCTGTCGACCGGGCGTCGTCCAGTTTCTGCTGAAAAACGCCGTCTGGACTCCTGTCTGATTGAGGCTTGAGTAGAAGGTGATTCCCATTCTCTGCTGGAAAGTGACTGAGACCTGGCTGGGGTCTGACGAAAAGTCGTAGTAGAGACTGATCGTGCGAGCGGTGCTTCCGCCAACTGTGATTGTAATTTGGAAATCGAAGATTGCACCAGATTCGATCTGGTAAGTATTACTTGTGAGTGTGATCGTGTAGGCCGCTAGCGTTGTAGATATCAGTGTGCCGGAGAGGCTGCCTACCGCTAGTGGGATTACCGTGCCTGTCGAGGTGATCTTGTTGACGTTGCCAGTTATCACGGTACCTCCTCCAGTGCCAGATGAGGAGACGAAATACAGGATGAATGTGAGAGGTCCTGTGAAGCTGACGTTTCCAGCTAGTCCCGGCTGAGAGTAAAAGTGCCATGTGCCTGGGGTGCTACTGGAAACCGTTCTCTGATCTGTCTGTGCTGCTCCGGACCATGCCTGGGTAGTGTTAGCCCAGAAACTTGATGTTATCGTGTTGAGCGTCTTTGTGTTCTGGCCGTGGAAAAAGAAAGTCGCCGGTTGCGGTGTCGCTGGAGCTGCCACATTGGGGAGATGGTTGGGGAGTAGGACTACGGCCAAGGCTAGGAGTGTAATCAGTACAGCTTTTGATCCCGAGCTTCCTCGCATCCCTGAAAGTTTCGGCTCTCACAGACTCGGCTGGAAGCGCATACCAAAGCATACCGTCACCAAAACTCAGGCCGTTTGGTAGCGACTTCGCCCGGGGAAACAATCCGAAGGGTCCGGCGACCAACTGCTTCTCAGAGAATTGCGGTAAATGTGTAGGACATGGTTAGGGAGAAACTCGACCGCTATAGCCAGGATTACCGGGTGACGGGGCTTCGGGTCGAAGCCGTGTAAGAGAGCAGAACCAAGAATTGTCTCTATGGTTTCAAAGAGGGGGCCCTGGGAGGGGGGGGTGTTGGGGTCGATTGTTCTGATTCAGCCTTGGTTTGAGATTTTAGGGGTATTTTGAATCTAGAAGGGGGATCTTTCAATGTCTGGGAACGAGCAGGAGCCGCAAGGATAACGAGCAGTGAGATGTGTTACTTGCTGCGAGATCGAGTCTTGCCACTCAGGTGATCGACCTAAATCTTGGCGCTATCGATCTTTACTATCTCGCTCTGAGCGTAAGGAACGCGAAGGCGAGACTCACATTGACTGATCTTTTTCAGAGTCCTAAAAGCCTGGACGAGCCCAGCACTGATTGGGAATGATCTGCCTGACCCTGCCCGCCATCATGGGCGGATACCAAGTTGCCATATCGAACACCAAGGGACTGCCTCCCACGATCATTTTGAAACTGACCCCGGTTAGTTGCACTGGGCTCATGGTCCCATAGAGGATCTCAACGTCTGCGCGAGAAACGGTCGTAAACTCGTTCGCATCTCGTATCTGGTGCCTCTTTCTCTGTTCCAGAAACCCTTGCAGCGACAACCCCGTCAGTCCGCCAATCAAACCTCGGATAAGGGCAAAGAAAACGAATCCTACCTGGATTACCTTCCACGAAATGAGTCTCTTCATTACAAGCCTGTCCTCTAGGAAGGCGAGTTCATGGTTGTCGAATCTGAATTTGCCGCTCCTGAACATGACCTTGTCGACCAGAAATTTCACATTTCCAGAGGGTTCAGGCTGCAGATCGACTTTGCGAGCTCTTGGAGTGATTATTCCAAGAATGATGTTGAAGAGCCCAATGGTGCCCATGATCCAAATGGGATATCGTAGGGTGTACCATGGGAATAGGCCGTACAAGATAACGCCAATCCCCGTCAGGAGCATGGTTATCCTCATCGCCGGAACTAGCTCGGAATCGACCTAACGCGTTGAAAAATAGTTCGTTCCCCTGTAGAGGTGTGGGATCCGCGTGTCTCTGTCCTTCAATAGTGAGACGAAGTACTCAGACTCTCGGGCTAATTCGTCTTGAGGAAGAGTGAAGGTCTTCCCTTTCTCCGCCTGCTCATTTCTAAGGTCCGGCGAGAACTGTTTACTCCGTTACTGATACCCGACCCCAGGGCTACTACGCCAGACTTGAACCGACCGAATATCATCCCGTCGCCGCCGTCAACAATACCCACGCCCAGGTAACCTCTTCCCTCAACTTCCACGGAGTCTCTGGAAGACGTAATCAGTCCGGACCACCTGCCCTGTACTTGCCGAACTCATGGTTCTTTGAGTGACCGACTGAGCGGCTGGTCTCTCCTCAGGAGAAGGGTGCGAAAATTGGGAGAGATATTCAGAACATCGTATAACGATCAGTCGCCACCGGGAAGAATGAATAATCTCGGTCCAGCAAACACAGCGGCGCAAACTATCGTGAATATTCGGTACCAAGACCCCCAAAAAAGAGTCTACGGGTTGAGCGTAGTTTTACTCCGGATAAACCGAATGATATTTCTACGGCAAAACTATGAGGAGTATTGACCGGCGCGCGGAATGCCACGACACCCAAAGAGCCCCAATGGTCAGAAGAAACCGATCAATCCAAGAAAGCAGGCTATCCAAACTGCTCGCAAGCGCGAGAGCCGAGGAAGAATCTACCTCGCGATAATCGTTATCGCCGTAATAGCAATCGGGGTCGGCTGGTACGTATATTCAACTTCCCAATCATCAAACGGATCCGGAGACTTCGCAATAGCTGCACCCACAGGGGTAACGATTCACGCCGGCAATCAGATGACCACCAGAGTTAACGTAACTGGAATGAACAACTTTGGAGGGATCGTTCAACTGTCTGTCGCGCCTTCGGCTGGTTTGACTGCATCAATAAGTCCGACAAACATCACGGGCTCGGGAACGGCCACTATGACAATGTCAGCAGCGGCCAACGGCACTTATACGGTGACGGTGACTGGGATTAGCGGTAGTCTGAAACATTCAGTGACACCTGTAGTCGATACTCCCGTATACGCTACGCTCAACACAACCAATGGAACCATCGTCGTCGAGCTCTACCGGGCGCAGACTCCGCAAACCGTCAGCAACTTCGTGAACCTCGCTAACCAACACTTCTACGATAACCTCGTTTGGCATAGAATTATTGCCAACTTCGTAATTCAAACTGGAGATCCTAACACCAAGAATGGGGGCGGAGATCGGAACACATGGGGACAAGGAACATCACCTCAGAGTGTGCCGTTCGAATACGATAGCTCTCTACACAATAATGTCGGTTATCTCGCGATGGCTAGTTTGGGGGCGGGAGTCGGCGGAAGCTCGCAATTCTATATCAATGTGCACGACAACAGAGCTTCTCTCGATGGAAAGTGGGCAGTGTTTGGAAAAGTGATTGCTGGAATGGATGCAGCGAATACATTGGCGAGCTCACCTACAACCAATCAGTATCCAAACGCTCTAGACCAACCGACGAATCCCTCTGGTGCACTGGTGTTAAGCGTCACAATTTCGAGCTCTCCATGAGGGAGTCACCCTCCGGCGTTTCTACTGCTCATGAAATCGTTCTATCGGACAATATCGTTAAGCTCAGTATGCTCGTGCATTACCGGTGCATAGACCAAAACATCCTTATCGAGCACGACTACTGGACGCCACCGTAATATGTGCAGACGCCTAACATGCACCGCATAGCGAAAAGAGGACTATACGGACTACGAGATCCAACTTCTCCAGGAGAGAAGCGTTCTTCGCAAGGGCGTATTGCGTCGTAGGTTGCTCCGGGAGCACTCTTATGAGAGACAACACACTGACTAGTGATGGTCTTAGAGATTGTCGGCGATAGAGACTGTTGAACAGGCGACTCAGTTAGCCGTCGATTTTGTTAGGAAGTACTATTCGTTCGTCTATCCAGTCTCAGCCAGAAAGGAGAATTCTCAGTGGGTAGTAGATTTGGACATTTCCTACTTCAGACCCAGCTATGTTAGAGCGAAAATCTTCGCTGAAACCGGGAGCCTTGAGGACTTCAAAATCACTCTAGGTCCACTCTTGTAGTTTGGTCGCCGAGACCCGGAGTCGATCCATCAACTATCTTTTTGTAGAGATTTCTATCAAGGAAGCTCACAAACACAGATGGATGAATTTCCGCGAGAGGCTGACTTTGTTGCTCGTTTGATCCATTCCCAGCATTCTTAGTTGTGATCGAGCACTTGTATTGACATCTTCTTTCTTCCCCGAAAGAACAGATTGACACACAGGGCCATTCCAGAAATTCTAGCTCAATTGCGTAGCGCTGCAGAAACCAATTTCTTCACGCTTGTGGGATTCATGGGAAAGCGTTTTAACCCCCACGACTACAAGACACCCTTAGAGTACGCAAACACACCTAACATGGACCGACTCGCCAAAGGAGGACTAGTCGGACTACTAGATCCTATTTCTCCCGGCGTAAGGCCAGGTAGCGACGTCGCAAATCTAGCACTATTCGGCTACGACCCGGCCAAATACTATACCGGACGAGGGCCACTGGAAGCACTAGGCGCGGGCATAGACATGGGACCCAACGACATTGCGTTCCGAGCCAATTTCGCAACCGTAGACGATGATTTCCGCGTCGAAGATAGACGTGCGGGAAGAATCCGGAAAGGCGCGTCGAAACTCGCAAAGTCTGTAAGTGAGATCAAAGTCGAGAGCGTTCCCGGAATCAAGACCCTCTTCAAGCCAACCGTCGATCACCGAGCAGTACTAGTTCTCAGAGGGGAGAAACTCTCGAGAAACGTAACCGATACTGATCCTCAGGAGGAAGGACTGAAACTCGTGATATCCAGAGCTACCGACGGCTCGGAGGAAGCGAAGAGAACCGCAGCGGCCGTCAACGAGTTTGTAAAGAGATCACACGAAGCTCTAAGAGAGCATCCGCTCAACCAGGAACGCGCAAACGATGGCGAGAAGCCTGCCAACATTGTATTGACAAGAGGTGCAGGGACACGTCCTTCGCTCCCCAGCTTCAAGTCAATGTTTGATCTCCGAGGCGCATGCATCTCCGGAACAGCCCTCATCAAGGGCATCGCAAGCGCCGCAGGCATCGATGTCATTGACGTCAGAGGAGCGACTGGCAGCATAAAGACAGACTATGAGGCTAAGGCGAAGGCAGTCATCGAGGGAGCCAAAGACAAGAACTTCGTGGTCGTGCACGTAAAAGCCCCGGACATCGCGGGCCACGACGCGGATTTCAAAGGCAAAGTCCGAGCCCTCGAAGAGGTCGATACCCTAGTGGGACACGTGATAGACGAGGTGGACATCGGTGCTAACTACGTCGCTCTCACATCTGATCACGCTACACCTGTCGGGTATGGATTCCACACAGGCGATCCTGTCCCAGTTGTTATCGCAGGACCAGACGTACCGGCGAGCAGAGTCCTCAAGCTCAGCGAAGCCAGCGCCAGCCGAGGAAACCTCGGACGAATACACGGACTAGACCTAATGCCCATCATCACGGACCTAGTGGGCAGAAGCCGACTCTACGGATCCTGAGCCCTTCGCAGCCTAGCGGCTCGCCTTTCGGGTCCTAGTCCCCTTCCTAGGCTTGACTCGCGTCTTCAAGATTCTTCGACGAGGACCCTTCCGATACTTCGGTTGGTACAGTTCAACCTGCAAGTTTCCAGGCATGCGAAAATGAGTTAGCAACCCCCCATCCTTCATCCGTAATGCCTGAAGAAAACTCGACACCGCGTGATCTCAACTCCTCAACCGTCTTGTGAATGTCGTCGCAATAGAAAGAGATCGAATGCGACATCTTGTCCGAGGGATGAATACCCAAATCGGCTTCGGGCATCTCGAAGATCAGCCAGCCCTCCCCGATGTCGTTGAATACAAAACTGAGCTTGTCGCGACTAAACTCACGAACTTCCTCAGCATTCGGAGTATAGAACAGGCCATGCATTCCCTTGATCATTTGAGGACCCTTGATATCTGAAAAATCCTATATCACGATGAGCTTGACGCTTTTCATCTTCTCCTCTCTCTGAAAGGCCCTCGTCATGCTTGCAATCTTTTTCCCTTCCCCCTCAACAAGGAATAATTCGACACAGTTTCCATGGTTGATCTTGTTATGGATGTGTGTTTTGACTATGTCCTCAAACTCGTGCTTCAGTTTCGTAATCGGCGCTTCGTTCGACTCATCGTGAGTGACCACGACGACTGCGTTCACGTGGCCTAAGAGAGAGTCCTTCTCCTTCCGATCCTCTACCAAAAGACGTATTGCGGCTCTAACCAACTCTGACCTCCCAGTGAAGCCGCCGATGTCTTGGATGCGGTCGAGCTCCTTGATTATCTGATCAGGAAATGACAAGCTGACTATGGTCATTCAGGGGCACGCCTCCGGTATTCTTTTAATAACTCCGATAGTGAAGGCGCTAGGATTGTTATTAACCTGATTTCTCCGACGAGTCCGGAAGAGTCTGCTCAGACTGGATGTCGACGCCATTTTTCGCTACCGTTCGGAAATGGTTCGATAGACAGTCTTGTCCTTCATTATCCGATTGCTCAATCTTGCTAGCAAGTAGAGGACGAAGACTATACTAGTCATAAAGAAGCTCACCGGGTAGGGTTCGTAGAACGCTACAAAGAGCCCCAACCATGTTGTCATGAGCGCGACAGCCACAGAGATGATTATGATTCGTCGGGGACGTTTAGCTAGCTGCTGAGCAATCGCAGCGGGCGTTACCATTAGTGAGAAGATCAAAAGAACGCCAACCACTTGGACAGCGATAGATGTTGCAACCGCCACTAGGAGCATGAACACGATTCCTAGAAGAAATGTGGGCAGTCCTTTCGCTTCTGCAACGTCCTCATCGAGCGAGGCGAACAGGAGTGGTCGATATACTAGAGCAACTGCAGCTAGGATTGTCAGGCCGGCGATGAGGGTTAGAAGGACATCACCACTGCTTATGCCGAGTATTTCTCCAAACAGGATAGAGTAGGCAGCAGTTGCATAGCCTGTGTAGAGGCTGATGAACAGGACGCCCAAGCCGAGCATGAACGCGAGTACAGTGCCGATACTTATGTCTCGATATGTTGCCTTGGGGCTAAGGACAGCCATTGACGATCCTCCCACAGTCGTAAACAACAGAAGGCCATAAACCGGGCTAATTCCGAATAGTGCGGCACCTGCCGCGCCTGCGAAACCAATGTGAGACAGAGAGTGGGCCGCAAACGAAGAGCGGCGCAATACTACAAAATATCCGACGATGCCCGCGACAATCGCGACTACGGTGCCAGCTTCGTATGCATGTTGCATGAAGGGGTAATAGAAAATCTGTTGAAGATCTGCGAAGAGATTGAGACTGAATGTCATTGTTCATGCTCGCCCTGAGTATCTTCAAGGCCAACGATCGCTAGATTCCCCCTTGAATCGTGGAGAACTTCAATTCGGATCCCGTATAGAGCCGTGAGGCTCTCATCGGTCAGGACTTCTGCAGGCTTCCCGGTGGCAACTTTTCCATTGGCGATATACACTACTCTGTCCAGGTAGGGTAGAAGTGGATTGATGTGGTGAGCTATCAGCAAAGCCGTCACGTTCCGAGATCGAACCACCTCGTTAACAACCCGCAAAAGCTCGCTCTCCCTTCTGATGTCTAGATTTGAGAGAGGCTCATCGAGGAGTAGAATCTCAGGGTTACTTACGAGAGCCTCAGCCAGGAAGACCCTCTGTAATTCTCCTCCCGACAATTCGCTGAGAGGACGATGCGCCAGGTCTGGCGCTCCAACACCGGTTAGGGCGGCCAGAGCAAATTTGCGGTCGTTTTGGGAGAGTAAGCCTAGCCCCCACTTTCGCCCAGAGAATCCGAGTCGCACTAGTTCGAGGGATTCGATATTTGTCTCGCCATCTATAAGGTGGCGTTGCGGGACGTAGCCGATGCGAGGATTTCCTCGGGTGGGGGGCGCATTGAATATCTTGAGATTTCCCTTGGTGGGTTGCAGAAGGCCAAGAAGTAGTCGAAATAGAGTGGTCTTGCCTGCCCCGTTAGGTCCGATTATCGCCACGAATTCACCGCGATTAATGGCAAAGCTTGCGTCTCGCCAGACCGTGTTGCCACGGTAGCCAACGGCTAGGTCTTCAGCGGTAACTATTGGCTGAGAGCTGGGCGACCTGTTCTCCGCCATTGTAATACCAGAGCCGATCGTGGTAATCACGCTCACTAATTATTGACCAAGGGCTGGGTTGAGCGCGTTCTCGAGCTGGAGTAATTCCGCATACATCCAGTCTTGGAATCGAACATTAGATGGTTGAATGGTTTCGGTGACCGCTACGATGGGGATACCGTGCGAAGCGGCTTCGGACTTCATCTGTTGAGTAAGAGGCGTCACCGTTTGAGCGTTGTAGATCAAGACCGTCGCGTTTCCGGGAGAGGTGGCGTTCAGTAACTGCGACTGGAATGCGACGATGCATCCAGGCGAAGGATCGTTGCCTTCGGCGAGGGCTCTCATGAAAGCTGGCGGGGAGATCAGGTCTAGATGCGTAGCAGCCGCCAAATATTCAAAGATATTCTCAGTCGACGCTACTCGCTTGCCGGCGAAATTCTGACTTATCTCACTGATTCGAGCATTATACGATCCTAATGAGACGTTCAGAATAGAATACTGCTGTGAGTAGTATGCAGAATTGGCTGGGTCGATGCTGACGACATCCGAATACATCTCGTGAATGGTCCGGTTCACGTAAGCAGGACTATACCAGAAGTGGGGATTGTCGCCGGCCTTCTTCCCAAGAAGGTCTGCCACATTCAGCACCTTTTGATTCTGGTTATTGCCGGCAGCAATCAGTCTCAGCGCCCAGTCGTCGTAACCAGCGCCGTTGACGATTACGAGACTCGCGGTTGCTATTGCTTGAGCACTAGCGGAGTTACTCTCGTATTCGTGAGGATCAGCGTTGGGATCTGTAACAATGCTCGTCACTGTGGTACGGTTTCCGCCGAGTTGAGAGACTAAGCTACCCCAGAAGTTTTCTCCAGCTACGATCTGAATCGTCGACGAGGGTGAACTCTGAATCGGCAGGTGGTTCGTTACTTGCTTGTTTATCGGAGACTGGGTTGCGGTGGGAGGAAGAGCACCCGACGAGCAGCTCAACGGGCTAGCCGAGGTTTTCAGGTAGAGGCTCGCCGCATATGCGCTTCCTATTGCAACGCTAATGATTGCGACTGCGAGGATAACCTTGAACTCACGTTTCACAATGCCCCGAGATGATGAAGGCGCTTATTAACATTGCTTGAAATCTTAATAATTCTATGCCACAATTGTACAGCGAATTATTAAACCGTCAGCCCATGTCGTTCTTTGGATCAAGCCTCGGCAAGGCTAGGCTATTCAACTCGTCAAAGGTGATGGCACCGTCGACCAGATTCTCATACGTTCCTTTCTCTAACACTTCCTTGGCTGCCCGTTTCAATAGACCCATCGCCGCGTACGAAGCGCTCGGGCCGAAGCTTACGCGAGCAACGCCAAGCCCCTCCAACTCGCTGACGGGAGGCAACCCCTTCCGTACCATTACGTTGATGGGAAAATCTAGCTCTCTCACAAAGCGTCTGATCGAATCTACCTCGGTCAGACCCATGGGATAGACGCAATCAGCCCCAGCGTCTCGGTAGGCAATCGAGCGACGAACAGCCTCCTTAAACTTCGCCTCCTCGTCACCTATTCCAAATCGTAGCGCGTCGGTCCGAGCGTTGATTACGAGAGGAACTCCGACATTATCCCCTAGTCTTCTGATCGCTTTGACATTCTCGATCTGTCTCTCGACGGGAAAGAGTGTCTTCGTTGCGTGAGCGAAGTCTTCGATGTTTATTCCAATCCCTCCCGCTCTCAAAAT
>WNFS01009739.1_pt1 | contig 11948 bp, 10 predicted proteins | sample 5400141 | NCBI WGS metagenome assembly WNFS01 (sample SAMN13153358, study PRJNA577476) | soil metagenome | isolation source: 60 cm saprolite under Madrone tree | place: USA:California | collected 2016-06-14 | reverse complement strand
CCGCTATCGGCCTTCAGTTGAAGGTGGCGATCGAGAAACTGGTGCAGGCGGTGATCTGCATTGTCCGCTGCCTCGCCGTTGTATTCCAGCCAGTGATCAAACAAGGTCGTGCCGGGCTGGAGGTGCGGGTAATAGAATCCGTGGTGCGCGCCGGGGTAGACAACCAGCTCGACTGGCGGCCCGTCGTTGCCCCAGCTGGCGATTTTATTGGAGCAGTCTGCCGCCGGCGTCCAATCGTCGAGGGCCCCAATGAAGATGAGCGTGGGTATCCCCGGACGCGCCATGGCCTGCTTACATGGAGGATTGAACGCAGCCGCCGCCCGGAACCGCAAGTTGCCTGGAGGGAGGAACGGTTCGAACGAATTGGGTTCCGCCACAGAGAGGGTAACCCAACCGCCTGTCGAGAAGCCGACCGCAGCCACACGGTGTGGATCGACGAAGGTTTGGCCAGCCAGGAAGACGAGAGCCCCGTGGGCATCCGGCCTGCGCGTGAGGAAGGTGGCAAACGCGCTTGATGTGCACGCGTGATCTATACCACGCGTTGCATAGCTGTCGACGAGCAGGACGACATAGCCCCAGCCGACGAGTTCATCGGCCAACCTTTGCTTTGTCGTGTCATGCATCCCGGCACAGCCGCGCAGTCCGATGACGGCGGGATAAGGGCCTGCGCCATCGGGCTTGGGCAGATCGCCCTGAATGCGGTCGCCCCGAATGAGCCCGCCCGAGATGAGCCGTTGAGAGGCGCCTTCAAACTCTACGCGCTCCAGAGGTGTGGCCCATGCATCAGCCATCAGCGCACCTACGACGCACCAAAGCATCAGCACTACCGCGACTTGGAAAGTGACTGTTCCAGGCAATGGCGTCTCCCTCGGATCTTCGCCCGAAGTCGTCGTCCGGGTGCGAAGCCTTCCAGTCTCCACGTCCGCTGCGCTTCAGCCATGACGTTGCTCAAGTTTCCATGCCAATACAACATGCTCGTGCCTCAGCCTGGACAGCCCTTCGGTCGAGCCGCTCCATTGTGGTGCTTCTAATGCCTTTTTCCAGCCTGAACACGACTGTCAGCTCGTGGCACGAAACGCACATGCCGAAGTATCTTGGCGATGCCCGTTGTTGGGTGAACAGCGGAAAACATTTGCTCTCATTGAGCTTTCCGGTTTTAACCCATAGCCGTCTTGCGCCACGCAGGGCATTTGCGACGCAGTATTTCCACCTGCAGTGCGGCCACAATCGAGACGTGATACTCTGCGTCCCGTCGTCCTCAAGCTGCGAGAGGATCGAATGAAGCGGCGGGAGTTCATTGCGGCCAGTGCGGCGCTGCTCGTTTCGGCACGGCGTTCGCGGGCGCAGGGGACACGTCGTCGGATTGGCTTTCTCGTCTTGGGTGAGCGGTCGCCGACCTTGGACAACGCGTTCTTTGACGGCCTGCGAAACCATGGCTGGATCGATGGACGAAACCTTATCATCGAATATCGTCTTGCCCCCTCTCAGGATCGCCTGCCTGCTTTCGCCGCCGAGCTGGTAGCTCTCAGCCCCGATCTGCTCATCGCCAGCAGTCCACAAACAGCCGTAGCCCTGAAATCGGCAACCGCCAGCATTCCGATTGTATTCGTAGCTGTGTTCGATCCCGTGGCGCTCAGCCTCGTCCAAAGTCTCTCGCGTCCGGGCGGCAACATGACGGGTCTTGCGACCTACGCGCCGGGAGATTTCATCGCAAAACGAATAGAAATCCTCCAAGAACTGATCCCAGGCGCCTCGAAAATTGCGATCTTAGTCAATCCGGGCAACCCGATGCAAATGCTGGTATTAGCTAATGAGATGCTTGGCACAGCTCAGAAGCTCGGCGTATCTCTCCCGATAGTTGAGGCGACCACGGCGGAGGAATTAGACATCGCCTTTGCCTCGGCCGCAACCCAGCACGCCGGTGCAATAATTGTTTTTGGCGATCCTTTTCACTTTCGCTACGCCACGCAAATTGCGGCGCTCGCGGCGAAGCATCGACTGCCTGCGATTTATCTATTCCGACTATTCGCAACCAATGGCGGACTGATTTCATATGGCCCCGATTTACCCGATTTGTTTTTTCGTGCAGGCGGCTACGTCGATAAAATTCTCAAAGGCACCAAGCCTTCCGATCTGCCGGTTGAGCAGCCGACCAAATTTGAACTGGTTATCAATCTAAAGACGGCCAAGGAACTCGGCCTTACCGTGCCGCCCTCCTTGCTCGTCCGCGCAGACGAGGCGATCGAATAGTTTTGCTGCGGTGCATGAGTCCGTTTGTGGCACGTTTGAGACATCCGGCGATGTCCGCAGTAGTGCAACGCGTCGGCATCGGGCCGCGCCGCCCAGTGCGTCATCAATCCATATTTTGCGAGCGCGCAAACATCGGTGGGACCACGTTATCGGCGGTATCGCCCGGTCTACTAGATGTCTTGCGTCTAGCGGTTCCTCGAATGTCTGTTGTTGGAATGAAAAGCGGAAAATATTTGCTCGTAGCGAGTATTTCGCCTTTTGACCCAGATGCGACCTTCCGGCGAAGAGGAAACAACCTAGGTTAGAATTCGTCTAACCATCCCGAGGTACTCATTATTGCCAGTTGCCCAGTCAGTGGGGAAGCCAGTCTAATCTTTGCTACCTGACATTGCAGTGGCTTCGTATCGCTGCAGCACGTTCTCGTGGCGACGGGGGTCATTTGTGACACCAACCGGGGTACCGAGTTCAAAGCTGGCTCGCGTGATCTGCTCCGAGGGAGCCTCGTCCATCCGCGACGGCACAGAGTCCGAAGCCCAATGCACGCTGGGCCAAGTCATCGCTCGGACTGCCAGCCGGTTCCCACACCAGCCCGCGATCGTCTCCACCACGTTTGCGCCTCTGACGTACCACGATCTTCAGCGCCAGTTGGACAACATCCGCCGGCAGCTGCGTTTAGCTGGGCTCGCTTGCAACGCCCGGATCGGGGTGCTCATGCCGAACGGCCCGGAGGCGGTTCTCACCATCGCGGCGGTAGCCTGCTGCAGCATCGCGGTTCCTCTTGATCCGCGGCTGTCACCGGCGGAGATCGATCAGCGTCACGACATGCTGCGCCTGAACGCACTTCTCCTGCCGCAAGGCAGTGCCTCTGAAGCTCGCCTTGAGCGGAGAGGGCTTGCCATCATCGAAGCCGCCCCGGCCGGACACGGTCAGCTTGGACTCGATATCGCAGTGCAGGTCTCCGACTCCCCCGCGATCGACGCTGAGCCTGATCCGGGCTCGCCCGCCTTCATCCTGCAGACGTCGGGCACGACCCCGCAGCCAAAGCTCATTCCGTTCAGTCATAGCAATATGCTGGCGGCGGCGGCACGGCTTCAGGCCTGGTTCGGCCTCACGCTCTCGGACCGTTGCCTGAGCGTCTCGTCCCCTTACTATTCCCATGGGCTCAAAGTTACGGTCTTCACACCGCTGCTGACGGGCGGCAGCATTGCTGTTCCGGCGAACAGTGCCATAGCGCTGGATGAGTGGCTCGATGTCCTGCGGCCGACCTGGTACTCGGCGAGTCCCACACTTCATACTGCCGTGTTGGACAAGGCAAAAAGCCTTGAGGATGCGCAGGCGGCGCACACTCTGCGGTTCGTTCTATCGGGCGGCGCGCCGCTCCCGAAGGAGGTGCAGGACGGCCTGCAGCGCATTTTGGGCGTGCCGGTGCTGGAGCATTACGGCTCCAGCGAAGCCGCGCAAATCGCCACCAACCTGCCACCGCCCGGCCCGAACAGGCCAGGGACTTGCGGACAACCTTGGCCTGATACCGTGGCCATTGTTGGTGAGGATGGACATCCCTTATCAGCTGGCGAGCGGGGCGAGGTCTGGGTTCGTGGCCCCACCGTGGTGTCTGGCTATCTCGATGCGCCGGAACTGAATCAAGCTGCTTTCAAAGAGGGTTGGTTTCGCACGGGCGATATCGGTAGCCTCGACAAAGACGGCTTCCTGTCCCTGCACGGCCGCCTGAACGAACTAATCAACCGCGGCGGTGAGAAGATCGCCCCCGCTGAGATCGAATCCGCGCTACTACGCCATTCGGCCATAGCCGAGGCCGCTGCTTTCGCAATCCCCCATCCACGCCTTGGCCAGGACGCTGCAGCCGCCATCGTTCCCCATGCTGGCGCGCAGACGACACCTGCGGAGCTTCGCCAGTTCCTGCAACGCGAGTTGGCCTCGTTCAAGGTTCCACGGCGCATTCTGATCCTCGACCAACTGCCAAAGGGGGCGACGGGAAAGGTTCAGCGGCGACGGCTGCGCGAGTCGCTTGACGGGTTGTTGGGTCATCAGGGGGCGATGCCCGTGCCTGATGTGAACAAAGGGCCATTGGATCTGGAAGCTGAATTGCTGACCCTATGGCGGAGGCTGCTCAAGTCCGAGGCCGTGATGGTCGACGATGATTTTTTTGCCAGCGGTGGTGACTCCCTTCTAGCGATGGAAATGCTCATTGAGGTCGGGCCCCGTTACCCGATCATCTCCATCGATCCCCATGGTCTTCGTGGGGAGCCGATTCCGCCGTCGATCGAGGAGATGGCCGCCGACCGCCTGCCGCTTATCCTGGAGAGGCAGACCAGCCGCCCCTTCCTCCTGGGCGGCAAATGCAACGGCGCCATGGTGGCGTTCGAAGCAGCCCGCCTCCTGATGGCAGCCGGCCACAAGGTTGATATGGTCGCGATGGTCGACCCGCCGACCGTCAGTGCCCGTCCGGCGCCGCGGGCGATTATCGGGCTGATGAAGCCCCTAGTTTCGCCGTTCCATCTGCGTGATATCTATCAATACATGGCGCGGCTGGAGCGGGCATTCAAGGCGTCGACGAGCGCGCCGATTACGATCTCCAAGCTTAAGATTCCGCTGGCCTTATGGGACGCTTATTCAATCGCAATGGCGCAATATCTTCCGGCACCGCTCGAGGTCCCTGTGGCTTTTTACGCGGCCGAACACGACGGCCGGGCGTGGCGGCATCTCAGTTCCCAACTCGAAGTGATCCAGGTGCCTTGGGGACATGATGGCTGCCTGACTATCGGCGCGGAACCGCTGGTTGATCATCTGCGGCAAAGAATTGACGTTCTGGCTGACGGCGCGCCATCCGCAATTGAACCGCACACGTCGCCGATGTGCTCTCACGGGGCGCAAATCGGTGACCGCTTACTGGGCGCCGAAACTTGAGCATCGGACCATACCACGACGGGTTCACCCCCGAATGGCTCAATCAGAAACCTCACGGACTTCCGCTTCTGGCACGTTTGGGACATCCGGCGATGTCCGCAGTTCGGTCGCTATCGGGGGGAAAGCGGACGTGACGCGGACGGTCCATTTCGCTAGCGAGTGGACCCAGGAGGACTTCGGCGAACGCCTCAACTAGCTCAATAGGCGCGGCGATACCGCCGTCCTCGTGGTTTTGGGCCGGCGTAATACGGGTTGACGATGCACTGGGCGGCGCGGCCCGATGCCGACATATTGCACTGTGCCAGCGAGGTATAGGCGCATTCGAAGTAATAGTCTTTGAAGCTCTGGTAGATTTGCAGGCAGACCGGATAGTTCGGATCATAGGTCTGGGCCCGGGCCGGCGCCGCCGAAGCCATCGCAATTGCGAAAATCGTCAAAGCCAGAACGCGCATCGGAATCTCTTTATCAGCGCCGCGCCCCGGCACGGTACACGGCATTACAACTGGCCCAACGGCGATGCCCCGCACCGGTTCCGGTGGCCGATCTACCGGCTAGCCACAGCCAACGCATGGGCAGGCGCGAGCTGGGCGACGGAGATATTGCGGACACCGCCGCGGTCGGATTGCGCCGCCACCGGCCAGCAAGGGTAAGCGGTTGTAACGCCATTGACCGGTTGTGAGTACAGCGCGTTCCTGTGGATAGAGTCAGTCACGTTCATTAGTCGCGATGACGAACAGCCTCTAAGCAATTCAACCGGTTAGGCCCGAAACGGCGTTCATAGCCCATGAACGCACTTTCCGGCTGCTTCATTTGACGTTTGCTTTCGAAGCACCCAGCGTCACGTCACATGCAACACATGGATACTCACATGGCCGAACAACTGTCTATCAATCTCTGGGGACTTCAGGCGGAAGCGACCGGTTTGGTCGCTGTCTGTGCGCTAACCGCAACCCTTTTATGTTGGATGCTGCTGCGGCTTGTACGCAGGCAACGCTAGACATTGCAAAATTGTACCACACGCCTTTATGCTCGCGGAATAAAAGCGCGAGGGTCATGAAGTGATTCTGCAAGACTGCGCTTTCGCGTGGGCGGTCGTAAAGCCGGCTACTTGGCTCCCGCCGCCGGAGTCTTCGTTTGAAAGACGAGGAAAGCACCAATCAAGCTCGATAATAGGATGAAAGAAGCAAGCCAAAGACTGGTAATAAACACCTGCATAAGTTCGACTGACCAATCCGCCCATACATTTTCGGCCGTATATTGAGCATCGGAAAGGACATTACGGCTCACCAACGGACATTGATTAGGATAGAGTCGCTGTATCTCCGGTTTACATACAAACCCTTTTGTGAATCGCTCATTGGTGTGGGGCGTAATATAGGTAAAAACAGAGATTACGGTGAGATATCCGAGGCTCGTCAGGAAAAGTACTGGCGCCATGATTGCCATGGTTCGGTTTACAGGCTTTCGCCCTTTCGTCCTAAGAAATTGAAACACAAGGATTAGACAAACAAGCTCGGTAAGAGCCGTCAGCAACATGATTCCGGGAGGCCAAGCAGGGGCGATCTGCGCTACATAAGCGAAGAAAGGGACCGCGGCGCCTGTCCCCAAGGCAGTGACAGAAAGGGTTCTGAATTTCTTCAGAATATCCAGGAAGTCGTCGTATGCGGTGCTCATTCGAAGGTTATCGTCTGGTGATGGCAAAGGAATATCGACCATTCCGGTCTTGGACCAGATTATCGACGTCTAGATCCCGGAACACCGTTGTCCCGTCTGACCACGTGGCGCGTATCTTGTACCTGCCTGACATGAGCGCGCCATCACTCGCATGCGCGCTGTAGTCCACCCAAAGGTCGCAACTCGCCCCATCCGGATCGAGCCTTTGAAAGGTGCAAAGATTGTACTTTAAAAGGTTTATGTATTCGACCCGTTGCGCTGATGGCGACGTTCGAATTCTGACCTGAACTTCTCCCGCTCCGCAGCCTTCTGGTCCCGGAATAACTTTCTTATAGCGTTCCTTGGAGCTCTTCTTGTAATCGTTTAGCTTTTTGGCAAGCCGTTGTTTTGCTGGTGTTCCGACTTCGCTTATGCCTTGGTCGTATTGATCAATCGATGCCAAGTTACTTCTCTCATATTCAGTGAGGTCGGGACGCCATAGATTCGGTGGGTACCCCGCAACTTGCAGGGCAGCCTGCAAGTAAAGGACATCGTAAGCGAGGTTTGCAGTTTTTCGCAGGATGGAGTTTTCGTCTCCATCGTATCCAATATAGTCTGTGGAATCGCTGCAGGAGGTCAGTGGCACGAAGCTATCTTCTTTCCGTATGCGGGCGTCCTCGATCCCCGCCTTTAACTTTGCAAGCGAGCGTTTGAAGTATGCGTACGTCTCGGCAGGTTTGCTGGCCGCGAATTGTGTTGATGTCTCGCTGTTCGCAGTAGTTGCCACCGTAAACACGATAAACGAAGCAAGGACTGGGATACGCATGAAAATCTCGCGGCGCTAACGTTCTGAAATGCGGACTATAAGTATGCATATTCTTGTTTAGGTTGCAACGGGGTTTTCGCTAGCGTTGGCGGTGACGGAAGCGACATTTTTTAGTCCGCAGTGTTTAGTTGAATTCCGGCGGGTTCAATCGCAGATAAAGCACTCGATATGATCGGTCCCAGTGTTGCGCGTATTCGGCCGCGCGGCAGATTGGCTTCTTTACCCAAACGCCGGAATGGGCGAGCGCGGCGGCGGGCTGTACGAAAACCCGGTCGCCTGGCTGGTACGGATGGAAGCCCGGCCAAGCCTAAAGGCTACGACCTAGGAGCGCGTCTCGGAGATAGCGCAGGCGGCGTGAGGGAGCCGAAGGCCTCGACGACCTCCCATGCGAACCGGTAGTCTAGGGCATGCAGGGAATTTCAGCATCCGTCGATCAGCGTTCGAAAGTCAACGTTTCTCGCGGCCCGAGTGATGCAAGACGGCTGGTTCAAATCGACCGTGACCGCGATGGGGCATGATCAGGATTCGGTCGCCGCGGCGGAAAGTATCGCAAGCCTGCTCGGTGATCCGGTCACGGGCCGCGCCGGGCAAAAAATCGAACCCTTGGTGCCAACCGTGCAATCCGGTGCGAACGCGAAGTCCTTGAGTGTCATGCACGGACTTGGGTCATTCCCGATGCATACGGACGGCGCGCATCGGCTTCAACCGCCTAGGTTCGTTGTGCTGGTGTGTGCTTCGCCCGGCACCTTCCCCGTTCCCACGACGCTGCTGCGCTTTCGTGATTTACAGGTCACCGCACCTGAACGGGCGCGCTTCGAATCGGCTCCCTTCCTTGTCCGCAACGGCAGACAGTCGTTCTACTCGACCATTTGCAGTCCGTCCCGGCCCTTCATCCGGTTTGACGAGAGCTGCATGGTGCCGCAGGGCGCAGAAAGCGAAGCGAGTGCGAAGCTGATCGCGCATCGCGCAGTCGAGGTGGGCTTCACCTCCGTCCATTGGCGGACGGGGGATGTTCTCGTCCTCGACAACTGGAATGTATTACATGGACGCGGCCTCGGGGCCGCCGAAGCTTCGCCTGACAGGAGACTCTTACGCGTGAGCGTTCAATGAAAAAACCGGCCTCAAAGGAGCCCGCCATCACCGCGGCCCTCTCGGCGGATGCGCTGATGGGAAAATCACAGGCCTATGTCGGCCGCGCGCTGGCGGCAAAGGCAGCCGGGTCGATGGGCGAGTACCAGCTATGGGCCTCACTTGCACTTGAACTGGTCGGCAAGGCGGCGCTGGCAAAAATTCACCCGTGTCTCGTGGCCGATCCGAACAGCCCTGCTTCGTTGTTCGCAGCGGCGGGAATGAGCGTCGGCACGGACATCAAGACCGTCATCGCCAAGACTTCGACCGGCTCACCCACGTTTCAAAACGCTTTGACGAGAAGACCAAGGAATTCTGCACTAACATGAGCCTGAAGCGGAATGCCGAGTTGCATTCGGGCGAGGCTCCGTTCGAGGGCGTAGTCGCGGCGTCATGGGAAGGCCGCTACTGGCACACGGCGGAAATCATCCTCGAAGCCAGTGATAGCTCAATAGAGTCGTGGATAGGCGCCGACAAGGCAAAAGCGCCGAAAGAACTGCTAGCCGAATACACGCACGCGACCGAACAAGCAGCAAAGGTTCGGGTTGAGACGGCAGCCGAAGCATTCGGCCATCGTCCGAAGAAAGACCGCGAGGAGGCGCACGCAAAAGCAGCTGCGATGGACACTTGGAATATGCGGCGCAGTTTCAGGCTGCTGGCCGATGAAATCTGGGATACGCAATGCCCGGCATGCAACTCACGATCATTCCTCGCGGGCGTCAAGTATAACGAGGAGGTTTCCGAGGAGGAAGACGGAGAAGACCCCTACGAGGAATCTGTCGATATTTTCTACGTCGCGGAAGAATTCTTGTGTCCCTCCTGCAGCCTGCACCTCGATAGCCGGGAGGCTCTGCCTTCTTGCCGTTGCAGGGGTTGCAGGCGTTGCCGATGAGTGCCCAGCTGTTGGCAAGTGAACCCCTCGGAACAAAGCGCCGGCCAACGACGTGCTCTATGGTCAGCGGAGCTTCGTCGGTACCGACGATGCCGCAATAGAGGCACGCGCAGTTATCCAGCTGGGCAGCCCTGTTGGGTGGCAACACCTTCATTTGGTCGGACATAGAGCGCGTCTCCAGACGTTTCGGCTGGTCTTTTTTGTTTTTGGTGCGGGCGGTGGGACTCGAACCCACACGACGTTGCCATCGAGGGATTTTAAGTCCCTTGCGTCTACCAGTTCCGCCACGTCCGCCCTATTGATTTTCATAGCTTTTTCGTCCCAGGCCGGCAAATGTTTTCCAATCGAACCCTTGCGTTTTCCATTTCGGTTACAAAACCTGTTCACACCTTGTCCTGACGGTCCTTGATCCTGCTGAATGCCCGGATGATGTTCTGCTCGGCCTCGACGTGCCGGGTATAGTGGGCGCCCATGCGTTCCGACTCGTCGCCGATCAGATCGGCCACCTCGCGGGTGTTGGCGCCGTTGCGCCTCCACCAAGCGGCGTAGGACACGCGCAGACCATGCAGCGTGGTGCCGGCGCCAATGTGGCCGGCGCGCTCCTGGTCGCGCAGCCAGTGGCTCACCCGGGTCTGCATCTCCTTCTCGGACGGCCACACGGTACCGTCGTCGCGGACGGCGATCAGCCCGTCTGCCCGCTGCACCTTCAGTTCGCCCATAAAGGCCTGCAGCTCGGGCAGCACCGGTAGGTTCACGAATTTGTCGTTCTTGCGCGCCTTGTACCGGACGGCTTGCCCGGTAAGTGGATGCGCCTTGAACTGCTTCCGGTTGACCTGAACGATCGTCTGGCCGCGGAGGCCGGCGTAGCGTGCGAGGAACAGGCAAATCTTGATCTCGAGCGGAGCGTTCTCGCGCGCGAATTGCCACTCCTCTGGCTCCCACTCGCGGTTAGCGTTGGGATCGGCCTTGTGGGCTTTGTCCATGCCCAGGCACGGGTTGAAGGACATCTTGCCGCGCTTCACGGCTTGCCGGAACATCGAGGATAGCGCCGCGATCATCTGGTCGGCGAAGCGGGGCCATTTGTCATTCGCGCAGGTGTCGCGCACCTCGTAGAGAGCCGGCTGAGTGATATCCTTGAGCACGATATCGAACTCGGGCCGCAGATAATCGAAGGCGTCGAGATAGTCGTCACGAGTGGACTTGGCGAGCTTCCACCACTTCGGATAGCCGTCGACCTCGCTTTCTTTGGCGTCATCAATCGCGCCGCAGGTGTACCAATGAATGAAGCCGCCCAGGGTCTCGATCGGGAAGTCGCCCGCCCGACGCTTGAGCAGTCGCGGCCGGTTATAGACTTGAATGAACTCAGGATCCTCCAGCTTCTGCAGCAATTCGGCGCGCGAGCCAATGAAACCCTTGATCAGGGGCTCGCCGGTCTCTCGGCGATAGACGTAATACTTGCCCCGAGCGTTCGCGATCTTAAGCCCTTTGAACTTCACCCTGACCACCATTCAGCTTCTCCCCGAACCGTCGGACCGGCCGGGATGGTTGCGTATTTTGCTCTGCCAAGGCAAGACTTTGAGCAGAACGGTGCCGGCTCTTTCTCCACAGGTCGATGGCGTCAAGATCGAACATGCCCGTGTCGGGGTCCGGCTCAGGGAAGCCGCGTTTGATCAGGTTCGGCAGCAACTCATTGAAGCGAGCGAGGGTGAGGTGTAGCCGCCGAGCCGCCTTCTCGGGCGGCACGTCACGTGGATCGACGCGGTAGCGGATCTCTGCTTGTCGAGGGCCGGTCATCCAACCATAATGTTCTTATTGATGCCGCATCGAAATAGTCGTCAAATGCGCGTCGTACGATTGGATGCCAAAGCGAATAAAAGAAAAATCGCCGACACGTTTCTGCCTGCCTGACTTAGTTGTGTGGCCTTACCCCAACGCCATGCTAGGGGTTACTTCTTGAATGCTGGGGTGAAGGTTCCTCAGGACCACAAACAATGGCTGATTAGCTATTGAATTCGTTGGTCGTCTGCCACGATGCAACCTGCAACCAGACCGTTATGAGCGTAGTGATTTCATAGCTAAACCCAGCAAAATCAGCAGTTTTTACTAACTACAGCGGCGTTTTCACACACGTCCGGATACGGGGTTCCTGTGGGATAGCTGTGGGGGGTGACGACTAATGACCAGATGACTCTTAATCAGCGGGTCCAAGGTTCGAGCCCTGGTGCGCCCACCAATCTTTTCAATAGCTTAGCTTAGATCTCCCAATGTGATGCG
>WNFS01022181.1_pt1 | contig 11950 bp, 10 predicted proteins | sample 5400141 | NCBI WGS metagenome assembly WNFS01 (sample SAMN13153358, study PRJNA577476) | soil metagenome | isolation source: 60 cm saprolite under Madrone tree | place: USA:California | collected 2016-06-14 | reverse complement strand
TTGCGCACGCCGGCCTCGCGCGTGTAATAACGGATCAAGTCTCGCAGCGCGTCATCGCCGATCGACCACTCGCCATCCTTCAAGCCGTGCGCCTTGATCTGCTTGGGCAACAAATGGCGCTTGGCGATTTCGACCTTTTCATCCTCGGTGTCACCGGGGATGCGAATGATCTCCATGCGATCCATCAGCGGTTGCGGCATGCGCAGCGTGTTGGCCGTGGTGATGAACATCACGTCCGACAAGTCGAAGTCGACTTCCAAATAATGGTCGTTGAAGGCGTGGTTCTGCTCCGGATCCAGCACTTCGAGAAGCGCGGCCGATGGATCGCCGCGCCAATCGGCACCGAGCTTGTCGACCTCATCCAAGAGGAACAGCGGATTGGCCGCTTTCGCCTTCTTCATCGACTGGATGATCTTGCCGGGCATAGAGCCGATATAAGTACGCCGGTGCCCGCGGATTTCCGCTTCGTCGCGGACGCCGCCCAAGCTCATGCGCACGAACTCGCGGCCGGTGGCGCGCGCGATCGATTTTCCAAGCGACGTCTTGCCGACGCCCGGCGGTCCCACGAGGCACAGAATCGGCCCCTTCATCTTGCCGGCGCGCTGTTGCACCGCGAGATATTCGAGAATGCGCTCCTTGACCTTTTCGAGACCGTAATGATCGTCATTGAGCACGGCTTCCGCGTGGCCGATGTCCTTCTTGATCTTGGACTTCTTGCCCCAGGGCAGGGATAGCATCCAGTCGAGGTAATTGCGCACCACGGTCGCTTCGGCCGACATCGGGCTCATCGAGCGCAGCTTCTTCACCTCCCCGGTGGCTTTTTCGCGCGCTTCCTTGCTGAGCTTCGTCTTCTTGATGCGTTCTTCAAGCTCGGCGAGTTCGTCGCGGCCTTCCTCGCCTTCGCCGAGCTCCTTCTGGATCGCCTTCAACTGCTCGTTCAAATAATATTCGCGCTGCGTCTTCTCCATCTGACGCTTGACGCGGCTCCTGATCTTGCGCTCGACCTGAAGCACGCCGATTTCGCCCTCGATGAGAGCGAGCACGCGCTCCAAGCGCTCGACGACGTTCAAGGTTTCGAGCAATTGCTGACGGTCGGCAATCTTCACGGTCAAATGGGAAGCGACCGTGTCCGCCAGTTTCGCCGGGTCGTCGATTTGGGCAACCGAAGCCAAAGTCTCGGCCGGCACTTTCTTGTTGAGCTTGATGTAGCTCTCGAAATTGGCCTTGACGGAGCGGACCAGAGCCTCGATTTCCTGCGGCGCTCCAGCTTGCTCTGAAATCGGTTCAATCATGACCTGGAAGAAATCTGTGCGGGGCGAGAAGCCCTTTACGCGCGCACGCGTCTTGCCTTCGACCAGCACACGAACCGTCTGATCGGGAAGTTTCAAGAGCTGCAACACGGTCGCCAACGTGCCAAGGCGGTAGAGACCTTCCGCGGAAGGATCGTCCTCGCCGGCATTCTTTTGGGTCAACAGGAGAATCTGCTTCTCCTCGCTCATCACCTCTTCGAGCGCGCGGACGGATTTCTCGCGGCCGACGAAAAGCGGCACGATCATATGGGGAAAGACGACGATGTCCCTAAGCGGCAGGACCGCAGCCAATTGGCCCTCGGCGCCAGGGGGGGGTGGAACGGGATTTTCAGGAACTAAACTCGACTCAGACATGCTTTGCTCCTTACCCGGACATTAGCACGCAAGCTCTTAAATCTTTTGCCCAATCAAGGTCCTGCGGCATTGTATCCGGGAGGGTTCCGCTGGCCAACATTGGCATCGGAACCTAACTTCAGCCGATTCCGGCTTTAGTGACGTTGTTAAGGTGGCCTCCGAACGCGGTTCTTTCAAGGCTTATCCTCGGCGGGCTCAGGAAAGCCGGGGATTTCTCCGGCTTTACCATGTCGAAGCGCGCGGCCCGACCGTCTCGCCCGTCATCTTGTGCGCAAATATGACGTTGATGCGAGCAAAGGCACGCAGTTCTGGAGTGAAATGGTAACGCTCGCTCTAGTCGCCCGCGTCAGGACGCGGTCTGTTCGCGGGCCTGGCCCTTGTCGCTGTAGGTGTAAAGCGGACGAGCGCGGCCTTCGACCACGTCGGGCGTGATCACGACTTCCTGCACACCGTTCAGGCTCGGCAGCTCGAACATCGTTTCCAGGAGAATGCCTTCAAGTATCGAACGCAAGCCGCGCGCGCCGGTCCTGCGCAGGATCGCCTTGCGCGAGATCGCGCTGAGCGCGTCCTCGTGGAAGCGCAATTTGACGCCTTCCATCTCGAACATGCGCTGATATTGCTTGGCGAGCGCGTTCTTCGGCCGCGTCAGAATCTCAATCAGGGCGCGCTCGTCCAGATCCTCCAAAGTCGCGAGGATCGGCAAGCGGCCGATGAATTCCGGAATGAGACCGAATTTAAGCAAGTCTTCAGGCTCGACTTCGCGCAAGATCAGGCCGGTGTTGCGCTCGTCAGGCGAACGCACATTGGCGCCGAAGCCCATCGACGTTCCGTGCGTGCGCGTCGAAATGATCTTGTCGAGTCCAGCGAATGCGCCGCCGCAGACGAACAGAATATTCGTGGTGTCGACCTGCAGGAATTCCTGCTGCGGATGCTTGCGGCCGCCTTGCGGAGGAACGCTTGCGATGGTCCCTTCCATGATCTTCAGCAGCGCCTGCTGCACGCCCTCGCCCGAGACGTCGCGGGTGATCGAGGGATTGTCCGATTTGCGGCTGATCTTGTCGACTTCGTCGATATAGACGATGCCGCGCTGCGCACGCTCGACGTTGTAATCGGCGTTCTGCAGCAGCTTGAGGATGATGTTTTCGACGTCCTCGCCGACGTAACCCGCTTCGGTCAAGGTCGTCGCGTCCGCCATGGTGAAGGGGACGTCCAGAATTCGTGCGAGCGTCTGAGCCAACAGCGTCTTGCCGCAACCCGTGGGGCCGATCAACAGGATGTTCGACTTGGCGAGTTCTACCTCGCCCGACTTCCCGGCATGGTTAATGCGCTTGTAGTGATTGTGGACTGCCACCGCCAAAACCTTCTTGGCATGACTTTGGCCAACCACGTAGTCGTCGAGCACTTTGAAGATTTCCGAGGGCGAAGGTACGCCCTCGCGAGACTTCATGAACGAGGTCTTGTTTTCCTCGCGGATGATTTCCATGCAGAGCTCGACGCATTCATCGCAAATGAACACCGTCGGACCCGCAATAAGCTTGCGGACCTCGTGCTGGCTCTTTCCGCAGAAGGAGCAATAGAGGGTGTTCTTGGACTCTCCGCCACCCGACTTGCTCATCCCTACTCCTTGTTAGACCGGGCTCTAGTGGGTCCCGTCTGGCGCACCGCCAGGCTGAAGTCGCAAAAATCGCGCCAGGAATCCGTCCCAGCGCGAAACACCCCGCTTCGAATCCTATACGATCACGATAGAAGCACCCCGATCAAGAATTGTTTAAAGCGGCGCATTTCAACAGGAAAAACGGTCTTTTCCCTGGCAAAGTTCCCGCTTTTTGGGGGTTTTACTTCTTTTCCGACCCGTCCGAGCCCGGCCGCCGGGAGTAAACTTCGTCCAAAATCCCAAACGCCTTGGCCTCCTCCGGGGTCATATAGGTATCCCGATCCAGCGCTTTTTCAACCGCTTCCAAGGCCTGGCCGGTGTGTTTGGCGTAGATATCGTTGAGCCGGCGTTTGAGCTTCACGATCTCCTGTGCATGGCGGGCGATGTCGGTCGCCTGGCCGTGAAAGGAGGCAGAGGGTTGATGGACCAGGATACGGGCATTCGGCAGGCTGTAACGCTGACCCTTGGCGCCGGCGCAAAGCAGCAGCGATGCCGCGGATGCCGCCTGACCGACGCAGAGAGTCTGCACCGAGGGGCGGATGTATTGCATCGTGTCGTAGATCGCGAGGCCCGACGTTACCAGTCCGCCTGGCGAATTGATGTACATGGCGATCTCTTTCTTGGGATTCTCCGCTTCCAGAAAGAGCAATTGCGCGGTGATCAGGCTCGCCACCGTGTCCTCGATCGGGCCGGTCACGAAGATGATGCGTTCCTTCAAAAGGCGCGAATAGATGTCATAAGCGCGTTCGCCACGGGCAGTCTGCTCAACCACCATCGGAACCAGCGTATTCATGAAGACGTTGCGCGGATCGTTCATCATTTCGAGCCTTGATTCGCCACGATCAAAGTTGGCGTTCACTAGATGGGACTGTCAACACCGCGATCAAGGTGGATGATTCCAAAAGCGCAAAAAAGAACGCGGCGCCCATGACGCGAGCTTGAACTATTCCTTCTTTTTCTTCGCTTTGGGCTTTTCGTCGCTCTTCGCTTTGGTCTTGTCCTCGCTTTTGACCTTGTTCTTCGACTCGCCCTTCGCTTTTTTCGCCGGCTTCGTTTCATGAGAAACTTCGTCGGCTTCTTTCAGCTTCTCGGCGGCTTCGTCAGGGTCAAGGAACAGGATTTTCCGATCGACTTTCCTGTCCTTTACCTCCATCAACTCACCCAAGAAATCGATCACCTTGTCTTCGAATAAGGGGACGCGGATTTCCGCCATCGCCTGGGGATTGCCGGCGTAATAATCGATGACCTGTTTCTCCTGGCCGGGGAATTGCCGCGCCCGCGCGGCTAGCGCGCGGTTCACTTCGTCCTGGCTGATGGTGATGGCGTTCTGCTCGCCGACCTTCGCCAGCACGAGACCAAGGCGCACGCGACGCTCGGCAATCGCGCGATATTCGGCTTTCATCTCGTCCTCGGTCTTGCCCTCGTCCTCGGGCGATGCGCCCTCTCGCTTCAACTCGGCCTCGACCTGCTTCCAGATATTTTCGAATTCCGCATCGACCATGCCTTGAGGCAGATCGAAGCTGTGCGATTCATCGAGCGCGTCGAGAATGCGGCGCTTGAGATGGGTGCGGCTGGCGCGCGAAAAGTCGCTCTTGAGCTGATCACCACCTTCACGTTGCGCTCCTCGTCGGCCTTTGCGCCCACGAGCTGGTCTTCAAAACCCGGAACGAAGGCGCCGCTTCCCAAGGTGAGATCGAAATTCTCCGCCTTGCCGCCCTCAAAGGGCTGGCCGTCGATCTTGCCTTCGAAATCGATCGTTATGGCGTCGCCTTGCTCGGCGACCGCGCCCTCGCCTTTGTCCGTGTAGACCTTCTGGGAATCGGCGAGACGCTTCAAGGATTCGTCTACCGCGTCTTCGGTGACATCGGCGACCAGACGTTCCGCCTTCAACGCGCTTAGGTTCGCGAGCGTGAAGTCGGGCATCAAATCCACCTTCATGGTGAATTCTAGATCGGCCTTGCCCTCGATGACGTTGTCGATGGCGTTGACGAAATCGACCCGCGGGGTGGTCGCGGGTTTGAGCGCGCGCTCCTTCAGCAATTGCTCGCTGGATTGGTTGATTGCGTCATTGACGATCTCGCCCATCAGCGACTTGCGGTAGGCCTTTTTCAAAAAGGAGACCGGCGCCTTGCCCGGACGAAAGCCCTTCAAGTGGATGCGCGGCTGCATCTCGGTGATCTTGCCGGTCAGCTTCTCATCCAAGTCCTTGAGCCCGACAACGACGGTGAATTCGCGCCGCAGCGGTTCGACGAGGGTTTCGGTAATCTGCATGTCGGGCAATTCCTTATCTACAAACAAGCCATGGCGAGACCGGCGGAAGTGGTGCGGGCGGAGGGATTTGAACCCCCAAGACTTGCGTCACGAGAACCTAAATCTCGCGTGTCTGCCAGTTCCACCACGCCCGCTGGACGGGCTCACGCGCACGAGGATACGCCTGCGAGCGCGAAAGAGGCGCCCCTATATCATAGCGTTTCCGGCAAGGGCTAGGGCCGGCGTATCAGTGGGGTGCGCCTTATCCCCCGACCGGCGGACGAAGGGCCGCCCGGCGCGCTACCGTTGCTCGACCGAGCGCCAGCGCAATAACGGCCGAAAGCAACAGCGCCAGCGCAAGCGTCGCCATGCTTGAGCCATAGCCCCCAGTGCTCTCCTTAAGGCGGCCGATTACATAGGGGCCAAGAAGCCCGCCGAGACCGGTACCGAGCGTATTGATCAGCGCGATACCCCCGGCTGCGGCCGCTCCGGTGAGATATGAGGAAGGAAGGCTGAAAAACGGACCCTGGACCGCGAGGAGGCTGATGACGACGGTAGCAAGCGAAACAAATACCAGGAGATCGTTTTGAGCGAAGCTCGCGACCGCGCAGGCGGCCGCGGCGGTCAGAGCGGGCAGCGCGACGTGCCAGATGCGCTCGCCGTGGCGGTCACTTGAGCGGCCCCAGAAGATCATTGCACCCATGCCCAGTGCATAGGGCAGCGCCACCACGAAGCCCGTCGCCAAATTGGAAACGCCCATGCCGGCAAGAATCTCTGATCGAGCGACGCAGAGTCCGCGGCAAGGCTGGTGGAAATCGCATTCTTCTCCTCGCCGCTCAGCCACGAGGCACTGGCCGGCCCATCGGGCAAAAATGCCAGGACGGCAAAGGCGAGAAAGAACGCCGGCAAACCTTCGATGACAAACAGCCATTGCCAGCCGTGAAGAGAAAGCGCTCCGTCCATCCTCAAAATGACCCCCGAGAGCGGCCCACCAATCACGAATGCCAAAGGAATAGCGACCATGAAGCCGGCGATGAACCGGGCGCGATAGGCCTGCGGGAACCAGTAGGTCAGATAGAGCACCATGCCGGGGAAAAATCCCGCTTCGGCGACGCCGAGGAGGAAGCGCAAGGCGTAAAACGTTTCCGGGCTCCGCACGAAGGCATTCGCCGCCGAGATGGCGCCCCATACCGCCATGATGGAGAAAATCCAGCGCCGTGCGCCCACCCGAACGAGAACCGCATTGGCGGGAATCTGGAAGAGAAGATAGCCGCCGGGCACATTTGGCGAAGACCTGGTCCAGTTCGCTCATCCGTTCCGCCTCGCCGATCGGGCCTTTCGCAGACCGTTCAGGGAAGACGTTACCATGGCGGCATGCCAAGCCTAGGCCTTCGATTGAGGTTAAGCGGACAAGCAACCAAGAAGAGGGTTTTCGCCGCCCGAATTGAGCGGACTTGCGAATTCAATTACAATTCCCGCGTTCAGCCACAGGAGGACATCATGGCGAAGGCTTCGAACATGCTCTTCATGGGCGCGGCGGCGCTTGCGCTTGTCCTTCCCGCGGCGGCGCAAAACCAGTTGTCCAATGGCAATGGCAAACAGGTGGTCGAAACTGCCTGTGGCGCCTGCCATGAACTCAGCCGTGTCACGAGCGCGGGACACAGCCGCGACGAATGGGACGGTATTGTCCGCAACATGATCATGATGGGCGCCACCTTGAAACCGGAACAGGTTTCGCTGGTCACCAATTACCTCGCCTCCTCGTTTCCGCCGAAGGCGAAGATTGAAGCGCCGGCGATTTCCGGAACCGTGCAAGCGAGTTTCAAGGAGATCCCCCTGCCGACACAGGCCTTTCCGCACGATCCCTTTGCAGCTGAAGACGGCTCGATCTGGTACACCGGACAATTCGGCAATTTGCTTGGACGCGTTGATCCCAAAACCGGCCAGGTCAAGAATTACCCGCTGAAAACCGCGAGCTCGGGTCCGCACGGACTCATCGGCGACAAGAGCGGCAACATCTGGTTCACCGCAAATTTCGCCGGCTATGTCGGCAAGCTCGATCCCAAGACGGGCGCCATCACCGAATACAAGACTCCGGGTGCCGGCGATCCGCACTCGCTGAGTTTCGATGCCGACGGCATTCTGTGGTTCACCGCGCAAAGTGCCAACAAGATCGGCCGGCTTGATCCCAAAACCGGCGAGGTCAAGATGGTCGACGTGCCGACCCGGCGCGCTGCCCCCTACGGAATGGTCGTGAACTCCAAAGGTGTGCCTTTCTTCGCGGAGTTCGGCACCAACAAGCTCGGCAGCATCGATCCGAAAACGTTGAAGATCACCGAATATGCGCTGCCCGATTCATCGACACGGCCGCGCCGCATCGCGATCACCAGCGACGACGTGTTGTGGTACGGAGATTACACGCGCGGATATCTCGGCCGCTACGATCCCAAGACCGGTAAGGCCAGCGAGTGGAAGTCGCCGGCGGGATTGGACGCGGCGCCTTATGGCATCACGGCCGCGAATGACATCATCTGGTATTGCGAATCGGGCGCCAGTCCCAACACGCTCGTGCGCTTCGATCCCAAGACGGAAAAATTTCAAACCTTCAAGATACCGTCGGGCGGCGGAACCGTGCGCAACATGATGCCGACCAAAGAAGGCAATCTTGCTCTCGCCGAAAGCGGCGTGAACATGGTTGCCCTGGTGACGTTGAAATAAAGTCCAGCGGCGTACCAGCTGCCGCTCACTCGCTCATCTGCTGTCGCAACGCGCTGAGCACGGCGGGCAGCTGCTCGGGAATGTCTTCCGCGATCAAGCCTACGCCAAATCGGCTCGCGGCTTCGCCGTGCAGCCAGGCGCCAGCGCATGCGGCTTTGAAGACGTCCATCCCTTGCGCCAGCAGCCCCGCGATCATTCCGGTGAGCACGTCGCCCGCGCCCGCGGTTGCGAGCCACGGCGGCGCGTTGGCATTGATCACAACGCGACCGTCGGAAGATGCAATGAGCGTGTCGGGACCTTTCAGTAGGACCACGCAATGCGCCGTCCTTGCCGCTTCGCGCACCGCCTCGAGCTTCGAAGCAGCGCGATCTAAAAGTCCCGGGAACACTCTATCGAATTCGCCTTGATGGGGCGTCAATACACATTGCGGACGCAGTTGGCCGAACAACCCTTGCGCATTGTCCGAAAACGACGTCAGCGCGTCGGCGTCGAGAACAACAGCAGCCGCGCTTGCCAAAGCCGCGGCAACCAGATCCTGCGTGCGCTCGCCGACGCCCAAGCCCGGTCCAAGGGCGACAGCGTTCAGCCGTTTGTCGGCGAGAAGTGCACTCAGTCCTTTCGCGCCGTCGAACGGTTTCACCATGATCGCGGTCAAGTGCGCTGCGTTGATGCCGACGGCGTCCGGCGGACTTGCCACGCTGACCAAGCCCGCGCCGGCGCGAAGGGCGCCGCGCGCCGCCAGACGCGCAGCCCCGGTCGAAAATGAGGGGCCACTGACCACGATTGCGTGCCCGCGATCGTATTTGTGCCCCAAAAGAGACGGTAAAGGGAATTCCGCGCCCCAAAGATCGGGATGGTTCTCGAACGTCCGTGGACGGATTGTATCGAGGACCTGGTTTGGAATGCCGATGTCCGCGACGGTTATCTCGCCGCACATCGCGCGGCCCGGGTACAGAAGATGGCCCGGCTTCTTGCGAAAGAAGGTGACGGTGCGCTGCGCGCGAAAGCTGACACCATCGCCGTCATCCAAGGGCCGGCCGAGATCGCCGTGAATGCCGCTGGGAATATCGCCTGCAACGACCGGTAGTCCGCTGGCTTCGATGGCGGCGACCATCGCGCGCGCCAGTCCGTCGAGAGGCCGCGAAAGGCCGGCGCCGAACAGAGTATCGATCACGAGTGCGGCGCCGTCGAGCAGCTTTGGAGTAAGCGGTGCGATCTCTCCGTACCAGAGTCGGGCCATCTCCGCCGCGTCGTCTTTGAGCAGTTCGGGAGCTCCGAGAAGGCCGACGCGCACCTCGTATCCGCGTTCCCTAAGGTGACGGGCGGCGGCAAATCCGTCACCGCCATTGTTCCCGGGGCCGCTCATGACCACGATGGCGGCAGCCAAATAATGCGCTTCGACCTCGTCGGCGATTGCGCGGCCGGCATTGTCCATCAGCGTAAGCGAGGGTACTCCGGCTTCCACCGCCAGCCGGTCGGTTTGGACCATTTCGGCGACGGTCAGAATTTCGCATCCCGTCATCGCCGCTCCCCTCGCCCTATATTACCGCATGGGCGGAAGGCGCGAAGTGCGCCTTTAGTCGCAGCGCCGCCTCTTCCAGAACAGCGCGCTTCTTGCAGAACGCGAAGCGGACCATGTCGGTCGGACTGTCTTTGCCGAAAAACGCCGAAAGCGGAATGGCCGCCACACCGGCTTCACGCGTAAGGCGTTCGCAAAATTCGCGGTCCGGCTCGTTGGTGAGATCGCGGATCGAGGCGGTGATGAAATATGTTCCCTCGCACGGCAACACATCGAACCCGGCACGCCTGAGAGCCTCACCGATGAGATCGCGTTTTTCTTGGAGTTCGCGCGCATTCTTGAGAGCGTAATCCATCTCGTGCGCGAGCCCATGGGCGACGCCGAGCTGCAGCGCCGGTGAAGTCGTGAACGTATTGAACTGATGCGCCTTTGAAATCACCTGCACGAGGCGCTGGGGACCCGCGACCCAGCCGATCTTCCAACCGGTGAGCGCAAACATCTTGCCGGCGGAACCCACGCGCACCGTGCGCTCGCGCATGCCGGGAAAAGAGATCAGCGGAACATGGGCCCGACCGTCAAAGACGAGATGCTCATAGACTTCGTCGCATACGGCGTAGGCGTCGTAACGCTTCAAAAATCCCGCAAGCAATTCCAATTCGTCGCGATCGAACACGCGGCCAATCGGATTGAGAGGCGAATTGACCATGATGAGCTTGGTGCGCTCGGAAAAGACGGCAGCGAGAGCCGCCTCCTCGAGGCGGAAGCGGGGAGGCTCAAGACGCAAGCAGCGGATGCGCGCGCCGGCGGCCTCCAGGATCGGGGGATAGGAATCATAATTGGGCTCGATCAGGATTGCCTCGTCGCCCGGACCGACAAGGCCCATCATGCAGTCGGTCAACGCTTCGGTCGCACCCGACGTCACCAAAATCTCGCTCTCGACATCGAAGTCGAGATCGTAAAAACGGCGGCTGTGCGTGGCGATCGCGCGGCGGAGCTCGATGAGGCCCTGCATAGGCGGATATTGGTTGGGTCCCTCACGAAGCGCCCTCCCCGCAGCCTCGCGAATCGAGAGCGGTCCATCTTCATCGGGAAACCCCTGGCCGAGATTGATCGCGCCGTGCTTCGTGGCCAGAGCCGACATCACGGTAAAAATCGTGGTGCCTAGAGCGCCGAAGACAGGGTTGGTTGGCCGCCTACTCATTCAATGCTGCTTATTCCGTGAAGCGCTGAATTGGAAGCCGGCGGGAAGGCCTAGGAAGGCCTTAGTTCGGGGCTCAAGAATTGGGCATCATGCACAGAAATTTGGCAATTTCCCGGAGAAAAAATCCAATTTTCCCTATAAGTCACTGAATAATCTTGTCCATTTCGGATTGCTGGGGTGGCACGGGGCCTGCTAATTCCCTACTCCTGGCGACAGTGAACGCGCACCTGTCTCGAGGGGAAAGCCTGAAATGAAGAAGGTCGAAGCAATCATCAAACCATTCAAACTTGACGAGGTGAAAGAGGCGCTTCATGAGGTCGGGGTTCAGGGCATTACGGTGACCGAGGCCAAGGGGTTCGGCCGCCAAAAGGGCCACACCGAGCTCTACCGCGGCGCCGAATATGTCGTTGATTTCCTGCCCAAGGTAAAAATCGAAATCGTCCTGATGCCCGAACAGGTCGATGCCGCAGTGGAGGCGATCTTGAAGGCCGCGCGCACCGGTCGCATCGGAGACGGCAAGATTTTTGTGCTCGATATCGAAGAAGCGATCCGCATCCGGACAGGGGAACGAGGCGCGGACGCCATCTGAAGAAGAATTCCCGATCCATCCAACCGTTCTTAGAGGGAAGACCAGAACCCATGTCAGACGCAAAGTCCGTCCTGAAAATGATTCAGGATAAGGAAGTCAAATTTGTCGACCTCCGCTTCACCGATCCAAGGGGCAAGTGGCAGCACGTCACCTTCGATCTGTCGCTGATCACCGAAGACGCGTTCAAAGAGGGCTTGATGTTCGACGGCTCCTCCATCGCCGGCTGGAGGGCGATCAACGAGTCCGACATGACCCTGATGCCCGATCCGTCGACGGCGGTGATCGATCCGTTCTTCGCGCAAACCACGCTTGCCATCGTCTGCGACGTGTACGAGCCGGTGACGGGCCAACCCTA
>WNFS01003479.1_pt1 | contig 11950 bp, 6 predicted proteins | sample 5400141 | NCBI WGS metagenome assembly WNFS01 (sample SAMN13153358, study PRJNA577476) | soil metagenome | isolation source: 60 cm saprolite under Madrone tree | place: USA:California | collected 2016-06-14 | reverse complement strand
CGGACCTGGTGCGGAAAATGCGAATCCTCCAGCCGATCCATCCGGCGCAGACGCGGAAGGAGTTTGCCCGAATAGTGCTGACGCACGCGATCTTGAAACTCTTTACGCTGCCGCTGCTGTTCGGCCTGTTCTACCGGGGATGCAAGCTTTTTGGGGCGGATTTCGAGGGTATTATCGCAAAAATGCGGGGATTGGATGAGACGGACTGGCTGAAGGAAATTCAATGGCAATGCTCGTACCCTCTCCTGGCTTTGCTGGCGCACAGGCTGCTGGGGTTTAACGAGGCGAATTTGAAACAACGAATCTCCGTGGGAGCGGAGTTCGCAAAATCGCTGCCGCGGGAGATTTCCTATCCGGGGGATCGTGCGGAGTTCCACAGCTTCTGGGTGTTTCCGATTCTGGTGGAAGCACGAGAGCGATTTATGGAGGAGCTCCACCGGCGCGGATTTGATGGCACAGCGGCGGGCTCGGCGCTCGCAGTGGTCGAGCCGCCAGCGGGAAGAAAAAGCCAGGAACCGGCAAAAACGAGGGAGCTCTATCGAAAACTGCTCTACCTTCCCGTATATCCAAATGTTCCGCTGCGGGAACGCAAGCGATTAAGCACTGCGATTCGAGAAATCTTCGAGAAGGCGCCGCATCTGCAGGTCACCGATGCGCGAGGAGTTTATTCGGCCGTGGCTCGCACCGTTGAAATGCCGAAGAGCGTTGCGGACATTCGAAACGCCCTTGAGAGCGCGCGAAGAGACGGCGTGCCGATTTGCATGATGGGAACCGGCCACAATCTGGGTGGCCATGCTTTTGTGAACGGCGCGATGGTTCTCGATATGAGGCAATTCAACCGCGTGCTTTCGCTAGACCGGGAGCGAAAGCGCATTACGGTGGAAAGCGGAATCACGTGGGACAAGATTCAGGAGGCGGTGAGCCCAGCGGGCCTGGCGCTGAAGGCCATGCAGTCCGACAACATTTTTACGGTGGGGGGCTCGCTGGCAGCAAATGCGCACGGGCGCGATACGCGCTTCCCTACATTGGTCGACAGTGTGCTCGGGTTCCGAATCTTGCTGGCCGATGGGTCGGTGAAGTCCGTAAGCAGAAGCGAAAACTCCGATTTGTTCCGCAATGCCATCGGCGGTTACGGGTTGTTCGGAGTGATGCTCGAAATGGATTTGGAGCTGGTTGATGATTGCTTCTACGAACAGAGTTCCGCAGTCGTCCCATTAAACGAACTGATTGGCTATTTCGAAAGAGAAGTTCTGGCAAATCCCCTTACTGAGCTGTTTCTGGCGCGGCCGTCGATTTCGCCGCGTTGCCTCCTGGATGACACGATCGTCACCGTTTGGCGAAAGGCGAATCGTGTTCGCGAAGGACTGTTCAGGCTCGATCGCGAACGCCACGTGGCACGCGACAAGTTCTTGTTTGGGTTGTCGCGGCGCTACGATTGGGGGAAAAAGCTCCGTTGGCAGGCGGAGAAATTCATTGCGGGCGATCCGTCGCGGAAAACATTGGTGTCGAGAAACAATGCTATGCGGCCTCCGGTTTCCTCCGTGAAAATGCTGGAGCATGATTCGAGAAAAGATGCGGATGTGATACAGGAATTCTTTGTGCCCATCCCCGGATTCATGGCATTCATGCACGGCATGCGGAAGATTGTTCAGGGCGATGGGACCAATCTGCTCGGAGTGACGCTGCGTTACGTTAGGGCCAACAACGATACAGCCCTCTCGTACGCGCCTAGGGAAGATGCGTTTGCGGTGATATTTTATTTCAACGAACAGCGTTCGACACAGGGTCGCGCCAGCGGAGACGAACTGATCAAACGCCTGAACAGCCTGGTTCTGCGCAGTAAAGGAACATTTTATCTTACCTACGCGCGAGACCTGGATCACGACAGCCTGAGGCAGGCGTATCCAGAGATCGATGCGTTTTTTGAGAAGAAACATGCCGCAGATCCGGAGAATCGGTTTACCAGCAGATTTTTTGAAATGCATGGAAAGCGGAAATTGGCGGCTAAGGCCGCAACCGGGAGATAGAAGGAAGCGAAGCAGGGCGGCAGCGAACTGGCATTGCTCTAAGAATTTGAAACTATTTGGGGATGCCGCGGCAGATTGGGCTTAATGCCAAACTGCTTAGAGCCCCAATCGCAGAGTTCTTCGAGTACAGGGATTAGTGTCTGGCCCGAGCGGCTGAGCGAGTAGGTGACCTTCGGCGGTGATGAACGCGCTTCCCTTCTGGTTACGACGCCATCCTTTTCCAATTCTCGGAGCTGCGCGGTGAGAACCTTTTCGCTGACGCCCGGCAGCAGATTGCGGAGTTCCGCGAAGCGCAGCGGGCCAAACGATAGTCGCCAGACCGCCTGAACCTTCCACTTGCCGCTCAGCACGTTGATGGTCGCCTGAACGGGACAGCCGTGATGGACCTTCACGGAACGCTCCGGGCTTACAAATTTGTGCGTACTTCACCGCCGTCAAGAGCCGTTATACCATGGGCTCGGAGCATTCGGTTCGCGCCTGCCGAATTTGGCTGACGGCCAAGAACTTCATAAAGAGGAGAAAGAAAATGATTCTTATCACTGGCGGCAGCGGGAGCGTTGGAAAATCTGTTTTGCAGGAAGCGATCCGGAAGGAACTCAAGGTTCGCGCGATGTACAGGTCCAAGGGAGAGGCCGCCAAAGCGCATTCGGGATGCGAGGCGGTGCTGGCGGATTATGCGGACAAGCAGAGTCTGAGCAAGGCTCTGGATGGCGTGAATTCCGTGTACGTGGTGTGTTCTCCAATTCCGCAACTTGTGGAGCTCGAAAGCAATATGCTGGACGCGTGCAAGGAGGCTGGGGTGAAGCACGTGGTGCTCAATTCAGCGCTCGGTGCGGGAGACTATCCGAAATCATTTCCGAGTTGGCATCGTAAGGTGGAGGACAAACTTAAGGGGATGCGGCTGAGCTACACCATCCTGCGGCCCAATGGGTTTCTGCAGAATATCGTGACCTACAATGCCCCTAGCATTCGGACCCAGGGCGCGTTTTATGCAGCCATGGCAGACGCGAAGGTTAGCTATCTGGACGTTGGGGACATTGCAGTCGTGGCGGTGAAGGCCCTTAAGGGAGGGGCGCACGCTGGGAAGACCTACGAATTGAATGGCCCCGAAGCGATCTCGAATCAGGAATTGGCAAAGCGAATCTCCCGGGTCACTGGACGCAAGGTGGATTTCGTGGACATTCCTGAATCGGCTCAGCGCGACTCTATGCTGGGCATGGGAATGCCAGAGTGGCAGGTGACGGCCCTCCTGGAGCTTCAGCAGTATTACATGCAAGGTGGTGGCGCAAAAACAGATGGCTTGCTGGCGTCATTGATCGAACGCACGCCTGTGACGCTCGATCAATATCTGGTTTCCAATGCCAAAGAATTTCGAGATCAAGCTGCGTCGGCGTAAAGAAGGAGAGTCAGGATGACTGCAGCTGTGGGAGCATCAGAAGTCACGAATCCCAAGACGGGCATGACACACACGGAGATGAAGGAATTCATCCGCAATCATTTTGAGGAATTCGTGAACCGGAAAAATCTGAACATTGGAGAGGTGAATTTCGCGCCCGGATTTGTGGACCATGGCGCTGACGTTCCCCAAGGGCTGCCTCCCGGCCCAGTGGGCGCAATCCAATATGTGCGTGCTGCGCTCAAGAAGGTTCCGGACTTGAAAGTGACTATCGAAGACACTATTGCGGAGGATGACAAAGTGGTGGTGCGCAACCATTGGGTGGGCACCGACTCGGCGTCGAAGCAGCGGCTGGAATTCTCCGGAATTGTGATTTGGCGAATTGCCAACCGCCAGATCGTCGAGCGCTGGGCTTACCTGGAGACTCCGCACTCGGCGAGAAGCTAGACTTGGAAGTTCAAGAGAAGGCTCTCGCCGCCTTAGAGAAGAAACACGGAGAACGCGACCGGGGAACGTTGTCGCGACCGTGTTACACTCGGCGTTCGCGCCATGCGCATCCTGGACCGCTATATCGTCCGCGAAATCTTCCGCCACGCACTGCTGGGACTAGTCGTCTTCACATTTGTTTTTTTCGTGCCTCAACTGGTGCGCCTGATGGAACTCTTTGTCCGTCACAGCGGTTCTGGGGCCCAGGTGCTGAAGCTTTTTATCTGCATATTCCCCGCTGTATTTGTATTTACCGTGCCCATGGCCACACTGATTGGCGTGCTGCTGGGGCTGGGGCGAATGTCGGCGGATAGCGAGATCATCGCGCTGACGGCGTTGGGAATTGGCCGCCGCCGCATTTTGCTTCCAGTCGGAGTCCTCGCACTCGCGGGCGCGGTGGTGACTCTTGGAATGACGACGTGGCTTGGACCGGTGGCGCTGCGGACGTTCCGTTCCCTTCAGGCTGATTTGATCACTTCGCAAGTCTCATTCACGTTGCAGCCGAGGGTTTTCGATGAACGCTTCCCCAATAAGGTTCTTTACGTGAATGACGTAACCGCCGCCGGCACGCAATGGCATGGCGTGTTTCTGGCAGAAACCGGCGGAGAGGGCGGGTCTAGACTGACGCTGGCAGAAAACGCGATTGTCATTGCCGAACCGAAGCAGGGCAAATTGGAATTGCATCTGCGGGGAGGCACGACCCACGAATTCTCCCGTGAGGATGCGGACCATTATTCCGTCACGGCATTCGGCCAGAGTGATTGGCCCATCGAGTTCAGCGGCTTGGCAGCCGCCCAGCCACGCCAACTAAATAATCCCGAGCGTTCGATTCGCGAACTATGGAACGATCACGGTGCAGGCTGGCGCGAGGCGCGCGTGGAACTTCACCGTCGCTTTGCTTTTCCAATTGCGTGCTTCGCGTTCGCGCTGGTCGCCGTTCCGCTGGGGGCGCAGCCGCGCCGTGGCGGCCGGGCAGCGGCAGCGTTACTCGCGGTGATTCTCATTTCTTCGTATTACTTGCTCTCTGTGATGGGGGCGGGACTTGCGCGGCAAGGCACGCTGACGCCGGCCGCGGGAATCTGGATCGCCAACGCTGTTCTTTTTGCGCTGGGATTGGTGCTCCTGCCGCGCATGGAGCAGTTCCGCGGGGAAAGCCGCTTGCTCCGTCCCATGATTTACTTGAAATCCAGAAGACGTTTGTTGCGCCGGCGGAGAGCCCAGGCTCGCGCGCGAGCCGCGCTGTCAAACGGGGCGAATGGCGATCCCGTGCCACAGGAAATCCTGATGCGTTCCAGCGGAAGTTTCCCGCAATTGATAGACATCTATGTCTTGCGGCGCTTCTTTTTTTATTTCGCCGTTTTGATGGGTGCGTTCGTCTTTCTTTTTGAGACCTTCACGTTCTTCGAGCTTCTTGACGACATTGCGCGTCACCGCGTTCCCTTTCTAATCGTGGTTGATTATTTTCGCTACCTTGCTCCGTATCTGTTGTACCAGCTTGCGCCACTGGGCGCGCTTGTCGCCGTACTCGTGACTCTGGGAATCATGAGCAAAAGCAACGAAATCGTAGCTATCAAAGCCAGCGGCATCAGTTTGTACCGGCTGGCCGTACCGTTGCTGCTGGCGGGCCTAGCACTGGCCGTAACCATGATCGTGCTCGACGACACCTACCTGCCCTACGCCAACCAGCGTCAGGATGCGCTCCACAGCCTCATCAAAGGACGCCCCCCGCAGACTTACACCCATCCGCAGCGCTGGATCTTTGGGGAAGGCTCAAAAATCTACAATTACGATCTTTTCGACCCCACTCAGAACCTTTTTGGCGGGCTCACGGTACTGGAGATCGATCAAGCTACATTTCAAGTCCAGCGCCGTATCTTTGCCTCGCGCGCGCGGTGGTCGGAGACGCAAAAGGTCTGGGCCCTGGAAGGGAGCTGGGTGCGCGATTTTGCGGATGGCGCGATTGTGCGCTACGAACGGCTTCCTGCAATCGCCTCGTTGCCGGAGCTCACCGAGCCCCCCAGTTATTTCAACCGTGAGGTTCGGCAGGCGTTCCAGATGAGCTGGCGGGAACTAGGAAGCTATATCGCGGGATTGCAGCGTGCCGGCTTTGACGTCTCGACTCTGACGGTACAATGGCATGAGAAGATTGCTTTCCCGTTGATGGCGCCTGTGAGTATGCTCCTGGCCATCCCCTTTGCACTCTTGGTCGGTACTCGTGGCGCCGTAGGAGGCGTGGTGCTGGGGATAGGATTCGGGGTCGCCTACTTGTCGATTGCGAGGCTTCTCGAAGCCATGGGGGGAGTTGGGCAGCTTCCGCCGTTTCTGGCGGGATGGTCACCCGACATCATTTTCTTTTTCCTGGGCTTGTACTTCTTCTTCAAGATGCCCACATAAAAAAATGAAGAAGGAAAAAGTCGTCGGCAGGCAGTGACTCCTCCAGGGATGTCTGCACGCCGACGACTCAAGTGTTACTTTAGATTTATTTGCACCCGACTTTTTTCGCTACTTCCCTTTCTTTTTCCGAGCTTGCCTTTCTTCAACTACTACTTGAGCTGCTGCCAGTCGCGCGATAGGAACACGGAACGGAGAGGCGCTGACGTAATCCATGCCAACCGCGTGGCAAAACTTCACGCTGTCTGCATCGCCGCCATGTTCGCCGCAAATCCCGATCTTCAGCTTGGGACGCGTCTTGCGGCCCTGCTCGATTCCCCAGCGCATCAACACGCCGACACCCTTAGTGTCGAGCGACTGGAACGGATCCGCAGCAAAAACGCCTGCTTTCTTCTCGTCTACATAGTCCGGCAGGAATCGGCCCGCATCATCCCGCGAAAGCCCCATAGTGGTCTGGGTAAGATCGTTGGTTCCAAAGGAGAAGAACTCAGCGACTTCGGCAATCTCTCCCGCCATCAACGCAGCCCGCGGTAGCTCGATCATCGTCCCAACAAGATAATTCAGCTTCACGCCGGACTTCTTGATCAAGTCGTCCGCGACACGGCGTGTGGCCTGCTCGAGAATCCAGAGTTCCTTGCGGTCGAGAGTGAGCGGATGCATGATCTCAGGTAATACTTTAACCCCCTCTTTTTGGCATTCGATGGCCGCTTCGATGATCGCGCGCACTTGCATCTCCAGGATTTCGGGATAAGTGATGGCCAGTCGGCACCCGCGATGGCCGAGCATGGGGTTGGCTTCATGCAATTGCTCAACGCGGCGGGCAACCGTCTCGACATCGATCTTCAAATCACGCGCCAGCTCCTCTTGTTTAGAGCGCTCATGGGGCACGAACTCATGGAGCGGTGGGTCAATCAAGCGAATGGTGACCGGCAGGCCGTCCATGGCCTTGAAGATTCCCTTAAAATCGCGGCGCTGGAATGGGAGCAATTTGTCGAGCGCCTTAACTCGAGCTTCCCTGTTGTCAGCCAGGATCATTTCCTGGATGGCCCGCTGGCGCTCGTGACTTCTTTCGGGCTGCTCGAAATCCGTGAAGAACATGTGCTCCGTGCGGCAAAGGCCAATGCCCTCCGCTCCAAACTCGATGGCTTTGCGAGCATCTTGCGGAGTGTCGACGTTCGTGCGCACTCTTAGACGACGCGTTTCGTCGGTCCATTTCATCAGCGTTTCATACGATTTGGGAAGTTGGGGTACAACCAGGGGCATTGCCTCGGTGTAAACAACGCCTTCGCTTCCATCTAGCGTGATCCAATCCCCTTCTTTCACAACTTTGCCATTGCTGGACATCGCCAGCGCTTTGTAATCGATGTCCAATTTCTCTGCGCCGACCACGCAACACTTGCCCCAGCCTCGCGCGACGACCGCGGCGTGGCTGGTCTTGCCGCCGGTGGCTGTAAGGATGCCCTGCGCGACAGCCATTCCGCCGACGTCTTCCGGGCTGGTTTCACGACGGACTAGAATCACTTTCTCGCCACGCTCGGCCCACTCCTCGGCCTTCTGCGCGGAGAACACAACCTTCCCCACGGCGGCGCCGGGGACAGCGTTGATACCGGTAGCCAGGATTTTTGATGCCAATGATTTTCTGTCAACTTTGACGTCGATAACGGGATAGAAGAGCCGCTCGATGTCTTCCGGCTTCACGCGGAGAAGGGCTTCCTCCTTGGTGATGAGTTTCTCGTTGGCCATGTCCACAGCGATGCGGAACGTCGCGGCGGGTGTGCGCTTGCCAGTGCGCGTCTGCAGCATGTAGAGTTTGCCGTCCTCCACGGTGAACTCCATGTCCTGCATGTCGCGATAGTGCTTCTCAAGTTTTACTCGAACCTTCTCGAGCTGCCCATAGACCTTGGGCATGGTCTTTTGCATTTCGCGCAGAGGCATGGGCGTCCGAATGCCAGCGACGACGTCCTCACCTTGGGCATTCACGAGATAGTCGCCGTAGAAGATTTTTTCACCCGTGCTCGGATCGCGCGTGAAGCACACGCCCGTACCGGAAGTATCACCGGTATTCCCGAAGACCATTTGGACGACGTTCACAGCCGTGCCGAGAAGTCCGGTGATTTTCTCTACGCGGCGATAAGTGACAGCCTTTTCCGCCATCCAGGAACCGAACACCGCGCCGATTGCTCCCCAAAGCTGATCCACAGGGTCGTTTGGGAACTCCTTCCCCGATTCCATGCGGAAGTACGCCTTGTACTCCGCGACTAATTCCTTCCAGCCGCCGGCTGGCACTGCCGTGTCATCCTTGACGCCAAGGCGATCTTTCATCGCGCGAAGTCGGTGTTCAAGGTCCTCCTTTGGCAAGCCCATGACCACCGTGGAATACATTTGCACGAAGCGGCGATAGGCGTCGTAGGCGAAGCGTTCGTTCTTGGTTACGGCGGAAAGACCTTCCACAGAGCGGTCATTCAGGCCGAGATTGAGAATGGTCTCCATCATTCCGGGCATGGAGCGCGCTGAACCGGAGCGCACGCTGACGAGGAGGGGGTTCTTTGGATCGCCAAGCTTCTTCCTAGTGGTGCGCTCGAGCTTTGCCACGTTATCAACGACCTGTTTCTTCAGTTCCGGTGGATACTTCTTGGCGTTCTTGTAAAAGTAATCGCAGGCTTCCGTGGAGATTGTGAAACCGGCAGGCACGGGAAGTCCGATCTTGGTCATCTCGGCAAGGCCGGCGCCCTTGCCGCCGAGAAGGTCACGCCATGTTCCATCGCCTTCCGCTTTGCCGGCTCCGAAGAAATACACCCATTTTTTCACTGTACGCCTCGCTTGTCTTTTTGGAGTTGTGGAACGCTTGCTGCTGTCGCGATTCCGCAGCGGCGGCCGCGAAAGATTGTCGGCACGTCGACTTTAAACGTACTCAAGTAATACTTGAGATTGCTAGCGCCGCTCTTCTCCGCCAATTTCTGAAAAATCAGCGACCGTCGTGAACTCGCGAAGCAACTCCGCGAGTAGCGCCAGACGATTATTGCGGACTGCTTCGTTTTCCGCCATGACCATAACGCCGTCGAAAAAATGATCGACCGCTTTTCGCAACCCGGCAATCGTCTCCAAAGCTTCCTGGTACTTCCCCGCGCGTTTCAGCGTTTGGACTTTCGCCGCCGCACCGCGAACTGCTGCGTGCAGTTCGCGCTCCGCGGCGTGCTCGAAGAGTTCGGGGTTTACCTGATGGCCATCTCCTGCGGCAACGTTGGCCTTCTCAAGGATTTTGCGAATGCGCTTGAAGGAAACAGCCAGCGGCTCGAAGTTCTTGGACTTGCGAATGGCTCTTAACGCGGTCAGGCGTTTCTGAGCGTCCACCAGGTCGTCGGCGCCGGCGCGAAAGACGGCGCTGACCTCGTCATAGCCGAAGCCTTCCCGTTCGCGGAAGACAAACTTAGCGCGGTCCAACAGGAACTCAAGAATCTGTGTTTCTTGATCCGGGCTTACGCCGCGCTTGGGCTTGTGAGTCAGAAGTGTCTTTGCCGCTGCGCCGACGGCCAGAGAAAGCGAGACGGGCAACTTCTTTTCCAGGATGATCTTGACGATTCCGAGCGCGGCGCGGCGCAAAGCGTATGGGTCGCTCGATCCCGTGGGCACTAGTCCTACCGCAAAACAGCCGACCACGGAATCAAGTTTATCAGCGAGCGAGACAGCGCAGCCGGTCAGATTTCGCGGGATAGAGTCTTCCAGCGCGACGGGGCGGTAGTGATCATAGACAGCATCCGCGATCTCATCGGATTCGCCCTGAGCTCTCGCGTATAATCCTCCGACGATACCCTGCAATTCGGGGAACTCGCGGACCATCTCCGTGGCCAGATCGCATTTGGCGAGCTCGGCGGCGCGATCGGCTTCCGCAACGTGCGCGTGAACTATCCCAAGATTGAACCACTGCTCGGTGAACCAGCGAGCGATTGTCCGGATGCGCTCGACCTTGTCGCGGTAACTGCCCAGGCGCGATTCGTAAGTCACGCGTTCGAGTTTCGGCAAATAGTCGGCGAGCCGACATTTCTGGTCCGCTTCCCAGAAGAATTGCGCATCCGCGAACCGGGCGCGTAGCACGCGTTCATGCCCCGCGCGTATCAGTCCCTTGGAGTCCTTCTCCGCATTGATGACCGCCAGGAAATGCGGGGCCAGTTCCCCGCTCTTCTTTTCGACGGCGAAGTACTTCTGGTGGTCACGCATTACGGTCACCAGAATCTCGTCCGGGAGACTCAAAAAGGCCGGATCGAAATTGCCCTGGATCACGGTTGGGTATTCGTTGAGGTATGCCACCAGCTTACGAAGCGAAGTGTCCTCATGAATGCGATAACTTTCCCGCTTGGCATGAGCTTCGAGTTCCAGCGCGATTTTCTCCTGACGCTTAGCAGGGCGAACGATGACCCCATTCTGTCGGAGTTGCTTCTCGTAATCCAGGAAGCTCCTAACAACTATCGTGCTCGAACCGAGGAAGCGATGCCCCCGCGTGTTGCGCCCCGCGGCAACGCCAGCTACGGTAAGTCTCAAGGGCTTGCCGTCCAGCACTCCCACAATCCAACGGATGGGCCGAATGAAGCGCGCGCCATCCAAGCCGGTCCAGGTCATGGACCGCGGCCAGCTCAAATCATGCACCGCCCGAGGAAGGATGCTGATTAGGATTTGCTCCGCTGTTCTGCCCAGCCGGACCTGTTTGGCAGCAAGGTACTCGCCCTTGGGAGTCTGCACCAGGTAGAGATCGCTGACATGAACGCGCTGCTTCTCGGCGAAGCCCTGAGCCGCGCGTGTCGGCGCGCCGACGGAATCGTAGGCCACGGACTTGGGTGGGCCGGTAACTTCGGTTTCGACGTCCGCTTGCTTGGCGCGCAACCCTTGGACCCAGGCTGTCAAGCGGCGCGGCGTGCTGAAAGTCTCCACCGACGCGCCATCAAAGAGACCCTCAGCGGAGAGAAGCTTCTCAATGCTGGTTCGCAGTTCTTCTTCGGCCTTTGGAAGCATGCCCGCGGGAATCTCTTCGCAGCCGACTTCGAAAAGCAGCTCGACTCGCTTTTCTACAGGAGCTGCCTTCATGCCCGCACCTCGCGCTGGGATGCTATGCCGCCAATCTGGGATAGGTAGGCTGCGGCCGTCCGGCAAGCAATGGTGCGTACGCGGGCCATCAGCGCCGCGCGCTCGGTTGTTGAGATTACACCGCGCGCGTCCAGTAGATTGAAGAGTTGCGAACACTTAAGGCAATGGTCATAGGCGGCGAGCAATGGATAACGAACCCTCTCCTTCCCTTCCAGTCCCTTGAAACCGTCGAGGAGTTCCTTGGCCTGCTTTTCGTGCAACTCGAATTCGGAGCGAATCGCGCCCGCATCGCTTCGATCGAAGCTGTATTCGGAAAACTGCTGCTCTTCCATCAGCCGAATGTCGCCGTAGGTTTTATCCGCCGACCAGCGAAGGTCGTAGACACTCTCTACCCCCTGGAGGAAGGCGCAGATACGCTCTAGCCCGTAGGTGAGCTCTACAGAAATCGGGTCGAGATCAATTCCCCCGCTCTGTTGGAAGTAGGTGAACTGGGTGATCTCCAGTCCATCGAGCAGTACTTGCCAGCCGATGCCCCACGCGCCGAGGGTCGGGGATTCCCAGTTGTCTTCTTCAA
>WNFS01003477.1_pt1 | contig 11955 bp, 9 predicted proteins | sample 5400141 | NCBI WGS metagenome assembly WNFS01 (sample SAMN13153358, study PRJNA577476) | soil metagenome | isolation source: 60 cm saprolite under Madrone tree | place: USA:California | collected 2016-06-14 | reverse complement strand
GCCGAGGCCAAGCTCAAAGAGGCGGAACGCGAGATCGCCGCCGAGCGCAAAGAGATCGAATCGCAGCAGACGGAAAAGAAAAAACAACTGGAAGCCGCCCTCGCCGAACGCGAGCGCGCCATAGCCCTTGTGCCGGAAGATTTGCGCGATCTTTACGCGCGCATCGCCAAGCGGCACAACGGGACGGCGCTCGCCGAGGCGCGGAACGAACAGTGCCGCGGCTGCGGAATGCGCATACTGCCGCACATCATGCAGCAACTCCGGCAAGAGGCCAACGAAGAGGTCTACCGCTGCGAGACTTGCGGCCTGATCCTCTATACGCTTGACCCCATCACGGCGGCAAATCCCACAAGCAACTCTGGCAGCGCCGTCTCTTCGGCGTCTACTTCGTCCTGATGGCCAAGCGTCAGCCAGTTCACCGCGGCGCCGGCCTTTTTGCGGACGCGCATGCGGAAGCGAAACCCGCGGCCGCCGCGTATCGCGCGAATATTGACGGCGCGTCGCGCAACAATCCCGGCCCGGCTTCCTATGGCGTGGTGATTCGCGATCCACGCGGGGAAATCGTCGCGCGACTCAAGAAATACATCGGCCGCATGACGAATAATGTCGCGGAATACTATGGATTGATCGCCGCGCTCGATTATGCGCAGTCGCACGGCATTCGCGCGCTGCGCGTGGAAAGCGATTCCGAGCTGCTAGTCAAGCAGATGCGCGGGCAATACAAGGTGAAGAATGCGGATCTGCGGCCGCTCTTCGAGCGCGCGAAAAAAATGTCGCAAGCGCTGGAATCCTTTCGCATCGATCACGTGTACCGCGAGCAGAATCGCGAAGCGGATGCGCTCGCGAATGAAGCACTCGATGAAACGAGCGGTGCTTCGAGCGCTTCCGGTTCTCCTTCAAAAGCCACGCCGCGAAGCGCCAATTCCGAACCTCGCCGAATCCGCGCCCGCTTCCGCAGCGGAGTTCTTTATCTCCTCGAAGATGTGGGTCTGCCCGACGGAATCGAAGTCGAAGTACAAGTCCACCCGCTTCCCAAGCCCTGAGCCGATCTACTTGAGAGCGTAGGAGCGGTAGAGGGTGTCGCGCTGTGCGGGGATGAAGCCGGCGTCGGAGATGATGCGGCGCAGTTCGCTTTCGTTGGTGCGGTTTTTCACGCCTGCGGCGAAGACCACGTTTTCTTCGATGAGGATGCTGCCGACATCGTCCGCGCCGAACTGCAAACCGATCTGGCAAACTTTGATTCCCGGCGTCAGCCAGCTCGACTGGACGTGGTCGATGTTGTCGAGATAGAGGCGGCTGACGGCGAGCGTCTTCAGGTAATCAACCGCGGTGGTCTCCTGCACTTTTTTGCCGAGGGCGGTATTTTCCGCCGCAAACATCCAGGGAATGAACGCGGTGAAACCGCCGGTGTCTTCCTGAATACGGCGCAAGCGTTCGAAATGGTTGACGCGGTGGCGCAACTCTTCCCCGCAGCCGAACATCATGGTCGCGGTGGTGCGCAATCCGAGGGAATGGGCGATGCGATGGACTTCTTCCCATTCGTCGCTGGTGCATTTCAGGCGCGCGATTTTTCCGCGAACTTCGTCGTCGAGAATCTCCGCTCCCCCGCCGGGGATGGATTGCAATCCCGCGTCCATCAAGCGCTGGATGGTCTCGCGCACGCTAATTTCGGAAACTTCCGCGATGCAGAGAATTTCCGGAGCGGAAAAACAGTGCAGGTGCACTTGTGGGAAACGCTGCTTCAGCGAACGGAGCAAATTTTCGTAGTAGCCGATTTGCAGATCCGGGTGCAGGCCACCTTGCAATAAGATTCCCGTCCCGCCGAGCGCGAGCATCTCTTCGATTTTTTGATAGATGGTCTCGAACGAGAGGATATATCCGTCCTTCGCACCGAGGGGCCGGTAGAACGCGCAGAAGGAGCAATACTCGGTGCAGAAATTCGTGTAGTTGATGTTGCGGTCGATCTGGTAGGTCACCACACGGGGATCGTTCTTTTTCAGGCGCATTTGGTGCGCAGCCATGCCGAGGCCCAGGAGATCATCGGACTCGAGCATCTCCAGCGCTTGTTGTTTCGTCAGTCCCACGATCGTTCCTTGACCATTTCCGCTCTCATTCTAGCCGATGCCCCGCCCGAATTCGACTGCGTGACTTCGCAGGGCACACGCCGCGGCGTGCCCTTACGATTTCGCTGAAGCGCGCAGCCCTTCGGATTTTGCCTGGGCCCAGTCGATTGGCTTGGCTTGCGGAATCAGACCGAGGTGCGCTGCACGCTGGTAATACAGCTCAAGCCCCCGCCGGTTCTCCGCGTCGAGCGAATAATCAATGTTCCAGCTCAGATAAGACGCCAGCACGGCTGGCGGCAAATTCAACTGAGGCGCGGCCGCTTTACTGATCTCAGCGATGCGAGCCAGGCCGTGCTTCCGCGAAGCGGCAAAATCGGCAATGACTTCCGGTGTCGCGGCATCGCGCCGAGCGGCCCAGATCGCCAAGACTGCCGGCAGAGCAGTCATTTTGCGCCATTGTTCGACGATATCGTAAACGTATAGCGCATTGGCATTCTTGATGCCCGCCTTACTTCCTTTGCAAACCAGCTCCCCGAGCGAGCCAATTGTGGCCGCATCTTCGATCGCCACCGAAAGCTGCAAGGCCGGGTCGCCAATCAACAAAGCAGCGTCAGCTTCCTGCAACATCATGTTCGCATCGGGCGGCGCTTCAAAGAATTCGGGAGTGATCTTCCAGTGCTCCGCGCACAGGATGCGCGTCAGTGCCTGCGTACTGCGCGAGCCGCGATCCAGCGCGACGCTGCGCACCTGAGCGATGGGCTTCTTCGCGATGATCAGCAGGCTGCGGACTTGATTTTTCGAAGCGATCGCCAGGTCGGGCAAGACGACCAAACCGCCGATGCGCTGATATTCGATGGCGGGAATGATGGCAATGTCCGCGGCGCCGCTGCGGAGCGCTTCGGCGCAAAGCGAAGGCACGGTGAAGGACAGATCGTACTTGCCGCGCAATGGACCGTGTGTGAAGCTCCAGACCAAGGGAGCGGTGTTGAGGTACTGCACGATGGAGATGCGAAGTTTTGCCAAGTTTGGAGTTCTCGCGCGGCAGTCAAAAGTATACCGGAAGTTGCAAGCCGGAGTGCAGGCATGCTGAAACATTGAAATGTTTGCAAGGTTTGGAGCGGGTGGAACGTGTGCAAAGGGGAAGGGCCGATACCAGGCTTGTTTGGAATTCCGGGCTGGCGAAACGATCTGGCAGAGGGTCTGCAACTAGGAGCGGCGCTTGGGCATCAGAATCGAGGAGTCTGGAGAATCGGATGAAGAAGACCTCAAGGGTGATATTTGCCGGGATGGCGATTTTTGCGTGCATGACGTGGGCTGAAGCGGCGAGCGCCGACGGGCGGGCGATTGACGGCGCTCATTCGTCGCTGAAGGTGCGTGTTTCCAAGAGCGGATTCTTTTCGGCGTTTGCGCACAACCATGAGATCGAAGCGCCGATTGAGTCGGGGGAAGTGACGGAATCGGGCAGCCCTTCGGTGAAACTGCGAGTGGACGCGCGCAAGATGCGCGTTCTCGATCCCGAGGCGTCAGCCGACACGCGGGCACAAATCCAGAAAACCATGCTCGGCCCGCAGGTTCTGGACACCGAGCGCTTTCCGGAAATACGTTTTCAATCTAGCGAGGTCGAAGCAAAGGGGACAGACCATTGGGTGGTGCAAGGGACTTTGGATTTACACGGGCAGAGTCATCCGGTCACGGTTGACGTGGCGCTCAAGGATGGAATGTACCGAGGAACGGCGACTTTAAAGCAGACCGGGTTTGGAATGAAGCCGGTGACCGTGGCAGGCGGAACGGTCAAAGTGAAGGATGAGGTTAAAGTGGAGTTTGAAATTGCGCTGGTGAAGTAGTGCCCCGGGGATGTTCCTAAGGCAGCGGTAAGTTATCGGCTGTTCCCCATTTATTAACCAGCCGAACAGGCCGGAAACCACTGAGCACGGTCTGGGCGGGCCTTGCCGCACTTTTCCCTTGCTGAGGGATGTGCTATAACCATCGGGCCGTGGAACATGCCGCGAAGCAGGGAGTTGTTCCGGTAAGTGTGGAACCGGCAGAGACAGCGGCCGGAGAGGCTGGGCGGGAGAATTCCGACAGCTGCTTGCCCGCAGGGATCGAAGATGCTTCGTCGTATTGTCCCGTCTGCTCGCAGCGGCTGGAATCGCGGCGATGTAAATTGATGTGTTCCGTCTGCGGATATTACATGTCCTGCTCGGACTATTATTGATATGCTTTGCGGGACCCGGCCCGGGTTGCCGCCGGAACTGCTTTCCAATGAGGAGGAAAATAACGTGGCATTGAAGATGACGAACCGCGAAGTGGACGGCGTGTCCGTGGTGGCGCTGGACGGCCGGATTGTGCTCGGCGAGGAGAGCAACGCGCTGCGGGAAAAGGTGAAGAGCTTGCTTGCCGGAGGGAAGAAGAAGATTGTCCTGAATATGGACAACATTACGTTCATCGACAGCGCGGGACTCGGCACGCTGGTGGCCGCGCATCACAGCGCGAAGACGCAAGGGGCATCGCTGCGGCTGTGCCACCTGGGGTCGAAGTTCCAGGAAGTGCTGCAGATCACAAAGCTGCTGACGGTGTTCGAGGTGTTCGATACGGAAGCGGCGGCGGTGGCGAGCTTCTCGCGCGGCGCCGGCGCGTAGTTCTCGTCTGACCTGCCTAAGCAGCCGCGTACCTTCTGCGGCGATGAAGCGGCGGCTGCGCGCACTTGTTCGGTGGAAACTCCCACATTTTACCGCGATCTCTCCACTGCGCGACCCGGCATTCGCTTCGCGGACGGTAGAAAGCGCCGGGCCGCTGTGATCGGGATGACACTTTTCACGGTCATTTGCCACCGGCAGCAGGTCGATGTGAAATGGATTAGTCGAGGCGGTACATGGTGATGCCGCTGAGGAGCTTGGGATAAAAGTCGGTGGACTTCTGGGGCATGACTTCGCCGGCGGTAGCGATGCGCATCACCTGCTCAACATCTACAGGATTCAACAGAAAGGCAACTTGCGCGGCGCCACGGTCGACAGCGTCGAGCGCAGCAGCGGCTTCGCGCTCGTAGGTCAGATTTTTCTCGGAAGTGACTGCCTGCGGCGTAATACCTAGCGCCCCTTCCAGGATTCCTTCGTGGAGCAGCACCACGTCCAGGTCCCGTTGCAGCGGCGAAACGTGCGGGAGCAATTGCGTAAGGTCGGCGCCCGGCCGCAGTATCAGCACGTAAAAGGCGCGCTTCTTCGGTTCAACCGACGGGTAGACGCCAATGGCTCGCTGCCCTGCCCGCGCCTCAAGCAGTCGTTCAAGAAATTTGGCGCACGCTTCGCCTTTCGCCGCATCGTTCGCAAACGGAAAACCTTCAGACTTGAACCAGGGTTCCAGATGCCGCCGCACCGCCGGCCAGGAAAAGTCGTGGAGATTGGCCGCGACGCGGTGCGTCGGCAGAATCGTCAAGCCCTCGCTGCGGGTGTTTACGAAGGTCATCATCGCGCGCTCGTATGGCGCGTCGGGATTATTGGTTCCAGCCCGCGCGCGACACTCATTGCGGTAACTCAGCGCGGTCTCGTAGCGGTGGTGCCCGTCGGCAATAACGAGCTTCTGCTCGCTCATGGCTTGTTGGATGGCCGCGACGCGCTGCGGCTCGGCGATAACCCAAAGCCGATGGACGACACCATATTCGTCGCGCATCTCCGTGGCGGGTGAGGCGGCCGTCTCAGCTTCCGCGAGAATCGCGTCGACTCGCTTTTGTTTATCAGAGTACAGCATGAAAAGCTGCCCGGTATGCGTGCGGGTGTGGCGCAGGAGCTCAAGCCGGTCAGCTTTCGGACCGGAGAGAGTCTGCTCGTGGCGAAAGATGATGCCGGCCGAATAATCTTCGAGCTTTCCTGCGCCGATAAAGCCCCGGCGTGTGCGGTGCTCCTCAGCACCCGGCAGGGTAAATTCCTGCGTGTAGGAGTAAAACGAAGGCGCGGGGTCCTGCGCGAGAATGCCGTTGTGAATCCAGCTATCGAGCGCGGCGGCGGCGCGTGTGTAGACGTTGTTTTGCGGCGAATCATCCGGATAGACGCGGCCCTTCTCGACAGTAATGAGGTTGTGCGGGTCAGCGGCGTAATACTTCTCCTGCATGGCGGCCGAAATTTTGTCGTAGGGTTGCGTCAGGACGCGCTCAAAGGGAGCGTGCGCCGGATTATAACGGTAGGCGCGAAAGGGATAAACCTTGGCCATGGGTTCTCCGGTGGCGTTTGATACTGCGTGTGAAGCCCTTTAGTTTACGCGAACTGGGCGCAATTCCGGAAAGAGCGTAAGAGGAGATTTTTGACGGATGATTGCGGCCGGTTGAATAACTGCGGTCATATTACAATAGAAGATTCATGGGCACACCGAGTCTTGCTCCCATGCGGGCGTTAATCTTCGATCTGGATGGCACGCTGATCGACTCCAAACGCGACCTGGTTCATTCCGTGAATGTCATGCTGCGCGAGATGGGCCGCGCGGAACTGAGGGAAGAGACGATCTCGCGGTACATCGGGCAAGGAGCGCCACAGTTGGTGGGACGAGCACTGGGGGAAGGGGCCACGGAAGAGGAGCACAAACGCGCATTGCAGTTCTTCCTAGGCTATTACGAGGAGCACAAGATGGATACGACGCGCGCGTATCCGGGCGTGGCGGAAGCGCTCGAGGAGCTGGCCGAGTTGCCGATGGCCATTCTGACGAACAAGCCGGCGCGCATCAGCGTGCGCATCCTTGGTGAACTGGGGCTGAAGCGTTATTTCCGGGCGATCTACGGCGGCAACAGTTTCGAAACGAAAAAGCCTGATCCGCTGGGCGCCAACACCATCCTGCGCGAATTTGGCGCGGCGGCGCAGGAGGCGCTACTGATTGGAGATTCCGAGGTGGACGTGCAGACGGCGCGGAACGCCGGCACGCTGGCGGCCGCAGTGAACTACGGATTTGGGGTGCACGACCGGGCAGCGCACCCCGCCGACTTTTATCTCGACCATTTCACCGACCTCGCTGCTTTGCTGAACAGTCCTGACAAGTTTCGAGGTTAGTTCTTCGTTGCAGCGATTGCTGCCCTGACAGCAGCCGGATCAACTAGGAAAACCGTCTGGTCATTTGTCAGCACAAAAAGTCTCTTACCGTCTTCCGAAAAAACATAGGCGGAAACGGGATTTGCGAACGCGAGTTCACCGGCCTGCTTCAAATCATGCAAATCATAGAGGGTCAGGTTTCCTCTTCCGTTCGAAAGACACAATCGTTCCCCATTGCTGGAAACCTGAGGGCGATAACCAAACCATTTCGCCCGCCGCTCACCCGTAGAAATCGAATACAGAAGCACTCGGTTAAGATTGTCTGTTACCACCAGCCAGTCGCCCTCGACTTCCACACGATAGGGCTGAAACGAATACTTACCCGTGCGCACGACAACCGCACCGGAAAGGGTTCCCGTACGGGCGTCAATGACCTCCAGAAAATAATCGCTGTCCGACGGATTATCTCTCATCCAAATAGACTGCAGCTTCGGGTCGCGACCGGCTTCCTCGCGAAGGCCATCAGATTTTCCCCGCCAGACTAATACGAGTTTGCCGCTCGCTGGGGAACCCGCCATGGAGGGGCCCTCTTTGGCAAAAGCGCGCTCCCAAAGCGGTTTTTCCGCGACTATGTCCAGACCGGTCAGCTCAAAGTTCCGCTGTAGGCTGCGATTCTTCCCATTGTGCTTGATACGGATTAGAACATCGCCAAAAAACACCAGATCATCGTCCTTCCCTACTTGCCGTTCGTTCGATCGTCCGGTGGTCGGACTGAGAACCATCATTTGGCGGCTTGCTTTCTCGAGTTCAGGAAAGTCCAGATAGAAGACGGAATTGGGGGCGTAGTAGGCATTCTGAAAACCGCGAACAAAAAACACCCGTTCTCCGCTATCCAGGCTCCAGACGCCGCCACGCGTGCGGCTGGACATGGCGAGCCATTTCAAGTCTGGTGAGGCTGTGAACGTTTGCAAATTACCCAGCTTTCCAAGCGGTAGCGGTAACACATTTTTTGTCTCCGTTTCCCCAACCTTGTACAAACCAATCTCTCCGTTCAGCCGCTCGGCAACCGCAACATCGCCCCAAACGTCGGTCGCGGACGTTCGATTTGAAAAGACCAGCTTCCTTTGCTCAAGATCGAACGCCCCGACTGGACGATCCGCGAGCGGCCGGACCAGGATGTATCTGGGATTGGTTGAAGCAATCAAACTGTCTCCTCCCAAAGATACATGATCCAAGACTCGCCCCGATGGAAATTCGGCGAGAGGGGATTTTTTAGGGTCAAACGTATCCACCCCAACGAGGCGATCGGGCCCGACGAAGGTGAAGGCATGTTCCATTGCTGTGTGGATCGCTCCGGAAATGCTGATTTTCTTTTCCGTCGTCAGATCGATGATAACTTCTTCCTTGGTGCGTGAGGACGCGACAAAATAGTGCGCGTCCGGTGAAAACCGCAGAGTTGCCAAGTTCCGATGGGTCAGGAAGTAGAGCAATTTGAAATAGTTGCCGAAACCGCTGAATCCAGGATCGAAATCGAAAAAGCTTTCTTTCTTGAAGATAGGTTCACCAGTGGCAACCTTGTACAGGCTGAGTTCGAGGTCGTTGCCGAGACAACCGAGGTATTTCGCATCGGGAGAGAGTTCCGTCTGACGGCATCCGTGCAACGCCGGGACGTCGGCGACGTTGAGTTGTTCCTGATGTTCAAGATCCCAGGTTTCAACGCGAAGACCGGAACTCAAAAACACCACTTGCCGGGAATCCGGGGAAAATTGCGCGAGTTGGCCGTCTACTGCGTCAATACGAAAGACAAACCTCAACGGCTCTCGCGTGAGGATATAAATGCCGCTCTCGTCTTGCGCCAGCAGGTACTTGCCGTCCGCGCTGAAGCGAAAATTCTCTATGTCGCCGCGCAGTGGATTGTTCAATTGCTTGCGCGACACAACGCCGGAAAGCCGCTCGGCATGTCCAATCCCCCGGTAACGCAGGACTGCAGATTGCCATTGGACGAAATCCTGGGAGCGCGCCGGAGCCTTTGTCTCGATACAAGCAGCCGGGAGATCTGTGACGTCTTTCAGCGCTTCCCGCAAGCGCTTGGAATCGGGGCGTGTGGCGCCAAACAAGTCAGAAAGCCAATTGCCTGTTTTTCCTTTGGTCTCCATGATGCGGTCCAACAAACCGGGAAGGGCCTGAGGATCATAGCCGGCGCGTGCCACTGCCTGCACGCCAAGTCGGTCCGCTACCCGCTGGCTCTCCTCGTCCGACGATTGAGGTCGCCACTTTTTTAAGCGCACACTCTCCACAAATTGATTGTAAAGTCCCGCAAGGTCTTCATCGCCCGACAAGCTTTTGATTCCGAGCACTTCGCGAAACTCATTGGACATTTCGAGGGCCTGTTGGCGCGCAGCGAGGTGTCCGAGCTCATGGCCCAAAAGACCTGCCAGCTCGTCCTCGTTGCGGAAGAATGCCACTATTTTCCGGGAAACATAGATGTGCCCTCCCGGCATACTGAAGGCCTGAACTTGCGGCTGGTCGTACAAGAGAAAGTCATAATGCAACCCGGTATCCGGAAGATGCCGTACCACTCGCTCGCCGATCCGCTTTAAGTATTGGGTGACTTGATCGTCCTCGATTACCAGGAACTCGCTTTCCAGTTGCTGTCGAATGATCTGGCCCAATTCCTCTTCCTGATGTGGAGTGAACAGAAGCTTTGCGCGGTCGGGCACCGGAGCTTGCACCGGAGGGCAACTCGATTGGGCATGGGCGGCCAAAGCAACAAAAAAGAAAAGTGTGATGCGAAATATCCGGCGCACGCATCTCTCTCCTAGCCGATTGATTTCTGAGATTATCACTCGTCTACTTGAGCCGCAAATAGAGATATACAAAAGTTCCTAGCCTTCGCTAACCTTCCGACACCCACGTTAGGACATGTGCTTGCCATCCGGCGCGGCAGTTGGCAGACTCGGCGCGTGCTCATCGGACTCTTCCCGGAGCTGGACGCGCCCGGCGGGGTGCAGCGCACCGGCCGCCACCTAGCTGCTGTGCTCTCGGAATTTGCGGCCAACCGGGGCATGGATTGCCGCTTGCTCAGCCTGAACGACACGCCGGAATTACACCGCATGTCTGTGGGGGAGCGCAAATTTGTATTCACGGGCTGCGAGCGTGGCAAAGTAAGGTTGACAGTTACCGCGATGCGGGCAGCTCGGCGGCAGGCCAGGCTGGTTCTCGTTGGGCACCCAAACCTAGGGCCCGTTGCGCAGACCATGCGCATCATTGCGCCACGGCTTAAGATCATGATTTGCACACATGGGATGGAAGTCTGGGAGCCATTGCCCGTGCTGAGGCGGCGAGCGCTGCGGCATGCGAGTGTGGTGCTCGCGCCGAGCCGTGATACAGCGGACCAAGTTGTTATGCAGCAGCAGGTCGCGCGCGCGCGCATTCGAGTTCTGCCGTGGGCGCTCGACCCAGACTTCGAGACGATGTTCTATCCAACACCGCGGGCTGTGCTGCCAGCGAATTTTCCCCAGGGACGAGTGGTGCTCACGGTCGGGCGGTGGGTCGCCAGCGAACGCTACAAAGGGATGGACACACTCGTTACCGCATTGCCGCGATTGCTGACACGCTGGCCCGAGTTGCAGCTCGTCGCAGTGGGCGAAGGAGATGACCGTGTATGGCTCGAAAGCCTGGCCGAGGAGCACGGCGTCAGCCTCCATGTCCACTTCTTGAGCGGGCTTAGCTACGAGGAATTGGCCGCGTGCTATGCCGCGTGCGAAATGTTTGCGCTGCCGAGCCGTGGCGAGGGTTTCGGCCTGGTTTACCTGGAAGCGATGTCGCTCGGCAAGCCAGTGATCGGCGGTACGCATGGCGGCGCACCGGAGGTGATCCGTGACGGCGTCACAGGCTACCTTGTGCAGCACGGAGATGCCGTGCAACTTGCCACGTGCATCGAAACGCTGCTGGCCGATCCGGCGCACGCACGCGAAATGGGCGCGCGCGGCCGCAAGCAGGTGGAGCGCGACTTTCGCTTCAACGATTTCGCCAAGTCCCTGAAGAAGATTCTCCGCGAGCAATGCGAATCCTGAACGTCACGCAGAGTTACTCACCGTTTTTTGAATTTGGCGGCCCGCCAGCTAAAGTGCGCGCCTTGTCCGAAGGACTTGCACGGCGCGGTCATGGGGTGACTGTGCTGACGGCCGACTGGGGGCTGGAAAAGCGCCTGCAGTCCGAGAAAGGTGAAGTTGGCGCAGAACATTCTCCCTTTGGGATGCGCCGGGAAGAGAACGGCGTCCAGGCCATTTATTTGCCAACGTGGATGAAGTATCGCGCCACGAGCTGGAATCCCGCGGTTAAGCGTTATTGCCGCGCGCGGCTCCAGAACTTCGATGTGGTACACATTTTTGGTTTGTACGATTTGCTTGGCCCGGCCGTTGCCGCAGCCTGTCGAACGCGCGCGCTTCCTTATGTCATCGAACCCATGGGGATGTTTGTGCCCATCGTCCGGAACCTGCCGATGAAGCGGATTTATCATTTTCTTTTCGGGCGGCTCCTCTTCGAAGGCGCGCGCGCCGTCATTGCAACGTCTGAGCAAGAAGCCGAAGGACTCGCGGCCGGAGGCATCCCTCGCGAGAAAATCGTGACGCGGCGAAACGGCGTTGAGGCGCCCACGGAGTTTCCCGAACGCGGAGTGTTCCGCTCCGCACAAGGAATTTCGCGGGAAGCGAAACTCGTTCTGTTTCTCGGGCGTCTTTCCAAGAAAAAGAGCCCCGATCTTTTGCTGCAGGCCTTCGCTATGCTACCGGCGCAGATGGAAGGGAGCAACCTGCATCTCGCGATCGTGGGTCCAGACGAAAGCGGTATGAGGGCGCGGCTGGAGCAGATGGCGGGACAAC
>WNFS01003476.1_pt1 | contig 11958 bp, 10 predicted proteins | sample 5400141 | NCBI WGS metagenome assembly WNFS01 (sample SAMN13153358, study PRJNA577476) | soil metagenome | isolation source: 60 cm saprolite under Madrone tree | place: USA:California | collected 2016-06-14 | reverse complement strand
TCATGCGCCAGCATTCTTAGCATCGCCATCTGCTGTCCCCGATGATGCGCAGTGTGAGCAATTCGCCGCATCATTACCCACGCGCGAGAACGCTTTACATCGAAGAACATTGTTTCGCCTTCCCACCACGCTTCGTCCTTCGCGCGCAATTGAGCCAGCCGTTTGCCGCTGTGCTCCGTGTACCGTTTCATGAATTCCAGCCGCGTCTCTTGCGTTGGCAATGGCGGCTCACCCACGTCTATCCCCAACATCGTACGCAACCAAAGGTCCTCGCTCACGCACTGGTGAATCATCTGTTCGCGCACGCTCCGCCCTCGCGGGTCCTTCGCATTCGGCCGGAACGGCATGTCCGCATCCCGAAACTCGCTCCAAACGCTGACCACTTTTACCCGCTCGGTCTCGTAAGTTTCCACAATAAAGTCGTATCTCATTGTCACCGGCCTCGGCGAGAGTCGCCTCAAGTCTTCAAGCCCTCTGCTCCATCCGTCAACTCCCCCTCACATCTGATGCCAGCACAAGGCGGAATTGCTACTTCGATTTCGTATGGCCCGTGAAAAGACTCGCGTTTCAGCCGCTAAGCGAGAGGCGCCGGGGCCGACTGTACCTAATTTGTACCGTCGGCCAGTCGTTTCCCGATGCCCTATCTTCCATAATTCACCTTAAAGGACTCTTGTCTCACAGAACAGAATCACCAGCATTCCACGGCAGTTACTGTTGGAGGGCACTTCCTTGCGGCGCAAATTCTCAATTTTTCTTACTCTCATAGCCTGCCTGCAAACCGGTTGCGCCCACATCTCCGGTTCGCACTCCTCGCCCATCCCTCCATCCTCAGGTTCCATCCAGGTTTCCGTAACGCCCAATCCAGCCAATGTGCGCGCCGGCAGCTCTCAACAGTTCACCGCCGCCGTCACGGGAACCAGCAACGCGGCTGTCGCCTGGTCCGTTAACAACGTTCGCGGCGGCAACTCCGCAACCGGGACCATCGGCACTTCCGGCATGTACGCCGCTCCCACGTCGCTGCCCAATCCGAACACCATTACGATTCAGGCCACCAGTGCTGCGGATTCTTCTGCCAGCGGCTCCAGCAGTGTCACTCTCCTCAATCTCACTCCCGTCCTCACCGCTATCAATCCCACTTCGATGAATGTTGGTGCCCTCGACCTCACCGTCACCGGCAACAATTTCCTAAGCAACTCTCAAGTTCTTTTCGCGGGCTTGCCTCTCACCACAACCTTCGTCTCCGCAACCCAACTCACCGCTACCGGAACTGCCGCCACGGTCGGCATTTTCGCCATTTCCGTCAGCAATCCCAACCCCGGGCAGAGCACGTCCTCTAGTATCAACCTCCAGGTCACCTCCACCACACAAACCAGCGTCTGCAGCGGCATGGCGGTAGGCGCAGGCGCGAGTCTAAACGGCTTCCGCCCGTTCCCGGCAAGCAACGTCTGGAATCAAGACATCTCCGGCGCAGCCGTCGATCCCAACTCCGACTCCTACATCAATTTCGTCGGCACCACCGTTCCGCTCCACCCCGACTTCGGTTCCGGCCAATATCAAGGCAGCTACATCGGCATTCCCTATTCCGTGGTCGACTCCTCGCAATCACCGGTGAACATTGTCTTCAACGCCTATGGTGACGAAAGCGACCCCGGCCCCATGCCCATCCCTGCCAATGCCAACATCGAAGGCTACCCCAATCCCGGCACGGGCGATCGCCACGTCCTCGTCCTCGACAACAACAATTGCTGGCTCTACGAGCTTTACGGTTCCAGCGTCAATACCGACGGTTCCTGGAACGCAGGCTCCGCTGCCGTCTGGGATTTGCAGAACTACACCCAGCGGCCGCTCACGTGGACTTCCGCCGACGCTGCCGGTCTGCCGATCTTCCCCGGCCTCGTCCGCTACGACGAAGCTGCCAGCGGGCAAATTGCTCACGCCATCCGTTTCACGCTCCAGCACAGCATCGCTGCCTACGTCTCGTCCGCCACTCACTGGGCCGCAAACTCCAGCGCCCAATTCGCCGCCCCCATGGGCATGCGCCTACGCCTCAAATCCAGCTTTGACATCTCCAATTTCTCCGCCACCAATCAAGTCATCCTCAAAACCTTGAAACAATACGGCATGATCATGGCCGACAACGGCTCCTCCATGTACATCGGCGGCGCTCCCGACGATCGCTGGGACAACAACGATCTCCACAACCTCGCCGCGCTTACCGCGTCCGATTTTGAAGTCGTCGTTTTGGGCACGGTCTACACTTCGGCAAATATTCCGACAGGATCTGCTCCAAACATCTCCAGCTTTACTGCTAGCACTTCCAATCCTGTCTCCGCAGGAACGCCAGTCACCCTCAACTGGAATGCTACTGGCGCCTCCTACTACATCATCTCCCCGCAAATCGGCGCCGTCCGCGGCACCAGCGCAATCGTCATTCCCTCGCAAACCACTACCTACACACTGTACGCCACCAACCAGTTCGGCCGTACCCCAGCGACGTTAACCGTTACCGTACAGTAATTCTGCTTCTACCTTTGGCATTAGGGGCAACAGTTGACACGCTCGTGCTCGTGGAGTATCTATTGCCCCACGCGCGCCCCGTCTCTGCCTCCCTAATTTCGTCGCGCGAACGTCCAAAACTCCAAGGAGACTATATGCCAGACAACGTTCGACCTATCCCTGAGGGGTATCATTCCATTTCTCCGGCTATCACCTGTAAAAACGCCGCGGCCGCCATCGACTTCTACAAGGAAGCCTTTGGCGCCACCGAAATCTGCCGCATGCCTGGCCCCGGCGGCATGATCACACACGCCGAGCTGCGTATCGGCGATTCCGTAATCTTCGTCTCCGACGAGCTCCCCGGAATGTCCGCAGCTCCGACGCCGGGCGTGACTCCCTCCTCCTACCTTTTCCTATACACGCCGGACGTGGACACCGTCTTCAATCGCGCCGTAGCCGCAGGTGGGCAAGTCAGCATGCCACTCACCGACATGTTCTGGGGCGATCGCTACGGCAAACTCACCGACCCCTTCGGCCACAGCTGGGGCGTCGCCACGCACGTCGAAGACGTAGCTCCCGATGAAATGATGCGCCGCTCCGCCGAGTGGACCGCTAGCATGACCAAAGCCGCCGCTGCTACTGCGGGCTAGAGCCAACTACTCCGCGCGTCGTCCAAACCATCCGCCGCCCTTTCTTCGAAGGAAGGGCGGCGTTTTTTTCCAATGTTCCGGGCGCACTCGTCGGCTCTAATCACCCACGAACTCTTTGTCGCGCCTCTGCCAGACAATATATAATTCCTGCAACGCCAGCGTCCGTTTGCCAGCTTCTCATGGCAACTCGAGGTTCACTGCTTGGACGGCCGAAAAGCCATCACCGTTTTCGCACGCACCTTCATCGGCTCCCACTACTTATGGGGATCGGCAGGGGCTTTTCCCGGCCAATTGAATGGCGCCCGTTATCGTCCCGGCTCTGTCCCTTGGAACGAAGCTTCACTCAACTATGCAGACCTCTCCCTCTGCGCTGCCAAGTGCGACGTTCAAGGTCATTACGTCTGCGCCGGCCGCTATGAAAAAGCTGGCGGCCATGTGGTTCCGGACAACGACGTTGCTGTTAAGGATTTTCTCTCCCATTACGGCAGCGCGGCTCTTGCGCAATGGGACAGCATGCCCCTCCGTCTTACTCCACGTGTTGTTCGCGGGGCTGGTGTGCCTTCGGCTGGCAAGGTCGTCTTAGGCGAGAACTGTACCGGCATCCGCCATTTTGATTGCATCAGTTTCATCAACTACGTTCTCAGCGAAACCACCAAAATCCCCGACCAGAAAAACGGGTGGAGCGGCAACATCGAGCAGTGGTCGCGCATGTGGACCGCCGACGTGCCACTGAATGCACCTAGCGTTGCTGGCGACATCCTAATTCGCTACTACGACAACGACAAAGGCAGGCACTTTAGTCATATCGCCTTCCTCGATGACAACGGCTATGTCGTCCAGGCCCAAATGGCCTCCGCGGGCGTGCACGCCGACGAACGCTACGACCCCAACGCATGGCAAATACGCCGCCATCTCGAAAACCAGTACATCCTCCCCGACCGATCCAATTACGCCTGATCGCGTGGATCCTCCACGCTTGACACCGGTTCCGCACCATCCTATGGTCTTGCATTAAGCAAGTGGAAGTCGCAAGCTCCCCCCTGCTACCGAACCTTCCGCTCTGGAGGTACCTATGCCGTTAAGTCTCGCAACGCTTTCCCTGGTGGCTTCCCCTCTGTCCGTGCCAGAAGGCCTGAAGATTTTGGAGCGTGATGATTACCGCTGCCAATACTGCGGGCTCGACGGCCGCGCGAGCTTTGAAAACGCTCTCGTCATGCGCGTGGATTTCGTCTTCCCTCGCGCTCGCAAGGGAAAGAAAGATCCCAGCAACCTGGTCGCGTGTTGCACGCCCTGCAACACCATCAAAGGCACCAAGGTTTACGCCAATTTTGATGAAGCCAAAGCCTTCGTCCTAAAGCAGCGCGAAGAGCTGCGCAAAGCTTGGCAATCCAAAACCGCGCGCCAGACTTCCAAGGCAGCAAACGCGTAGGGTTCTTCGAACTGCACCCGAACCTTGGCTTGCCCCGTAGCGGCACGGCCCGTTTACACTGAGCTTCGAAGGGCCGTGCCCGTCTTGCTTAAGCCGTTCGGCAAGACCTAACGTTCAAGCCATTCGGGCATCGAGAAAACTCTGAATTATTGCTGAAAACCAGTCGCCATCTGTCCTGCAGGTGTCGTATGTATCCAGGCTTCCGCCGCAATCAGGTGCAGGACAAAACCGATCCAGAAGGCGATCCCGAAAAACTCCCGCGGCGTCAGGCCGGTAAGAGGACTCGTTGCAAAAAACACTCCAATGATCGGCCGAATCGCAGCCACCGCAATCCCAATCGAAAAAGCCCGAATCATCCACTCGCGGTGCAGCGCCACCTCGTGCCGCCGGATATGCCAAAACGCCTTGCACAACGCAAATAGAAAAAACGTCCCAAACAAAGTAGTCGCCGCCGCCTGATTCACGCCGCCTATCGCCGGCATCCCAAAGCTCATCACCAAAGCCGAAATTCCAATCACCAATCCGCATGTAACAAAAACCCGTCCGCTCAAACGGTGCCATTGCAGATGGCGCGCCCGAATAGTCGAACTAAACTGCAGCGGACCCAGGATCATGAAAAGCATTCCAGGCACAATATGAACAAGCGTAAGAATCGGATGCCGCGCAAACAAATCATCTAGTGCCGCGAGCTGCGCCAATCGAGGACTGGATGGAACCGCCGGTGGCCGATAGCCATGCACCACTATCGGCACGAGGTGCACCATCCGCCGCACCGCGACCGCAACTCCAATCAGCGCCAGAAAAATGACGCCGCACCAAACCACCCGCTGCCGCCCAATTCCAAGCTTCATAACCGGTACTACGTTCAGTTCGCTTGTGGTATTTCAAAATTTAGACAATGGGAACGGAACGTGAGTGCCCTAGCATCGGGTTTCGACATTTGGTTCTAAACTGCTCTCGAGACTCGGATCACTGCTCACGGAACACAGGGCGCGTCACTTCGTTCCCCAGTCGCCTACCACCAGTCACTCGAGGGTGTGCTAGCATGCTCGGGCCTTGTCGCAGAAAACACAAAAGAACGCCCTCTGGTTCTCCGTCGTCGTCCTTTTCGCCATCAACATCCTCAATTTTTACGACCGCCACGTCCCCGGCGCCCTCGTCGAGCCCATGCGCAAGGAATTCCATCTTAACGACACGCAAATTGGGCTTCTCGGCAGCGCCTTTATCTGGATTTACGCGATTGTCGGCGTACCGCTTGGCCGCATCGCCGATTCCGCAAGCCGCAAAAAGCTGCTCGCCTGGGGAGTCGTGATTTGGACCGCGCTGACAGCCTCCGCGGGCTTTGCCACCACCTACGCCGTGCTGCTCTTCTCCCGTGTCGGTGTGGGCGTCGGCGAAGCCGCGTGCGCGCCGACAGCAACCAGCTGGCTGGGTGATCTTTTTCCACCCGCCAAACGCTCTCGCGTTCTCGCGCTCTTCATGCTTGGTGTCCCAGTGGGCGGCGCGCTGGGCTATTTCTTCAGCGGCACGATAGCGGAGGCCTACGGTTGGCGCGCGGCGATGGTCCTTGCCGCTGCGCCCGCATTGCTCCTGGTTCCCGCGTTGCTGATGCTCCACGAACCGCAACGGGGCGCGAGCGAACTCCATTCCGCTCCGCTCGTTCGCGCCTCCATGTGGAACGTGCTGCGCATACCAACACTCTGGTGGATCATCGCTTCCGGCGCGCTGCTCAATTTCAATGCGTACGCGTTCGCAACTTTCCTGCCCGCGTTTCTCAGCCGCGTCCACGGCGTCTCGCTGGCGAAATCGGGCATCGACACGGGCATCGTCTATCTCATCGGCGGCGTGACCGGGGGAACAATCGCGGGCTATCTCGGCGATTCCATCGTCCATCGCCGCAAAGACGGACGGATGCTCTGCGCCTCGGTCTTTGCGCTAGTGGCAATCCCATTCGCGTGCGTGGGAATCCTTCAGCCGCCAGGCTCTTTGTACGTGGCGATGGCCTTCCTCGCGCTGACGTACGCTTCTCTCACGGCGTACTACGGCTTGGTCTATTCCGCGATCCAGGACATCGTCGCGCCGAATCAGCGCGGCTCCGCCATGGCTATCTATTTCATGGCTATGTACATGTGCGGCGCCTCCTTCGGCCCGCTCCTCACCGGAAAATTGAGCGACTTGCTGGCGCACCGCGCCGCCGCGCTGGCGGGCTCCACCGTGGTTACTGAAAGTTTTCGCGCAACCGGCCTTCAACAAGCCATGCTGATCATTCCGGTCCTCTGTACGGTTCTCGCGTTTGTGCTGTACAGGGGCTCGCGCACCATCATCGCGGACATCGCGAAACGCGAAGCGCACGCTCACGTCGTAGTGGTAGACGCGTCTTAGCTCATGACTGATAGAATGTCCAGGTAGAATGGTCAGGTACAATAGTAGTGTGGGTGAAGAATGAAAGCCGTGAAACAACAAGCAAAAGAGACCGATGAAAGACTTTCGCGGCCGAAGCGCATTCAGCGCGAAATCATTGCCTGGATGTGGGTTGTCCTCATCTTCCTGCTGATCAATGGAACACTCGGCCAGGCGCGCGTGATTCCCTCCGGCTCCATGGAAAACACGCTGCTCATCGGCGACCACCTCATCATGAGCCGCCTGGGCTATGACGCTGGCGTGCCCTTCACGCACTGGCACGTGCCGCTGTGGCGCAATCCCAAGCGGCAGCAACTCGTAATTTTCACGCCCATCGTTGCGCAAGAAACGTCCGACATCATCAAGCGGGTGATCGGCCTTCCCGGAGAAACGCTGGACATTCATGATGGCGCCGTCTGGATCAATGGCCAAAAGCTCGCCGAGAATTACACGACTGGCCCCAGCGAAACGTACGGCATGCACACACCCTATAAGATTCCCGAAAACTGTTATTTCGTCATGGGCGACAACCGCGGAAATTCGTACGACAGCCGCTTCACCGGCTGCGTGCCCCGAAACCACATCATTGGCACACCGGTAATGATTTACATGTCGCTGGATGGGCCGCCCGACGCATGGGAAACGGGGCAGATTCGCGAGCGCTTCCTTGCTTACGCCAATGCCCTGATTCATCCAACCACGGTGCGCTGGAAGCGGCTTTTCACAACATTCTGAAGCCGAGCCGTGCCGCTTGAGACGATTTAATTTTCGTTGAGTCTTCGCAAAGGGAAATGGACGAGATGAGCGAAACACCTCAGCAATACTCACAACGCATTATGAAAATGATCGAAGGGAAGGACCCGCTCAAGACGCAGTCGGCGACCCCCAAGAAGCTCGCAAGTCTGCTGAAACGCACGGCACCCTCGAAGCTTCGCAGACGCCCCGCCCCGGACAAATGGTCCGTTGCCGAAATTCTCGCGCATCTTGCCGACACGGAAATTGTGGTCGGATGGCGCATCCGCTCGATTCTCGGAGCGCCTGGAACGGCCATTCAGGCGTTTGACCAGGACGCCTGGGCCGCCACGGGAAATTATGCAAAGCGCGATCCACGCAAAAGCATCGAACAATTTCGCGCGGTCCGCGACGCTAATCTCGCACTCTACAAATCACTCAGTCCAGAACAATGGAAGCACTTCGGCATGCACGCCGAGCGCGGCGAAGAGAGTCTTCAGCGAATCCTGCATATGATGGCAGGGCACGACATCAATCATATTTCTCAAATCGAGCGCATCCTCGCAACGAAGAAATAATCCCTCGCGCTCCGCGCCCCGAAACGCCGGCGATTTTCATTCGTCGCCGCGAACCCGCCACCAATCGAGCCGTTCGAATTCAGCCAATTTTTCAGAACCGTGGTCGCGGTACCAATTCTTCCACGCCTGTGGGTCGGCAGGGAGATTGGCATCGGTAATTTCGTGCAACGCCATATAAGACCAGGAGCGCATTTGTACGCTCGTACGTGGGTCGGCAACCACATCGAGAAATTTCGGAACCATGCGCATGCGCTGCAAGCGCATGAAATTCCCGCAATCGGAAAGGTTGCAACCCGCGCGATTGCGTACGCTGTCGGAAGGATCTTGGGTGAAGGATTCGAATAACTCCTCGAGAGCTTCGCCCTTGCCGAGATAGCGCATCCCCTCAACCGTCCACTGACGTACAATCGGGTCCGGATCGTGTTTCGCGTAATTGAGAAGCACGGGGTGAATGCGATCGTAAGCAATGCCGCGCCCGGCAAGCATCCCGAGAAAGTAAACAGCCGCAGCGCGGTAGTGCAGATCTGTCCGCGCGCGCTCAATCAACATTTCCGCGGCCTGCTCGTTTTTCTGCCAGCCGTCCAAGGTCAGATTAATGTCAGCATTGGCGTAGCGCACGCGCAGATCGCTCGAAAATTCCGAGCGGCGCTCGAGTTGCCTCATGTTATCGGTCAAACGGATGTGGCCCACCCAGCTTTCGACTTGCTGTCCGAACAAATCAAGTGCGCGCTGGTCGTGCCCAATGGCGCGTTCGAGCAATTCCTCCGCTTGCGCTTGAGCAGGCAAGGCCAGCACGCGCTCCGCGTCTGCGTCGGTCATCGCGGCCGCAGCAACGTGGCGCGGCGGAACAGCGGTCGCCATCACAGCCATGCGCGATCCGTTTGTTCGCGCTTTGTTTGCCCGCGCGGCGCTTGCCGCCGCCCTAAACGTCGAGAATCGCCAACCCTGCCAGGCAAACATTCCCGCGACACACAGAGCGAACACAGCAAACGAAATAACCGTGGACGTGCGCGATTGCCGCCTTGATTGCTGCCAGCCAACCTGAATGGCACCGGCCTGCAAGGAACCGAAGAGCGGCTGACGCTGTTGACCGGAACCCGCTTGCCCAGGCTGCGGCGGCGGACCGTAAGGCGAATCCACCTCAACATGCGTATCGATTTTCAACCCTGCGAGCGTTTCGATTTGCGAGACGATCCAGCGCGCTTCCTGGCGGCTGGCGATCTCATCAGCAAGGGTGACGCGGCGTCCATTCTTTGTGCGCAAGCGAATGGCGTACATCGACTGTCCCTGAGTGCCACCCTGTTGTCCGCTCGTGACCGCAACAACCGCGTCGATCTCAGATACGGAAAACCGTTTCGTGGAGCCGATTCCGAGCACGTGGGTAGTGGAAGTGAGTTCACCGTTACCGACGCGAATGCGAGAAGTCCCCAGCACCACGTGAAACACCGCGAAGATCAGCAGTAGATCGAAGAAACCGAACACAACCGGAAAAAACCAGGGTGCGCTCGAACGGAATAGAAAATAAACCACACCGGTCCAGATGGCGGTAAAGAGAAGCAGAAATAACGCGCGGGAGGGAGTGCGAAAAGCCGGAAAGTAAAATTCCGTCCCTCCGTCTTGCGGAGAGATGATGACTTTCGGGTTTGCCGGCGCCGGTGCGGAGGCCGCGTCGGTCTCGCTGATTGAACCTGCTGCAGACCCAAAAGCTTCTGATGAAGAGTAAGCGCATGTCTGTTCTGCGGCAGAAGAAGTCTTAAAAACAGGCAGTTCGAAATCGTCGGCATAATTGATGCCGGGAATATCCGCCTGGGCATGAAGAAGCCAAAGAACCTGATCCGAGGGATGGTCGCGATCGGTGACGTAGGCATCGGGTGGAATCGCGAAGTCCACAGGAATTGTCCGGCCGAGCGGCTCCATTCCGATCGCCCCAAAGGGAACGTTTTGTTCCGTCTGCCAGAGAACGGTCTGCGAAGTGGAGCGGTTGTCTCCTGAACCTGTGATCATGTTTCGAACACAAGAAAGACGAAGATCGATGCCATGCGCGGCGTTCGAATCGAGCTTGAGATGAATCCTTCCAGCAAGCCGGCCGCCCGGAGAAAACGGCAGCGAGTAAAACTCGAAATAGGTGTCGCCGAAGCGCTGGCGGCGAAGCGTGGCTCGCAAGGCCACCACAAAAAGAATCACTCCAATGAGGCCGAATCCCAGAACCAAGAAAACGCGTGGGTCATTCTGACGGGCGAGCTGCGGGATGATGCTAACCGCAACAGGAATCATCACCATGTTGCAGAAGATACAAACCACCCAAGCGGCGATTTCACTTTTCTTGCGCTGACTCTCCGCCTTGCGGTTGGCCCAATCCGCCCGCCACAACCATGGAGAGGAGGGATTTGCTTCTTCGACCTCGGCCTGCGCCTTCATCCGGCGATACCCGCCCACCGCCACGAACAAAAATCCCGCGCCAATCGCAGAAATAAAAAGCGCGATAGCGGCGCCGGCAATCGTGCCACTGGTGCCGTGATTGCGGCTGGTCGCGAGAAACGTGAACAACGAAAGCAGCCCGGGCACGAGAAACATCAGCCCGAAAAAAACAAAGAAAACGGCGGCGCCTTTGGAAGGCTTGGTCACGCATCAATTCTAAAAGTCATTCCGGCGGGCCAAATGGCACTGAAGTACTAGCTTGTTCTTGTAGTTACAACTGTCCTTATGGCCCGCGGAAATCCCGGGGAAAACGGCGGATGGCTTCTTGATGGAAGATCAGCGCGAGCCGGCGCCTTTTGGTTGGGCGAGGACAGGAAAGACGCCAAGCTGCCGCATCAGTCCGAGAGCGTCCCAGCTTACATTGGAGTCGATGATCTTGCCGTTGGCGAGGTAATGGATGGTGATTCCTTCGACGGAAACTTTCTTATTGGTGGGGCGAATTCCCATGAACTCGCCCTTATGAGTTCCGGAAATCGTCCAGGAAGCGACGAGCTTGTCCTTTTCGGCAACGGTATCCTCGACAGTGATTCGCAGATCCGGGAAGGCCGCTAAGAATATAGCGGCTTGAACCTTGTAGGCTTCTGGGCCCACCGAGGAACCGGAAAAGTTGGAGTCGTGCAGAGCGTGGCTGGGGGAAAACAGATCGCTCACCATCTCAAGTTTGCGTTTATTCCAGACATCCTCGTAGAGGCGGCGGACGATGGCCTTGGTATCAACGGGCATGGGCTGCGGCCTCCTTGGCATTAGGGAAGTTGGACGGCTGGAAACTAGCCTGGCCTCCACTGAGCGAAGGATTGCGAAAGCTCTGCGGGGAAGCGCTCGCCAGAGGGTACTCCCTGCGAGATGGTTTTTCAATCTTGCGCTCCATGCGTGGAGGCGAATGCCGGACACTTCGAACGATTGCAACTCGGAGATAGCTCTCGCGACACGCCGCGCCGGTGAAGCGGCGAAGATGCACGCGATCCGTAGTAGATTGAACTGAGAAGGTCCAAAGTCAATTTAATGCCGAACGGAAGGATGGCCGAAATCAAAGGGGCGGCGCTGATCGATACGATCAAGGCGATAAAAGCGCGCTCCGCAGAGCACGAGTTTGCAAAGATCGTGCAGCACTTGGATGGAGAGGCCAAGACCATCTTTGAAAGCCGCATCTCGCCATCGAGCTGGTATCCGCTGGACGCTTTCGTCCAGTTTCTTG
>WNFS01007529.1_pt1 | contig 11960 bp, 8 predicted proteins | sample 5400141 | NCBI WGS metagenome assembly WNFS01 (sample SAMN13153358, study PRJNA577476) | soil metagenome | isolation source: 60 cm saprolite under Madrone tree | place: USA:California | collected 2016-06-14 | reverse complement strand
AATTGACCTAGATTCTCAACACAGAAATGGAACGGCTGGCAGTAGGTGCTGCCAGCCGTTCTTGTTTTTGGGCCCATCTAATCGGCTAGCTGAGAAGCCGCAGCCTTTGGGGAGTGTTCAGCAACAAAGAAAAGGGGTTCCGTCCCTCATGCCTTGAGTCGGGAATTTGCCTGTCGTAAGGTACATCAGGCGAATCCAATGGCAACTGCGTCGGGTTGCGCTTACGTGTGCGGACTTCGTTTGAAAGGCGTACCCAAGTGCCGACTCTCAAACTGGTTCAATCGCCCCACGCGCCAGACCTTAGCCCTGTCACGATCCATTATCGAGAGTTTGGGAGCGGGGGGCCGCTGGTTTTTCTGCATGGCGGCTGGGGATATGGCGTCTATCCATTTGATCGACAGATTGAGCCGTTTCAGGGGGACTACCGGATATTGATCCCGGATCGCTCGGGTTATGGGCACTCGACGCGCGTCGCGGGAGAGATGCCGCTGGATTTTCACCAGCGAGCGGCAGAGGAAACCATCGCATTTCTTGACGCGCTGGGGATCGAACGGGCCGTTTTTTGGGGGCATAGCGATGGAGCGGTGATCAGCGCGATGATTGGGTTGACGGCGCCGGAGCGTTGCGAGTGCTTGATTTTGGAAGCGTTTCATTTGTTGCGCAGAAAGCCCGGATCGCGGGCGTTTTTCGAGAGATTCGCGGCGCGGCCGGAAGACCTGGGAGAGGAGACGAAGAGGCTGCTGGCGGAAGACCACGGAGAAGAGCGGTGGCCGACGGTGTTGCGGCGGAATTCGACGACTTGGTTTCGGATTGCGGATCAAGTAAAGCGGCCGGATGAAGATTTGTATGACGGACGACTAGGAGCGATCACCGTCCCGACATTATTTTTGCACGGGAGCCTTGATCCGCGAACAGAGCCGGGGGAAATGGAGCGAGTTCGCAGCGAGATGCCCGGGGCCACGATTAAGTTTGTTGGAAATGGGAAACACAGTCCGCATAGCGAAGAGGCTGCTTTTGCAGAGTGCAACGCGATTGCGAGGGAGTTCCTACAAAGCCAAGCTTAAGAGTGCGGTGCAGGATCAGCGAGAGGATTAGAAGTCGAAGCGGTAGCCAAGGATCATTTTGGCGATGAGATGATCGGTGGAGCGGGTGACACCGACGCCGAGACCGAAGTTGACTTCCCACTTTGGAGATAGGTTCAGGTCGATCACGGGAAAAATCTGGTGCTGTTGAAGTCGCGATGGCAAGAAATCTGCGGCCGGTCCTACCGAACCGTAGTATTCGAGGCCACCGGCGATTTGTTTCGTGAAGTCGTAGCTGAATTTGAAGTTCGGGGAAAAAACGAAGCCCTCGCCCACCGATTGGCCGTGCAAAGATTTGTCGAAAGTGGGATTGAGACTGAGATACCAGCGGCCGAGCTGCTTATCGACGATGGGACGCATCTCCCAGGTCCAGGTGTCGGTGGAGAATTGGCGGCGTTGGTAGCCGATTTCGTTGGAGAGGCTGAGGCCAACGGGCCATTTCCATTTTTTGGGGATGGCGAAGCGCGGACGAATATGGTCACCGACCCATTGAATGCCTTGGCCGCTGCGCTCGGAAGTGAAGATGTAGAGCCCGACTTCGAACCAGTCGGTGAAACCGTGGGTGATCTCGATGGTTTCGTGCTCGGCGTGGTTGGTGGGATAGAGGCCGTCGACGATGGTTTTGCTGCCGTCGATGGTGAAATTGCTGTGGAGTTCGACCATGGTGTGGTGCGGCTCGACGAGGTCGTAGCTGTAAACCTGGATTTCGTAATTGTCTTGAGAGCGGACGGGCAAAGCGGTCACGAGCAGAAAACCGCAGATTAGAAGAAGGCTTCGAAGCAGAAGTCTAGTGTGCACGTAAGGTCCTTCAAATAAATCGCAAAATGAGACTAACGCGTTTTGCTTGATGCTGCAAAGCGGATAGGGCGCATACAAAATTTCCACGGATATCCGCAGAGCCATGGATTGCTTACGAATCGTTCATGTGCTAGAAACATTGCCATTCGATGATGCCTTGGTGTGATTCTGGCAACGAGTTTGAGCTGAGGAAGAGGACCCCGCAGCCTAACAGAGAGTCCCCTCTGTAACGGCGATCGCTTCTGTCAGTTGGTGCCCTTGTTGCGGACATTCTGATTCCTAAGGAGGATCCTCCATGAAGAGGACGACGGGTGGAGTTTTTGTTGTGGGGTTGGTTTTTGCGCTGTTTGTGTGTCTCATAGCGACACCGATAGCTAGAGGGCAGTCGACAACGGACGGAGCGATTGGCGGGACGGTGACGGATCAGTCCGGCGGCGTAGTGCCGAACGCGGCGGTTAGCGCTCTGGGCCTCGGCACGAGCATGAAGTCTGCCGTCACGACCGACGGAAACGGGCGCTATTTGATCACCCGCCTTCGACCGGGCGTGTATTCCGTCGAAATCACCTCGAGCGGTTTCGCAACTTACAAGGCGACGAACATCACTGTAGAACTGGGCCGCGTCACCACAATCGACGTCACGCTTGGCGTGAAGGCGCAGTCGGAAACAGTCGTGGCCACAGCCGAAGCCCCTGTGATCGTTACGGATCGCGCTGATTTCTCAACGAACATCAACCAGACTACCATCGAAAACTTGCCCGTCAACGGCCGGCGTTGGTCGTTCTTGGCTCTTGGAACGCCCGGTGCAGTCCCTGACGGAGGCTTCGGGCTCGTCAGCTTCCGTGGGATTTCCGGACTGCTAAATAACAACACCGTGGACGGAGCAGACAACAATCAGGCTTTCTTCAGTGAGGAGCGCGGACGCACGCGCATCAGCTACTCGACCAGTGAAGCATCCATTCAGGAATTCCAGATCAACACTTCGAACTACTCCGCGGAATATGGCCGCGCCGCCGGCGGCGTGGTAAACGCCGTCACCAAGAGCGGAACGAATCAGATCCACGGACAGGCGTTCTGGTACGACCGCAGCAGCGACTGGGGGGCCATCAATCCGTTCTCCTTCAAAAAGGTAATCGTAAATGGAGTAAGCACAAACGTTCCTTTTCTGGCGGAAGACAAGCGGCATCAATTCGGCGGATCGATCGGCGGGCGGATATACAAAGACAAGCTGTTTTTCTTTTTCAGTGGGGACCAACAACTGCGGCCATTCCCGGCGGCTGCGAATTCAGGCATTCCCAATGCCGTCTTCGCACCGGTTACCGTTGCACCTCCCGTTGCGCCGAACACTTGTTCCACAAAGAGTTTGCCCGAAGGAAACGTTTTGTCTTGCCGGGGTGTCACGCAGGCGCAAGCCAACTCGGCTGTAACCCTTCTGCAATCACTCACAGGCACCGTCCCTAGGCGGGGTGATCAACTGATTCTTCTCCCGAAGATCGACTGGAATATCAATTCCAAACATCATGCGTCATTCACGTACAACCGGCTTCGCTGGAATTCGCCCGCGGGCATCCAGTCGGCGGCTACTGTGGCTCGTGGTATTGAGAGTTTCGGGAATGATTATGTGAAGGACGACTGGGGCATCGCTCGCCTCACCTCGACGATTTCCAGCACGATGACGGTTCCCGGACGAGAGACGCAACCAGATCGCTGATACGGTGGCGTGGAGCCATGGCACTCATTTTTTCAAGTTCGGCTTCGATTTCAACCACGTAAATGACCAGGACACGAATCTTTTCGAGCAATTCGGCGCGTACTCCTACAGCACGCGGGCCGACTTCATCAGCGATTTCGTCTCTGCCACTACAAAAAGCGCGGGCTTATGCCCCGGGGCTGTGCAGTGCTACTCCAACTTCGTGCAAGGGTTTGGTACTCCTGGTTTTGTATTCTCGACGAACGACCTCGCGTTTTTTGCACAGGACGATTGGCGGATCAAGCCTCGCCTCACTTTGAATCTTGGCCTGCGCTGGGAATCGGAATTGATGCCTTCGCCTCAGATTCCCAACTCCGCGCTGCCGCTTACCAACCAGTTTCCCTCTGACCGCACGGACTTCGGCCCGCGGGTGGGCGCTGCGTGGGATATCACCGGCCACGGGAAGAACATCCTCCGCGGGGGGTATGGCATTTTTTACGGCCGCATCATCAATTCCACCATTTTCAACGCCATCGGGAGCACGGCCGTGGCCGCCGGACAGAATACGATTGCCCCACTTAAGCCAACGGATGCGGGCGCGCCCGCCTATCCAAACGTGTTCGTCTCCGGTACCGCTCCAAACGGATCGAGCGCTGTCCAGTTTGCTCCGGACACCAAGCTTCCTCTGGTCCACGAGTTTGACCTGGAGTACGAAAGAGAGATCGCTACCAACACCGTTGTCTCGGTTTCCTACATTGGCAGCCTCGGCCGGCGGCTTCCGCGATTCGTGGATACAAACCTTGCGCCGCCCGCACTTTCTACCACCTATCAAATCGCAGCGGGAAGCGGCACCGTCACCAGCCCGTTTTTGAACAGTGCCCTGATTGGCCAGTCGATTACTGTTCCCTTCTTTGGCGTTCCTTCGACAAATACTGGGACTAAGCGGCCCAACAACACGCTTGGACCGATCACAAATATTTCCGATAGCGTGAATTCCACGTACAACGCCTTGGTGGTCGCTTTGAATCGGCGCTTCTATAAGGGATTGCAGCTCCAAGGTTCCTACACGTTTTCTCACACGAACGATTTTGGGCAGAGCTCCCAGACCTTTACCGCAACGAACAATGTACTGAATCCGTTCGATTTGGCGGCTGAAGAGGGCCGTTCGAATTTCGACATCCGGGAGCGCTTTGTAATGGGCGTCGTTTGGACGCCGGACGTCTACAAGGGCGAGAGCACTCCTCTGAAGCAGCTCGTCAACGGTTTTACGATCTCACCACTCGTGACGATCGCCTCCGGCGCGCCATTTAGTCCGACGATTTCCGGCAATGCCCCCAGCCAGGCGGGATTCTCTACCGTTACAGGCGGAATTGGTGTTCTCGGTGTAGGAGGAACCAATCGCCCGCCATTCATTGTGCGGAATGCTTTCCAAATGCCCAGGACTGCGATTGTGGACTTGCGGATCCAGAAGGCGTTCACGATTTTGGAAAGCAGAAAGCTGATATTCAGTGGGGACGGGTTCAATCTCTTCAACCATAACAACATTACTGGCGTGGATACCCGGATGTACTCAATCTCGGGCACATCACTCCTTTTCAATCCAACGTTTGGGGTGCCCACCTCATCCAGCAACACCTTAATCGGCCCGCGTCAGATTCAAGTCGGTATCCGGCTGGATTTCTAACGCTCATAGCTAGAAGTTGAAACGGGCGCCCGGGTCTTGGGCGCCCGTTCTGATTTGCTTCGGTGTGCTTAGAAACGAAGGTTCGCGCTGCGCGGCGCGTTACGCGTGGGGGTGGGCTTTATCATAGATGTCCATCAGCTGGCGGATGGAGGCGTGGGTGTATTTTTGCGTGGTGGAGAGCGATTGGTGGCCGAGGAGTTCTTGAATGGCGCGGAGGTCGGCGCCATCAGCGAGGAGATGGGTGGCAAAAGCATGGCGCAGAGAGTGGGGGTGCAGGTCCCAGTTCACGTTGACGAGGCGGACGTATTTTTTGACGATGCGGCCGACGGAACGTTGCGTGAGGCGGCGGCCGGCGTAATTGAGGAAGACAGCTTCGGAGTGCGGGGCGCCTCGGTGACGGCCGCAGGTGCTCGAGGCTTGTAGGAACAATTGGTCTCGAAGCGGCCAATACTTTTCGAGCGCTTCTTGCGCCTTCGAGCCGTAAGGGACGATGCGTTCCTTGTCGCCCTTGCCGCGGACGCGCAGGACGCGCTCTTTCTGATCAATGTCGGCGAGGTTGAGGCCGGTGAGTTCGCTGACGCGAAGTCCTGCGGCGTAGAGCAATTCCAGCAGAGCGCGGTCCCGGCGCAGAAGCAGGCTTTCCTCTGAAAGCTTGGGAAGATTGCCGGACGAAACATTTGCGTTCCGCCGGGAGCGTTTTTTGGCAAGTACGCCGGCGGTGCTGGAGGCTGGACCCATCTCTGCAAGCTGATTTAGAAAGCCATTCATCTCTTCGGCGGAGAGCACGGAAGGGATGCGCTTGGGGAGCTTGGGAGTAGGCACGAGGCGCGCGGGATTTTCCTGCAAACGGCCTTCACGGACGCAGTATTTGAAAAAAGAGCGAAGCGCGGCCAGCTTGCGCGCGATTGAGCTTTTCTGCAAATGGTGGTCGTGCAAGTGTCCGACGAATTCGCGGATGGTGTTGTGCGTTACGGCGCTTAAAGCAGGCGGCTCGAGACCGGGTGGCGATAGATAGGCGACGAATTGGGCGAGGTCCTTGCCGTAGTTGGAAATCGTATGGGGAGAAGAATTCTTCACGGCGTGCAGATATTCGAGATATTTGACAATGGCTGTTTTCATTTTTTGCCGCGGATCCCGCTAGGATTGCATTATTGATTATAGGGCAGCAACTGGCGTAGCGTGTGGGCAATCGGCGCAAGTGCCATCAGCAGGGGCGCCGCCGCGAAGACATTCTATGTTTATTTCCCGATTGTTCTCGCGTCACTGGGTTTAACTGCTAAAGACGAGAGAGTGATACTCGCGTTTGACTCAGCGGATCTCTAGGTAGCAGGCGGCCGGAGCCCACCGCGGGCAGGGTCCATGACTCAAACCCACTTTAAGAGAGAGCAGGAGGATCTATGAGATTGCGGACTTTTGCAGGCGGCGTTGTTCTTGCACTGTGTTTCGGGGGAACGCTTTTTGCACAGAATCCCCCGTCGCCACCTCCGGATGCCGGAATCCCGCCCGCGGCACCGGCGGCTGGGCCTTCGGGAAAACTTTTACTCAAAGAAGGCGCCAACGTGAGTTTGAAATTCGCGCAGGACTTGAGTTCGAAAAACCGCTAACGACGACGATCCCGTCAGTCTGGTGCTCGACTCGGATATAAGACTTGGTGATACGGTGGTGGTGAAAGCCGGTGCGAAAGCGGTGGGAACCATTACGCACGCGAAAAAAGCGGGGATGATGGGCAAGGCCGGCGAGTTGAACATGCGATTGGATTACCTGATCACGGATGCGGGCCACCTCAGGTTGCGCGGAACCAAGGGGAAAGAAGGCGAAGGAAAAGTAGGTGCGACGGTCGCGCTAACGGTTTTGTTCGGGCCGATCGGATTGATAAAGCATGGAAAGAACGTGGAGATAAAGCAAGTAACTCCATTGCTTGTCTATACGGATGAGAATTACGAAGTTCCCCCGCCAAAGTAAAACAAGCTAGCCGAACAAGTTCTTTGCAGAGGTGCAGAGAAGCCTGCGCACGTCAGCACTCGACAGGGTAGGTTACGGCTTTGCGCCGACTGGTGCGGCCTCTTCGGGCTGGACTTGCGGCGGTGCAGGTTCGGGAGCGAGTTGCTCCCAGTCGCAGCCTTCCTTCAAGCAGGCGTGAACCGTGCCGATCTTGGTTTTCTTTTCGACAATGAATGGCGCGCCGCATTTTGGGCACGGTTCGGCCATGGGCATGGATGGCGTTGTGAAATCGCAATCGGGATAGCGCGAGCAGCCGTAGAAGATGCGCGGACGGCCGCGGCCGCCTTTACCAGCGCTGCCACGGCGAACGAATTCGCCCTCATTGCACTTGGGACACTTGATGCCCATGGTGATGGGGCGCGTGTATTTGCATTTGGGATAGCCGGTGCAGCCGATGAATTCACCGAAGCGGCCGTGCTTTTTGACTAGGCCGTTACCACAGAGCGTGCATTTTTCATCGAGCAGCTCGTCGGGCTGCATTGATTTACGCGTGCCCTCGACGAGCCGGCGAGTGGTCTGGCAGTCCGGATATGCGGAGCACGCCAGGAACGGTCCGAACCTACCCGCCTTGATGACCATTTCTTTGCCGCAGTTATGGCAATACTCGATTTTTGTTTCGCCCGGAGCGGCGTCCGGCACAGCCGGGGAGAGATCCTGAATAAAATCGCAGTCCGGATAGCGCGAACAACCCAAAAAGAAACCCAGCCGACTGATGCGCTCGAGCAGTTCGCCCTCACCGCACTTTTCGCACTTTTTACGCGTGGGGATGCCCGCTTTGTAGGAGAGCATTTCGTCGTCGGCGCGATCGAGATCGACGATGAACTTTTCCCAGAATTCTTTTACGGCTTCGCGCCAGGGAAGTTTGCCTTCCTCGATTTCGTCCAGCTCTTCTTCAAGACGAGCGGTAAAGGTGACATCGAAAATATCTTCAAAGCTTTTGACCAGCAGCAGGCTCACACGCTCGCCAAGCATGGTGGGCGAGAAACGGCCCTGCTCTTTTGTTACGTATTCGCGCTCGACGATGACGGAAATGATCGAGGCGTACGTCGAAGGGCGCCCGATACCTTTTTCTTCCAGTTCTTTGACGAGCGTCGCATCGTTGTAGCGGGGCGGAGGTTGCGTGAAGTGCTGATCCGGACGGATTTTGTCCAGCCTCAGCGTCTGGCCTTCGGTTACGCGAGGAAGCGCATTGCCCTCGCCCTCGTCGCTCTTTTCGTCGTCGGCGGTATCCACAACCTCGGACTGATACACGGCCAAATAGCCGGCGAATTTCTGAACGATTCCAGTCGCGCGGAACGTATAGTCCGCCGCCGAAATGTCGATCGTCGTTTGATCGAACACGGCCGGCATCATTTGGGAAGCCACGAACCTCTGCCAGATCAATTGATATAGCTTGAATTGGTCCTCTTTCAAGTACTTGCGGACATCTTCCGGCGTGCGCATCACGTCCGTCGGGCGGATCGCTTCATGCGCCTCTTGAGCGTCCTTCTTGGATTTGTAGTAGTTGGGTTTCTCCGGCAAATAGGCGGACCCGAATCTTTCAGGAATGAGTTCGCGCACTTGCGCCAGCGCATCCTGCGAAACGTTTACAGAGTCCGTGCGCATGTAAGTGATCAGCGCGACGGAGCCTTCGTTACCCAGTTCAACGCCTTCATAAAGGCCCTGGGCCACTCGCATCGTATTCTTTGCCGAGTAACGCAGCCGGTTATAGGAGGCCTGTTGAAGCTTTGATGTCGTGAAAGGCGGAGGCGGATTTCTTTTCTTTTCTCTTTGCGTGACGCTGGCAACTTGCCATTTCGCATTGCTCACCGCGGCGACAATCTTGTCGGCCGCTTCCCGGTTGGGGACTGCAATGTCCTCGCCGTTGTGCTTGAACAGTTTGGCTTCGAAGAGCGGCAGCTGGCCGGCATCGAGCAGGGCGTGGATGGTCCAATACTCCTGCGGGATGAAAGCGCGGATTTCCTGTTCGCGTTCGACAATCAGGCGAAGAGCGACGGTCTGCACGCGGCCGGCGGAGAGGCCGCGGCGGACTTTGTTCCAGAGAAGCGGCGAAATTTTGTAACCGACGATGCGGTCAAGAACGCGGCGGGCTTGCTGCGCGTCGACGAGATTTGTGTCAATCTTTCTGGGGTGCTCGAAGGCAGCGCGAATCGCTTTGGGCGTAATCTCGTTGAACGTAACACGAAAAATTTTCTTTGGGTCTATGGAAGGAATTTCTTTCTTGGGTTCTTCCTTTGATTCTTCTTCCGCCACTTCAGGCTTCGCGTTCTTTTTCTTGAAACGCGAGACGGTCGGCTCCTGCTCGGGATATTTGGAAGGTTTGGACAAAACCATAGCAAGGTGCGCGGAAATAGCTTCTCCTTCGCGATCCGGGTCGCCCGCGAGGTAGACAGCGTCCGCGGCGTTGGCAGCCTTGCGGAGATCGTTGATGATCTTGCTCTTACCAGAGATGATTTGAAGCGTGGGCTCGAAAATCTTTTCGTCATCAAGCGATATCGGAGGACGAACCGGCTTTTCTTTTACTTTCTTCGCGCCCTTTTTGGTTCGCTTCTTTTTCTTTCCGTTATTTTCTTCTTCGCCGGGCAGACGGATGCCGATCGTTTTCTTGGGGAGATCCATCACGTGGCCAATGGAGGCCTTGACGAGGTAATTGCGCCCCAAATACTTATTAATAGTCTTCGCCTTTGCGGGCGACTCAACGATCACAAGCGAACGGGCCATCTTTTCTTTGTAACCCCGTAATGTGCTGTTGGAAGGGCTGACAACGCGGCGTGTGTCCTTCTCGCTAACTTACGTGTAGATGCTGCAATCAGCCTTTGGGATACTCTCAGGCTTTAGATGCAGGACCAGGGACGGGAGATTCGCGCCGTATCTGCCGCTAAAACAACACTTTGCTGAACTGCTTCCCCGGAGATTGTCGTACGATGCGTTTTATTTCCAGATCAAAAAGCGTAACGAGAACTTCGCAAGAGTGCAAGCCGGATCGTTCGTATATGTTAAGTGGAATAGCTTTGGGTTGTGGTCCGCTCGCCGACGTTCCCGTCATTAGAGCTCATGTGGTCTTTCCATGGCCACTGGGAGCTTAGCGTCCATATCCACCTTGCATGAACGCGGGCCCCTTCAACGCATTTAACGTCGCTCCTGCGAGACAATGTCGCACTGGTGGCCAACTCATGCTTTAAGTGACAGCTTCAGTGCCTGTAAGTCTTGCAAATCCGAAGTCCACTTAAAATGCCTTTTCGGAGGTGTGCACCATGGTTTGGCCAGAAGAGCAGAATCGGAAGCATTTCTGCAGCCGGAAGTCACAATCGACGCCAGACGATTGAACAAGTTTTTGATAAGACGTACTTCGCCTGCGTCTCCGGAAGCTATGAATCTTGAACCGCCCAGGGATTGAGCAGCAATACACCAGTGGGCTCAAAGTGTTCTGTGTTCCGGGGGTCTGGACGTGAAGGCCATGGCGTCGCGCAGTAGCAGCGATCAGTCCGTCGCTTGCGGGAACGATCTTACCTCCGACAGATACGACACTGACAAACAGACTATCGCTTTCGAGGGCTTCAACCGCACGGCGGACACGAAGTAGAACAAATCAGAATAATTTGTGCAAGTCGATGCGTTTAATAACCGTAATGTCGACTAATAATCGAAATAAATTAGGATAGTAGCAATCACGCGCGTTGGGCTGCGTCTTCGGTGAGGACCGCATCCAAGGTTTCGACAAAGAGATCGCCGTCCGTTTGCGAGAAAATTAGCGGGGGACGCAGTTTGAGGACGTTGTGATGGGGGCCGTCGGTGCCGGTAAGTATGCCGCGCTCGCGCAGGCGGTTGACGACGTAAGAAGCTTGCTTGGGTGCGGGTTCGCGAGTCTCGCGATCGAGAACCAGGTCTACGCCGAGGAAAAGTCCTGCGCCTCTCACGTCGCCAATCAGAGCGTGCTTTTCTTCCAGTGATTTAAGCCGTGCGATCAGGTAATTGCCGACGCGCAGCGCGTTTTCTTGGAGATGCTCTTCTTCGAGTACCTCCAGAACAGAGAGTCCGGCGGCGCACGCTACCGGATTGCCGCCGAAGGTGCTGAAGAATTCCATTCCATTATTGAAACTTGCGGCGATTTCCGGAGTGGTGATGACTGCAGCAAGCGGGAAGGCATTGCCGATCGGTTTGCCGAGCACCACGATGTCCGGAACGACAGCTTGCGTCTCGAATCCCCAGAAGTGCGTGCCGAGGCGGCCAAAGCCGACTTGCACTTCATCGGCGATGCAGACGCCACCTGCGGCGCGAACGTGCTTGTAGGTTTCCGCGAGATATCCGGGCGGAAAAACAATTTGACCGGCGACGCTCGGCACAGTCTCGGCGACGTACGCTGCCGGGCTGCGGCCTTCAGCGCTCATAGTCTCCAACAGCAGCGCGACGTGCTGCGCGTAGTTTGCTCCCGCTGCGGCATCATCCCGCCGGTATGGACCGCGATAATCGTCAGGAATTGTTGCGACATGGACCCACGGCTTGCGGCCGCGGCCTCCCGGTCCATCAAACTTGTAAGGGCTCAGGTCGATGAGTGTTGTTGTATGCCCGTGGTATGCGTGTTCGAGGACGATGACATCCTCGCGGCCGGTGTGCGCGCGGGCCAGGCGCAGCGCAAGCTCGTTCGCTTCGCTGCCCGAGTTCACGAAATAGCAGACGCGCAGCGGTTGCGGCAGAAGACGCGTGAGGC
>WNFS01003474.1_pt1 | contig 11961 bp, 20 predicted proteins | sample 5400141 | NCBI WGS metagenome assembly WNFS01 (sample SAMN13153358, study PRJNA577476) | soil metagenome | isolation source: 60 cm saprolite under Madrone tree | place: USA:California | collected 2016-06-14 | reverse complement strand
CGTTTTTTAATTCTATCTTCCCAAAGTTTCTTACGTTTGAGATGATATTCAGGTCTTTTAGCATAATCTCCACTAATCCAAGTCATTCAAATATAATTCTTCTCTTCTTATTAGTTAATGCTGATTGAACTGTATTCCCATCACTTTTAACTTTGATGCTGAATGCCGTATACTTTTGTTTAACATCTATGTGAAAATTGGTTACGTCTTCAGCATCATCAATTATTCCTAAGGACCGAAGATGCCACTCAAGGATGTTCTTCAACGTTTCCGTAGGGAAGAATTTTTCCGAGATGACTCTTGAGTTCATAATCGAACTCCTTTTCCTTGAGAGCTTCTGTGATATAGCGTTTGCTCTCTCTGTGTGTATGCCCATTTGTGTGTTCTAATTTGAGGCGACGACGTTGTGCTCGATCCTTAGGATGTCTCATAGCAATCCACCGGAGTTGGTTGCGGAACTTCGAGAAAACCTTTTTGAACTAAGAATTCTAATACTTCTTCGTGCGTCAACTCATTATACTCAAATATTTCGTCCAGAGAATAAGTTTGTAATATTTTATTCCAATTCATTTACAATGGAAAGACTTTCTCCAATTGTTCTACAGAACATGCTCCACTTTGTAATATTCTAGTGATTGTAATAAACGCCCCAAACCATGTACCTAAAAAGAATAAACCAATTGCTGCTAAGATGAAGAGAATACTTGTGAGTACTTTTTTCATGTTATAGTCCTTTCATCCACTCACGGGGGATTGATCCGATGGCATACTTAAAGCCATACCGTGTAGCCCATTTGATGTAGGCTTGTTTTTCACAGTAGAAGACAAGTCTAAGATCCATTTCTGGATGTTGCTTCTTTACTGCAATTAGCTTACGCTTAGCCTCAGGTCTTAAATAACCTTTAGCTTCTACGTATATCTTACCTAGTGGAGTCTCTAAGATGAAGTCAGGAATGTAATGCCCTGCAATGACATAGGGCACTCGCTCTGCTTCATATCTTAATTTCAGTCTTGCTCGACGTATCTGTCGAGCTAGTTTCTTTTCGAAAAGATTTCTCAAATTTACATCTTACAACACCATCTATGTTAGGACATGAGATAGGTTTGCCAAAATTATTTAGATCATACCCCATTCCGTAGCGTTGACAGTTCGGGTATGTGCACATATGTATCAACGGATCAATTATATATGATTTATTCTTCATTGTCAATACTTTCTCTATGACATTTAAAACCAAAGTCTTCACAGAAGTACTTTCGATCTTGAATGTCTCTAGGATCGAAGTCTTGACGAATTACCCAATGGCATCGATTACATAGTAATGCACCACGACCGCCATTGAATTTAATTATAGCAAACTCTGCCATAGCGATCAACCTCTGTTATCGGCCCTTGCGCATTGAAGGGACGCTTTGCGACGTGGGTGAGGTACTTCGGGCCATCAGAATAGAGGAAACATCGAAGCGTAGGGCAGCAAGAGTACTTCTGTGCAGAGTAACTTGCTCTAACGTCCAAGCTAATGTTTCCATTGACTCCAAGTGGCAATGTTCCACATTCACAAAGTGGCGGTATATCACGTCCAATGATTTCTTGATATTTGCGAATTCGGTTTGTAATACTTTCTGGTCTGTGTACATGCTCATACATCTCCATGTGACCTGAGTCACGATTAACTGCGAAGAGATATCCTTTATCTTTTACTCGGACAAGATGGTCTTCAGCACTAGCAGAAAGATAACCGTCAAGCTGATCCAGATAACCGAAGGTATCCGAGGTGGCAAGCGACCCTTTGAATTTGTCCATGCCACGGCCAGAAGCAGATTTAACATCAACCAGACAGCCATCAATAACACAGTCACGATGGCCTTTGACCCCCATGTAACTGATTTCATCTTGCTCTCCTGTGACTTCATGCCCACATGTCTTTGCAAGAGCAATTACTAAAGCTTCAACTAAATGCCCGTAGGCAAATTTGAACTGTACCCAAGGAGGTAAGAGTTGATCTAATTCGGGATGATGTATGGAATACCATAAAGCCCTCGGGCATCTATCGCCCATTTGAGATAGACGAAGAGCAGATTTCCGTTCCGAAGACTTTATCCCAATTAAATTGGGAAGAAAGAAAGGCTGCACGGACTCTTGCCAATTCTTCTCGGTTTGTAAGAAAGTATATATATCTGTCTTCAATGTATGAATACTAGTCATGATAATCTTTGTTTAACTTCCTCGTGTATTGTGTCGAAATGTATTGGGGTATAATTGCGTGTTTCTACGCAGACATTAATGTAATGTGGGTCGTTTAATACAGCATCGTGTGTATGCCCGTGTATATTACAGTTGCCCCACCGTATGGACTCAAGTCTTTGAGGAATGTGACTCATGGTCCAGGGAAGTTTATTTGTTTCGGTTACACCTTTCCAGAGTTCTACCTTCTCAAAGAGAAAAATAAAATTATCAGTCATGATCTTGTCGTGATTACCTAGAATAAGTCTTTTATGTCCATTAAGACCTCTGAAGAAATTAAAGAATGTTTTTGTGTAATCGAAGGTTACATCACCTAAATGATATACATAATCATTAGGCATTACAACTTTATTCCAATTATTCCACATCGTCATATTCATTTCATCAGTAGAATTAAATGGGCGAAGTGGAGAACCATCAGCTTTCTTGAACATCGCCCAAGTATTTCGATGATAAAAATGTGTGTCTGAGATGACCCATTTCTCATGTAGCATTTTTAACTCCGTTCAAAATGCGCGTGATCATAGATCACTATCATTGTATCACCTGTGTGAGAAGTTGAGAAGTCCAATAAAGTATTTTAATGATCAACTTAAGGATGCCATATAAAGCAAAACCAAGAATTGGTACTAGAAGCGGAGAAGCAAGAGTAGTCCAGAACAAAGCTTTACGAATGGTAATGACTTTATCTTTCGAGTCTTTTTCTTTTTTCTTCTCTTGATCTTTCTTACGTTGATCTCGGTTCTTACGCCTACGTTTAGGTCGATGACCTGGTTGAGGTGGTCCTCCTGGTGGCGGAGGAAAGATAGAATAGTTGACGGTATTCATGCTTTACTCCTTTCTTTCATGGGCCGGGGAGAGGACTTATCTGACTATGCCTCTCCCCTTATGATGGCCCTAACTCTTAAGGTGGCCTCACTCTTCTTTTAAATTGTCCCAGACGATGCATACAAAGCTTCCTATTTGAGTGCATCATGTTCTTCTCCTGACCTTTGAGATGCCTTGGCAGTCTTCTGTACTACCAACCTCGCTTAAACTTAAACCCATATGGTAGACAGCCATTGGGCGTTCATTACGGCAAATCCCCTCAACGCTAATCCGGCGTCTATTAGGATGTATGTAGATTTCCTTCCGGTAATGTGTGTAAGTAGCCCATCTTTCTCTTACTGTTTGGACCAGCATGGTTTAAGAGTTTGCGTCATGGGAAAGCAATACTCCACACTCTGGTTAGATAATCTTTCGTATACTAAACCTTCCCCTCGCGGGCTTAGGCGCATGTTCACAAAGAGGCTTACAAGTTACGTTTCCCAGCTTGGTCCGACAGTCCAATGACTCGGTTGCCTTGCTATGTGCGAAGGGTACTTACGCTCCTATGCTCCATATAGCTATCCCCTAGTCCATCACTTCTGGGCGCTGTAGTGAACTTTGTACACGGCTCCTGGTTCCTCTCCATCCTGGCGGAGGTTAATATGTCGGAGATTCTTTCGGGCTTTTCACATTGAAGCTCAATTGCTTCGTAGTGTCTTCGTTACCACATTCTTCTGCTTACACCCAAGTGTCGTGCGTCACTACGACATATACCGAGTTTCAATCGGTTGCGTACACTTCCCTTTGACATTCGAGGATTTTAATCTACTGATTATTATCCAACAAGTCACGGCCTCATTTAGAGGACTCGAACCTCAAACCGTGTTATGAAGTCACCTCACTTCACTTGTGCAGAATGTGAGTTACCGACACTCACATATTACTCGTTGTTCACCGGATGACAATAGCCATTACAGAGTTGAACTGCCACACGAGTACTGGAACTGCCTTTGTCTTAGATCAGGGATCACTGTTTCCGCCAACTTGCATGGAAGACTTAGGTACATTTAGCCTTTTTAAGGAGCGAATTAAGATTGGCTCCCGAGGAAGCTGCCCTACTTGTCCACACCTCATCTATCTCGTACTCTATAGGTCTGTTCACCACAGCAGCTAAGAGGATGTAGAGATTTCATACAATACTGTGCGTGTATACCATTTCACCACCCGTGTTCCAACGAGCTAGGACTTGAACCTAGAAGAGATTGTTACACACCAACCTCACACAGTTAATTGTCTTCAGTGTGTCCACCCATTTGGTTACATCCGTAGGAGATACGGATTGATGCTAAGTACGTTTGCATTACCTCTGAACGCCTTTGTGCGACCTGTCAGGCACATAAGTTACTCATGCATCTTGTTCTCGAACCCGGTTATCTTTTAGTTCCCATCAAACCGGACGAGTTATAAGACGGATGTGCTATGGCATCCTTGGTACGAGGGGAGTCCCTCTAAGGTAGCACCTCATGGCACTCTGCCATTGCGGCTATAGACCAACGACAGCATACTATAGCCGGAATACCACATAGACTAATCTGCCGAACCCTCTACCCGAAGGATGCTTTAGCAGCCTGAGGGCTGCTTGCAGCATCGACTCTCTCTACAGTGTCAGCTTGGCCCGTGAACTTAGTCTTGTGTGGTATGTGGATAGCCCAGGCGTGTGGAGGCACACCAACTAGTTTATGCGTCCTTTTTCCTATCCATCCATAGTTGGTTCTGAATGATTAGGACAGTGCATGGATCGGGTTACCGATATAAGCACACTGACACACCCAGGCTAAGGGAAAGCTAGGCCGGCAGACGCTTAGCGACCACACTCGCCGGACGCAAAAGCGTCCAGCTAGCCTAGCTATTGTTTATTCAGTAAGGTTCATCTCTTTGAGAAAGAGACCATCTAAAGGATCAATCGTATTTTCTTTTGTCATACCTTCTAAGTAATATATACAGCTTAATAGTTCAAAGTATAGTTTCATTTGGGCATAACCTTGGGTAGTAATTTGAGCTTGGCATATATGCCATACATGGTCAATTATCTCACGCTCTTTTTCATTGTTAATATCTAACGCAGTTAGATGATTTAACGTATGTTGAACTTCTAAACCTGTATCAAGGAAAGCTTTGATGTCTTCATTAACATTAATATTTTTTTCAGAAATATAATAACTTAATAAAGAACGTACATGTTTATCTAAAATCGATGATGCATCTATTACAGCATGGTAAGTACGAGTTTTACCTACAAATTTATTTTGATAGCCGAACCAGAACCATTCGGAGTCTGTAAGTCTCTTTACACCATCTACCGAAACTCTATATAGATTTTTACCAGGAGCGTAACATAAAGCGTTAGATACAGTAGGAGATGCATGTAATCCGCCGGTACATAAATTAGGAATATGTTCAGTGGTATGCGTTTTACCTAAGACAATCTCCCGATTATCCCCGTAACGAAGACGGTTATTATCTGTGGCAAAGAACCAACCTTTTCTACTTTCAAATTCAGGTTTTGGTTCTTTCTTAACTTTATTAGTCAATCCAAATTTTACGGTGGATTGTTTTTCTATATTGCTTTTTTTGGTCATTAATTTGTTCCAATTGTTCTGGGTAAGACCCCACCTCCTCCATGCTTCTTGCACGTACGACTGTAATGAGTCGCTCAACACGGACTCGTTTGATGCGTCTTTTACGGTTTCGTCCTTTACAGACGAATTTGTCAATGTATTCAATTACAACAATCCTTTCTTTCCTCCACATGATCCAAATAGATTTATCTAAGGAACTCTTGTGACTGGTCATCTGTTCCTCCATAAATGGATAAGAGGTGGCTGCTTTGCAAGGCTACACCACCCCTTCCTAACCAAGCAGACACTCTTGGTTAGTTTATCAACAGCGTAAGTGACCTTACAAAGTAGTTATAGTCACTGGTACTGTAGACTCTACAGGAGCAACGATAGCTACGGCTTTATAAATATTTTGGCTTTCATCTCTCCTACGAGCAATCTTAGTTGCAGCTTCAATAGCTGCATCTAAAGTCTCATAAAAATCATAATCGTAGAAGTACGGAGTCTTATTAATATCCATTTGTTTTATCCTTTTTGTGGAGGCCATGGTTCCCATGGCACAGGTTGTTTATGTAAATCGCCTAATTGTTTTTGTTCATCTTCATCACCTGAAACAGCCGGTTGATACGGAACTAAATTATTTACTTTAATACCTTCTAATCTAATGGCTGCACCTTGTCCACTTCCACCGTACGTGGATTGCTTTGTGTAAGTATAAAATGAAAGATGTGCTGTAACATCAGAACCATTGCCTATAGCAACACCTTGAGGCCATGAGTTACCATCTTTATCAATTACAATCGGGGGAGTCATCTGAGTTTTGACACCTCTGAATTCTTTAGAGAGAGGACGTGCTAGACGAACGTATTGTCCATCCTGGTCCATCTTTAAAGTATTTAGAATGCCGCCTTCTTTAAGTTCAGACCAAGTATTTAAAGAAGGTTTGTCTAAATAAAGAAGTAAACTCCATTTGCCGAACTTATCTGGCTGGACTAATCTAATAAACTTAGCCTTACCAGAGAGATTAACTTGCTTAGACGGCATTGATGGTAAAATCCACAATCTTAGAACCTTGGGGAAGATCGAGATGAGTGGTGAGAAAATCTTCTGTAATCATACCAATGTTATCGACATTGATAACGGTGGCAATTTCTTCTGGTAACATACATGATACTTCTACTTGGTATTGCATAATAAAACTCCTTAATGAGTTATTTGATTTAAGTATTCTTCTGCCTCTTTAATGTGTGAGGCGCCAATTGGTCCCTATTGTGTAAGTTCCATCATCTAATTGGTAGGACCCAGCCAATGGACAATGTAGATTAAGTTCTATTCCTGTATCGACTAATGCTTGATGTTGAGCTTGTCCAATCTTCAAAGCGACATCCATGTTATTAATGCACTCTGTCTGCCATTCATCATGGACTAAGTTAACTAATTGAAAGATAGAAGACGAAGGGTAGTACCGTTCTTTAAGACGGATCAACTCTGGTTCGCTTTGAAGTTGATTGAGCCACTTTAACGTAGATTTCTTCATTACTACCGCTTCGCCATTCTGTAGATAACCGGACATAGCGAGGTGCCGTCGTTTGCTCTCAGTATCTCCAGGTATCCTAACTTTTCTACCGTCAAGCCCGATAAAGAAACCATTAGCCGCGTCATTCGGTATGATCGTTTCCTTAAGAAGTCGAAAGCCTCCAAATCGCTCCATAATACGTGAGAGAGCCGTTCCAGCTTGTTGTCTGCTACATTCCAATATCTCGGCAAGCTTCCCCAATCCCGCTCCGAGTAACATAGCGAAAATGAAACGTTTTGCAGCCGCTCTAGCTTTACATACGTCACCCATAATATTCTTGTTAAGGGTATGCGGATCGCCGGCAGTGACGGCATGTGTGAACTCCTCATCGTTGATGTAGTGTGCGAATATTCGTAGCTGAATGCCTTTGGCATCCGTGCCTACTAACAAACGGTTCTTGGGGGCGCAGAAGAGGGAGCGCATTTCACCCCCAAGAAGCTTAATGTTTCCTGAGATATCCTTCTCGTTGGGGATATTAGCCATGTTAGGCGCTTGATGCGCCATGCGATGAGTCCAGGCACCGATTGATTGGAACTTGCCGTGTATACGGCCATCTATGCCCGAAAGACCAATCCACTCGGTAAGTGTTCGGCGCCTAGACTCATACATTATTCGCTTGGCTAAGGTCTTTGCGGCTGGAGGAGCCTTGGCAGGTAAAGTATTTAAATTAATCTCATTAACTTTCCAACCATATATATCAAATTTATTGTCTTTGTCAACATCTTTATTACGTAAATTACCTTTAGTTTTATCTATAGGTTTCCATCCTGCTTCCCACAATAGGTCTATCGTTTGCTTAAGGCTATTGGGATTGAATTCTACCCAATGGCCATAAGTAAATGGTACACCTACTTTGTAGTCAGAAATCTTATGTCGTAATTCTTTAGGTATGTTGATTTGGTTGATGGTCCCAAATTTAGTGGCCTTAGGAGTTATCTCACGGATGACCACAAATTTTGGCGGAAATTTTTTAATATCTTCATCCAGTTTAGATATCTCAACTTCCATTTTTGCTAATAATGATTTGGCAGTAGTAACATTGAAGCCAAAGCCATTATCATGAAGATCGTTGCATACCAATTGAAATGCGTGTTCAAGCCGTATTGCAGCATGTTGGCTAGCATCAGCCAAGTAAGAGGCAAAATGCTTCCAAAGTAGAAGAGTAATTTCCACATCGCGAACACAGTAGTCCTCCAATTCTTGAGACCATTGAGAGAAGAATGTCTGATCTTGAACTTCTATTTTTGAGAGACCAAATTCTTCCCCGTAACTTTCTAAGGAATGGGAAGACCGTGAATATACTGTGAGACGAGAAAGTATAAGAGTATCAGTACAGTCTTCAGGAGTAAAACCCACACCCAGAATGCGCCTAAGCACAGGAAGATCATACCCCAGGATATTATGGCCCACCCATAGATTGATCTTCCTTGCAAATACTCTAAAGCTTTCCGCTTCATCCAATGAGCGATAAGGATGATGAACATGAAGCTCTCCTGTATCTATGTCTTTTGAGACTATACACCAAACTTGAGTAACCTTTTCAGGTTCTTTAGCATTCGCTTCAATATCAAAGATTATTCTCACAGATGTATACCGCAGTGGTAACACTTTGGAGGCCAAAGTATTACAACTCTGCGTTGACAGTTTGGACAAGTTGTAAGTATATCACTCATATGTATTTACTCATGTAAGTTTTATAGATTTCTTTATTACGTTCTAATGAAATGTCGTAGATATGAGACCTGCTCGTTTCCATTCGTTTGATGTATAGGTGCAACTGTCTCATATCGTACCAATCAGCCCATTCAATTGGGCCTATCAGATTGTTCGATGGTAATAAGTTTGTCACTGTCTTCATCATTGATTATAGCATACTTTTCAAATACTTTACAGAAGGCTTTAGGGTCCACAAAGAATTCTTGTACCTGTGCTTTACCATCAGATAAACGTATCCAGCGTGCTTTCTCCAGATGCTTTAACACAGTGCCTATCTGAAGTACGAACCTAGGTATTTGCGGCGATCCTGGAGGTTGAGACCCAGGTATATCGAGCATTTTACAGAGGAACTCTGTTCCTTCTGGAAGTGGTGAAAGCCAATCTGTACCTGGAGGTAATATTCCTCCATCCATACCTATTAATGATCTATTAATTGGAACAATATTTGTCAATGTTTCTTCTTCCTTTTCTAATTCAAGTGTTATCTTTTTCATTTCGATTACTCCGGTAATACCATTTGCATTTTTTAACCGGATTTCTACACCCACTTGTGTTCCATATTTCGTCTAATATAGATTTTAAGGTTCTATTCTTGGGTAGATAAAATCCTATTTTCTTTTTCTATAAACGACCAAGTAACATTGTCAAACTCCAAGCTGTTAAGAGGTCCAGTTTTACCACCCCACCTATTTTTCGATACAACCACATTAACAGTATTCTTAATCTTTTCATCTGCAGATACAATATCTCTGAATAAATCAATACGATTGTTAGCAATCTTACTAATCATCCTAGAACCTCTTGTGAGACCTTCGTCATTCACATGAGAGACGAAGATCAGAGCGAAGTTAAGTTCGACACACATCATCTCTAGCTGGGTAATGATGTAGTCGAGGGTGGTTCTTTCTTTTTCTCCGGCTGTTCCGCTAACAACCATACCGACATGGTCCAAAAGAACATAGCCACATTGATGCCCAGCGACGAGATACCTAATAGTGTCGAGTAATACTTCTGGATCATCTGTCCCAAAATGAGAATAAATGAAAAGACGGTCAGTGCGCCGAACAACTTCTTCCACGGCGCTAGCCGCTTCGCTGTCGTTGACATTAGCGTGAGGTAAGTGAGCAGGACATTTAAGTTGTAAGCCCGCCATCGCTCTAAGGTGTCTGTCCTTAGGTTCTTCCAGGAATATGGCTGCCACATTGTCGTCAGTCTCCTTCAAGAGTTGATATTCAATGGCGTGCATTACCTCAGTTTTACCTACTCCTTCTAGAGCGGTGATGAGATAACTCTCTCCTTTACGGATGCCATATAGCGCATCATTCCAAGACTTCCAAGGGAATGGAATGCTAGGTGCTTTAGGTTTGGAAAGTTCAGCACGGAAATCTTCGAAGCTAGAGATGATGGTTGTTGGTAAGTATTTCTTAGCCTGCCACCATATCTTACGTAACTCGTCTGAACATCCATGCTGAACAAACTCGTTAGGATCTTTGAACCTACCGAGTTTTACCAAAAAGACTTTACGAGGATCAAAGAGCCGTGCCACAGTTGCTGCAGCATCAGACCCAGCGGTGTCCTGGTCAAAGCAGAGATATATACGCTCGTATTGGTCAAGCCAGGATCGAGCGCTAAGACAATCAGCCCTAGCACTAGAAGCGCTTTGGACAGAAACAACAGGTACTGTTTCCAACTGGGCTTGCGGTGAACTACTAAATAAGACTCCGCTTCCTCCGCTTCCTGCGGAGAGACACTCTGAGAGGGTGATAGCATCTAGTTCTCCTTCTGTTATGGTCACATATCTATGTGCACCAGGGGAAAAACGATCCATTCCAAACAGACCGGGCTTATGTGTTCCTTCCCAATAGAATTCTTTTCTGTCTAAGTATCTAATCTTAGTTCCTCCGGTAGGGTAAGGGAACCCAATAGATATAGGTTCACCGGAGGAACTAATGCGAGTAATGGCACCATATTTGCGAAAAGCTTCTGCTGAAACCCCTCGCCACGGCAAGTATTCGTAAGTGAAAGACAAATCATTAATACCTTGATTAACAAATGTAAGTCTATTACAAGAGAAACAAAATCCGTGTCCATCTTTGTGGATGTGATACGCATCACTGGAATTACACCCAGGTAACGGACACGGAAGTTTAGACTGTATCCAATCACTCATCTCGCAGTCTATTCCGCTCCCATACGCCATTGTGAAATATCATCGTCCTTTTATGGCAATGGATACAAGTGAGTGTTTCACCTTCGATAGGAGCGACGTATCGCTCTTTAGCATCTTTGCTGGCTGTTTCCACACAACAACGGTATAAACCCCCGGATCTTATCTTAACTAACATGTGTAGAAGTCTCCTATCCAGAACGATTTAGGTCGGGTCAGTTTGGCTGGCTTGAATAAATAGCCAGCGTCTACCGACGTTTCATCGTTATTGAAGTATTGTGGCGAACCCACATACATCCAAACCTTCATTGGGATTACCGTCATTTCTGACCTGAATGAACTGAGTTTAAACTCTTCATTCACTTGCATGATGGTCTGTTGTGGGATGAGTATGTCCATTCTTTTTCGAATGAACATTATACCATTTTGCATGATCGTGTCAATCTTTAAATACTCCGTGGAAGGTAGTATTTCGAGAATTCCGCGAACACGCGCTGTGGGCGTACGTTGGTACGCACCAGCATTAAATGGATCAGCCCAAGGCGGGATATCGTGAGATGCCACATCGTTGGGCTGAGCTTCTAAGGCTACTAGATGCGGAAGCATCGAGCCTATGTCTTGTTTCCATACACGAAACTTATGATCGGTGAAACCGATCGCTGCTCCGTATTCGAATTGGAATAGATTGTAGTTGAATAGAAGCCAGAAGTCACGTTTAAATAGCTCTTCACAATCCGGTGTGAACTGGCTTTCAGCCAATGCTTCTGTATTCCAATCTAACAATTCTTCTTTCAACATGTAACCTCCTTTCTTGAATAAGGCAGCCCACAGT
>WNFS01003472.1_pt1 | contig 11963 bp, 7 predicted proteins | sample 5400141 | NCBI WGS metagenome assembly WNFS01 (sample SAMN13153358, study PRJNA577476) | soil metagenome | isolation source: 60 cm saprolite under Madrone tree | place: USA:California | collected 2016-06-14 | reverse complement strand
CGGATCGGTCTGCGAGAGGGAAATCCATTGCGTGCTGGTGCTGATGGTGTAGATGACCACGCTGGTGCGCTGGGCCATTTCGATGGCGTCCGCGCGCGTGTGCGTCGATAAATTATCTTCGCCGTCGCTGATGAGAATCATGACGCGGCGCACCACGTCCGGCTGATCGCCCGGCGGGCGCGGCGGATGGCTCAGCTCTTTCACGCACGCTTCATAAATCGCGTCGTAGATTGCGGTTCCGCCGCCCGCGCGCGTCTTGGTGATCTGGTCGCGCAGCGCTCCTGCGTCGCCCGTGAAGCCCTGGACGATTTGCGGTTCGTCGTCGAAGGTCATCACAAAAGCTTCATCTTTATTGTGGCGCAGCACGCTGAACAGGAAATTGATCGAAGCGTCCTGCTCGAACTTGATGCGGTCGCGGATGCTGTTGGATGTGTCCAGCAGCATGCCGATGCGCAGAGGCAGATCGGACTGCCTGCTGAAATAACGGATTTCCTGCGGAGCCTTGTCGTCCCAAATCTTGAAGTCGCCCTTTTCCAGCTCGGGGACGAGTTTGTTGCGGCGGTTGAGCACGGTGAAAAGCACGTCGACAAGGTTGACCACCGTCTTGATCGTTTGATCGCTCTGCTGGACAGGTTCTTGCTTCGGTGCCGCTGACTGTGCCGGTGCGGCCGCTTGAGGTTTCGCGTCCGGTGAGGACGCCTGAGGCTTGTCCGGTGACGATTGCCGCGCCCGATCGGCGGGCGGGAGAAGCGACAGCGTCAACGCCAAGAAGATCGAAGTGATTGTCGGTCGCATTTGCATCGATTATAGGTACCCCGCCAGCGCAGCGTCAATTCGGCTCTGCGGTTCCCCCGCAGCGTCACTAAGTTTCTTCAAATAGTTGCGCAATTCACCCGGCAAAACAGCGCGAACTTCGATCCATGCACCTGTCCGGGGCTGCGCGAAGCCGAGCTTCGCGGCGTGCAGAAAATTACGCTCAAGGGGCGGCAGGGTGAGCTTTCCGTTACGCATTTCCGAGGCCGCTCCGTAAAGCGTGTCGCCCACTACGGGGTGCTTCAGCGCGGAGAAGTGCACGCGAATCTGATGCGTGCGCCCGGTATGGAGTTGGACTTCCACCAGGGTGGTGCCGTCGATCTTGGCGAGAGCCTTCCAATCCGTGCGGGCCTCGCGTGGATTGGTGATGTCCGCTCCGTGCCAGGATTTGCGCAGCGTCGTCATGCGCGTGCGATGGATGGGGTCGCGCCCAATAGCCAGCTCGATTCGCCCGCTCTTTTCTCCGAGAACGCCCTGCACCAGCGCGATGTACGTTTTCTTGATGGCGCGCAGGCGAAAGGCTTCGCCGAGCTTGGCGTGAGCCGCGTCGTTCTTGGCCACAAGGATCACGCCCGAGGTTTCCTTGTCCAGCCGATGGACGATTCCCGGCCGCAACGGATCGCCGGACTGCGAAAGCGCTTGCCCGCGTCCCAGAAGCGCATTGACAAGCGTGCCGGATACATTTCCAGCCCCCGCGTGAACGGTCATGCCCGCAGCCTTGTTGATGGCGATGACGTCATCGTCTTCGTAAAGCACATCGAGCGGAATCGCTTCCGCCGCCGCAAAGATAGCCGGCCGCTCGGTAACTTCGATAGAGATTTTTTGGCCGCTGCGAAGATGCTGCGCGCCTTTGCTTGCTGCTTTCCCATCGATAAGCACGAATCCGGACTCGATGAGTTCCTGAACGCGCGTCCGGCTAAGTTCGGGGCAGTGCGCCACAACGAAACGGTCGAGACGAGCGCCGGAATCGGTTGCGAAGACGACGAATTCTCGATGCGCGGCGGAATCGGGTGAAGGCACTGGAGGATTGTAGCAAGGGGGATGGGGTAAGGGCGGGGATAGAGGATCCGGAGCGAGGACCGGGAAAGTCAATGCTGCGCGCTTCAAAAACCGAAGCATGCAGCACCCGCTAGCGAAAGCCAGCCCCACCTTTTCTTCACAGACCTCAGAATGGTATGGGCCACCTGCGGTCGTGCGCGCAGACCAGAATGTTCCGCAAGAACGCGATGTCGAGTTACAAAGTAACGTTCGTTTTCATGATGAGCACGCATTTGCGTGCAGCAGTATTCTACTTGCATGACGGTCAATCAGGACCGGGTTTTCCAGTGGGGTCGACCTAGCGAGGCGAGGTCTGGCTGAATTGGCTGATTGGGCGTGAGCGGCCATCATAGAATGTGGGCGCGGAGGGGAGCACCATGTGCAAAGTCTTATTTTTTTTGTTGTTTTCTGCGGGAGTTTTGCCGGCGCATAGCGTGCAAGAACCGGCGCGGACTGCGAACGCGGATGTTTCCGGCCGATGGGTGGTGAACACGGACTTTTACGGGACGACGATTTACTTTCGGATGGAGCTGAAGCAGGAGGGAGAGAAGCTAAGCGGGAATTTTGATGGGGACAAGCTGGAGGGAACGCTCAAAGGCACCTCGATCTATTTTCTGGCCAAGGATGAACAGGGCGGGACGGACCAAGGCAAAGCCACGGTTCAAGGCGGGACCATCACCGGGACGGTGGTGTTTACGCACGCAGACGATGCCGCACATCCGGAGACGCACAAGTTCATGGCGCAACTCGTTCCGGCGCGGCGCGCGGAAGCGCCGCAGCGGCATGAATTTGTGCCGACAACTTTTTACCGGCAATTTTCAGCTGCGAACAAGCCGGTACTAACGATCTCGCCCGGCGACAGCGTGCATACGACTACAGTGGATGCAGGCGGGACGGATGAAAAGGGCGTGAAGCGAGTCCTGGGCGGGAATCCAGAGACTGGCCCGTTTTACGTGGAGACGGCCGCGCCGGGAGACACGCTGGTGGTGCACTTGGAGCGTGTGCGTCTGAACCGCGATTGGGCCGAGAGCGATGACTTTATCGTGGGCCGCGCGCTGGACAGCGATCTGGCGGTGAAGATGAAGGACGGAGGGAAGACGGTGCGCTGGCATCTGGACGCGGAACGCGGAGTGGCGACGCCGGAGAAACCGGGGGAGCATCTGACGAAATACTCTGTGCCGCTGCGGCCGATGCTGGGATGCGTGGCGGTGGCGCCAAACGTGGCGCAAGCGGCTCCGGGGACGGGGGACTCCGGGCGCTACGGAGGGAACATGGACTTTAACGAGATCGTGGAGGGCGCGACGGTTAATCTGCCGGTGAGCGTGCCAGGCGCGCTGTTGTATGTGGGCGATGGGCATGCAATGCAGGGTGATGGGGAGCTGAACGGCAACGCACTGGAAACGTCGATGGACGTGGAGTTCACAGTGGATGTGATCCCTGGGAAACGCATCATGGGGCCGCGCGTGGAGTCGGCAACGCACATCATGACGATGGGGCTGGACGGGTCGCTGGATGATGCGTTCCGCGGCGCGACGGCGAACATGGCGCAATGGCTGACGGAAGAGTACAAGCTGACGCCTTCCGAAGTAGCGCAGGTGCTGGGCACCTCGTCGGAATACAAGGTGAGCGAAGTGGCTGACCGCAACGCCGGGATCGTGCTGAAAATCAACAAGGAGCGGCTGAAGTCGCTGGCGAGCGCCGGGAAGTGACGCGGCTGTCGTTGCCATTCATTTCAAGAGAAAGAGAACGGGTCTCCCAAAAAAAATGCGTCGGGGCGCGAGAGACGCGGAAGGCCCGCCATCACAAGGAGGGTCGCGAAGGTTCAGGGGAACGCTGGGACCGGAAAAAACCGTTGATGGCAGAAAGCACCAAGAGGAGGCCGACGGAGAAGATCGGAGCCCAGGGGATCCAATTCCAGACGGGCCGATCGATCATGGCTACCGCGGGACTGGCGGGGTCATACAAGACAATCACCGGAACATTTTTGCTTCCCTCGATCGAGGTTCCCAGCCAATCCTGAAATTGGACGAAGCGTTCGTTGGTGTGGAATTCGACGATGGGCATATAGCCTGTCGAAGAAAATGATCCCGAGGAGCTGCGAAAATTCTCCTGCTTGTAGCCGACGATTCTTCCGGGCGCTCTCACACCTTCGCGAATCAGATGGAAATGCGCGTGGCCCATGAAATAGCCGAGGCCCAAAAGAAACAGTCCTGCGAGCACTTGCGGGATCCACGTGTAGCGGAGGATTTTTGCTTTGTTGCCGATCAACCGCGCCACGAGTTCTTCGGCAGAAGGCAAGAACTTGCCCCAATCGGAGGCGGCCGTAGCGAGTCACGCGCGCATCAGCCTCTGAGCGCCAATGTAGCATAGCAAGGCAACGCGGCGTTTTCACGGCTTCGAGATGTGTTCCTAAAAGCGAAGTGCAGCCGGCTTCGTCTCAGCTTTTCACATCGACCCGGGCAGACTTCTAGCGTGTCTGTACTTCCCTCCACTCGCGCGTCGCGCGTCTTTGGAATAAGGGCCAGAGGCCCCACATAACCAGCCTCGGCCGGCATAAATGCCGCTCACCTATACAAAGCGCGCAGCTCGCTACAAGAGCACGGATAGACCCGCCGTCCGAGTCGTACCGTTATACGACGCCGAGATCGTGGCGGAAGTTGAGAAGAGAACTATGGACGTGTTCACCGTGAAGGTCGCGCTGGTGGCTCCGGCCGGAATGAACACGCTGGAAGGCAGGCGGGCCGCGCCGTTGCTGCTGGAAAGCGCGACAGTCGCACCACCTGCGGGAGCTGGCGCGCTAAGTGTTACCGTGCCCGTGGAAGTTTGTAGGCCGCCAATTACGCTCGTCGGACTCAGTGTCAGCGACGAAAGTGTGGCCGGTGGAGGAGGCGTAGGCGCCACGGTGATCGAGGCCGTTCTTGTTACGCCACCGTAAGCTGCGGAGATGGTCACTGCAGTCGATGCGGTCACAGCGCTGGTGCTGACCGTGAAGGTTGCGCTGGTAGCTCCCGCCACAACCGTTACGCTGGAAGGCACTGTGGCTGCCGCCGTGTTACTGCTGGAGAGTGCGACTTGCGCTCCGCCCGCGGGTGCTGCTCCGCTCAACGTCACGGTGCCCGTGGAAAATTGTGCGCCTCCGACAACACTCGTTGGGTTCAGCGTCAGCGAGGAGAGAGTGGGGGCTGGAGGAGGCGCAGGTGCCACGGTGATCGAGGCCGTCCGGGTCACGCCTCCAAAGGCCGCGGAGATGGTGACTGCGGTCGATGCAGTCACGGCGCTGGTGCTGACCGTGAACGTCGCACTGGTGGCTCCGGCCGCAACCGTCACGCTGGCAGGCACCCTGGCGGCCGCCGTATTACTGCTGGCGAGCGCAACTTGCGCTCCGCCTGCGGGAGCTGCTCCGCTCAACGTCACCGTCCCGGTGGAGGATTGTGTGCCGCCAATAACGCTCGTCGGACTCAACGTCAACGAGGAAAGGGAGAGGGCGGGAGAAATTGAAGACAGCTCGAAGATTAAGACTGCGGGATTGGGATCGTTCAGAGAAACCGCCGCAAACTTCGAGGCGGAGATCATGTAGATGACAGCGTTGCCTCCTGTCCCGGAAGTGACCGTCATGGTCCCTCTACCATTTGTTGGCGATGAGGCTACCGAGTACGTGGCTTTAAACGTTGCGCCAGAGACCGGTCCGCCTGGGACACCGATATCCTCGGCACCGGTGATATTGCCCGTCGGGGTGGCACCATCCGCCGAGAACTCGCCGGAGAAGACGACCACGCCGAATGCCGCCGGGTAGGTCGCAAAGCCAGCATACGTACCCTTCAGAGCGCCGTTAATGAACGAACCGCTGGCCTGGGGTTCGCCGAACCCGAACAAGACATTGGGATCCGAGACGAAAAGGAAAATTTGATTCAAGTTCACCAGGTAGGCAACCAGGCTGAATCCTCCGACCGTAATAGATGCACGGCCATTGCTGACCACACTGTATGTCCCCGGCGCATTGGTGAAGGAGTTGGGCGCCCTGCAGTAATTCTCGTCGTAGGTCAGAGAAAAGGCACCGTTGCCGTTGGCAGTGAGCAAACCCGCGCCCGCTTTGGGCACGCTGCCTGTTGCACCACCGCACACAGAGCGTCCGGTGAGGTAAATCACCATGTTGCCGTTCAGCGAGGCATTGGTGAAACCTCCCACGGGAATTTGCTGCTGCACCACGACGCCATTTAGCAATGGGGTCGCAGTCGTGACCGCGTCACTCTCCATCACAAACAGCTTTCCTGAATTCACGATATAAAAGACGAAGTTCAAGCTGTCCGGTGTTCCACCAAACGTGAAGGCGAGGTTCATGGTGCCCCGCCCCGTAACAGTGTTGGACACGGTGTAATTCGCTGCCGTAAAGATCATCGAATAATCGGTGCCGTAGGCGTTGACGTCCCCGGCTGCGTTGGTGAGAGTGCCTGTCCCGTTCGAAGTAAAACGGCCCGCGATTGCAGCGCGATTATTTGCGTTATCGAAGCCGGCGGCGCCAAACGCGTAGTCACCCGCTATTCTGGGCGTGCTGTATGCAGTCGTGTCCACTTTTTCCATGGTCCCCGAGCCGATCGTCCCTGTGCCTCCTGCGGCGTCTATCTCGATGAACTGGGCATTGCCATTGGCCATCATCGCGAAGGCAAGCCTTGCGCCGCCGGGGATATTCAAGCTCATCACGCCTCTGTTATCCGCACCGATGGAGTAGGTCCCGGTAAACGCAAGAGCGGTTAGCTGCGAGCCGGCTCCAACTCCGTTGGTGTCCAGTTCGCCGTTCGTGACATTTCCAGCCCCGTCCGCCGTGAACCTTCCTACGGCGGCAAAAACTACTGAGCCACTCGCGTTCCCAGTGAGCCCGTTGAATGTAAAAGCGTAATTGCCATTCAACTCCGCGTTGTTCACCCCGGTATTGGTCTGGCCTTGAACTGCCGAGGCAAAAACCAACGCCAAACACACCATCAGCAGAGCATTCAACTTACGCATCTTTTCCTCACATTCTGGTTAGGCGATTGAATCTGTCGTTCGTGTTGCGAACGTACGGTCTATGACCGAGGCGCACGGGGCGGAGGGCGCCAGGCATTAAACAAAAGCAACGCAAACTGTAGGCTCGAGGAACACGCAAGATTCACACTTGGAGAGCCACGCTTTTCTAAAGCGTTGAGCTCTGGCGTGAGATTCTCAAGTTTCTGTTCACACGCGCTGAATTAACTCATCCACTTCTTCCTACTCTCGGCTAGCTTCGAGGCAGCTCGCCGCCGCACTATTTATGCTTTAGCAGCGATAGGGAGGCAATCGGGTGGATGCTGTAAAAGGAAGTTCGGGAAATACCTAAGACATGGGGAATTACAAAGTGGACCAATTTTGACGAAACCCAGTTTACTTCTTGGGGTGATAAGTGCTGAACGAGGAGGCCGAGATCAGAAATTGGCCTTCGGCGCTCTCAACCGGCTCCAATTTCACGTTGCGATCCTGCTCGCTTCTTTCATAGACCTGAGTTCGCAAATAATAGACCTTGCCCGCTTCCGCCTTGAGAGTGATGGCAGAACCGATGCGCTTCGCCGTTTTCTTGAAAGTACCCGATTGCCAATTCGTGCAGACCAGATGATCTCCAGGGTCCACCAAAAAGAAAAAATAGGACTTGCCTTTGTTGGCTCCGATCCATTCGCCATCGAGCCCTACCCTCATCGTCGGGCCATGCACCATGTCCTCGAAGATGTAGACGAGTGCTTTGCCTGCTTCCGGCGGAGCGACAGGGTGCTGCTTGGCGTTGGTCTTTACATCGAACTGCGCTTCGTTCGGACCGCAGCCTCCACCTGCAGAAGTCGTTGGAGCCGGGTCTTGTGCAAAGACAGGCGATGCGAAAAGAAGGACTGCGAGAACGGCTTTCCTCATGTAGATAGGACGTGATTCGCAGCCGGGCGGTTTCCGGTGATGGCGTTCCAGCACGCTAAGTGAGACTGCCGGTGGAGCTACGGCGTTCGCGCATTCGAATGGGGCGTTTCGGGCCGGCGGCCAAATAGTATGTCAATAAGGATGAGGGCGGCGCCAATCGCGATGGCGGAATCGGCAACGTTGAAGGCGGGATAGCGGTAGGTGCCAAACCACACTTCAAAGAAATCCGTCACCGCGCCGTGAAGGATCCGATCGGTGACGTTGCCGGTCGCGCCACCGAGCAGTAGGGCGAGTCCTGCGCCAGCCATCGCGTTGCCGCTCTGATTCGTGACCAGCAGCCAGGCAAGCGCGGCAATGATCGCCATCGAGCCCAGGATCAAAACGATGCGCGTGCCCGTGGAGGCGGAATCCGACAGAATGCCGAACGCGAGGCCGGGATTGCGGCTGTGCACGAGATAAACGAAGTTGTGGACTAATTCGTGGCGCCAGCCTTCGCCCGTTTGCGATTCGAACCAGGCTTTGGTGGCGCGGTCGAGGAGAACGACGGCCAGCGTGAGCCAGAGCCAGCGGAGGCGGGCGGGGAGGGTCATGGAGTTAAGGAGGTAAAGGAAACAAAGGAGGAGGAGGGGCCGGGGCGGTCGGCGATCATGAAGCAGCTCCGGCTTGTGTCGATTCGATTTCGGCGAGGGCTTCGGTGCAGCGCTCGCAGACGGTCGGGTAGCGGGAGTTTTCGCCGACGCGCTTCGAATAATTCCAGCAGCGCTCGCATTTCGCACCGTCGGCCCGCTCGATCTTGATCGTCAGACCCGGCAAGGTTTCGGCTGGAACGGAAGCCGCGATGGCGGACGGATGGATCATGACTTGTGAAACTATGAAGAGCGCGGGGAGAACGGACTGTTTTTCTTCGAGCAGTTTCTGCAAGCCCACTGCTTCCGGCCCGGCGTGCAGCTGGACTTTCGCTTCGAGGCCGCCGCCGATGATCTTCGCGGCGCGGGCTTGTTCGAGGGCGACAAGCACAGCAGAGCGTACCTGCGCGAGCCGCTCCCACTTCTCCGCCGCGTCCCTGGCGATTCCGCAAGCAAGCGCGATCGCCTCCGGGAACAACGTCATATGTACGCTTTCAGTTTCTCCCGGGGCCTTCGGCAAATACTTCCAAATTTCCTCAGCGGTAAAGACGAGTATCGGCGCGGCCAAACGGACTAGCGCGCTGCTGATTTTCCACACCGCGGTTTGCGCCGAGCGGCGTGACTTATTTCTGGGCGCCTTCGTGTACAGGCGATCCTTCAGCACGTCGAAATAGAACGCGCTGAGGTCCACGACGCAGTAATCGTGAATCGCGTGGTACACGCGGTGGAACTCGTAATTCGCATACCATTCGCGAGACTTCTTCACCAGCTCGGCGGTGCGGTCGAGCATCCAGCGGTCGAGTTCCTCGAGCTGCTCGTTCGAAAGCGAATCGCGCGAGGGATCGAAATCGCCGAGATTACCCAGGGCGAAGCGGAATGTGTTTCGAATCTTGCGATACGCTTCGCTGAGCTGCGTCATCACGCGCTCGCTCATTTTTACGTCGGCCTGGTATTCCACCGACCCGACCCAGAGACGCAGCAAATCCGCGCCCCACTTTTCGCAAATCTCGATGGGATAAAGCGCGTTGCCTAGCGATTTGGACATCGGCCGGCCCTGCTCGTCGAGCGTCCAGCCGTGGGTGACCACACCGCGATAGGGCGCAGCGTCCCAGATGCCCGTCGCAACAAGCAGCGAACTGTGGAACCAACCACGATATTGATCGGGGCCTTCGAGATAAACGTCGGCGGGCCATTCGGCGCCCTTCAGTACCGACAGATTCGAAGAGCCCGAATCGAACCAGACGTCCAGAATGTCGTTTTCTTTGCGCCATTTTGTGGCGCCGCAGGAGCACGTCGTTCCGGCGGGGAGCAATTCCTCCGGGGTGTGCTGATACCACGCGTCCGCGCCTTCCCTTTCGAACCATTTCACGACATTGCGCAGCGCCTTAAAATCTTCAAGGCGCGTCCCGCACGCATCACAATAAAAAACGATGATCGGCACGCCCCAGAACCGCTGGCGCGAGACGCACCAGTCCGGGCGCTTTTCGATCATTTCGTACATGCGGTCTTCGCCCCACGCGGGGAACCATTTCACTCCGTGAATTTCTTCGAGCGCTTCCTGCCGCAGCGTTTTTTCTTTTCCGTTCGCGGCCTGATCCATCTTGATGAACCACTGCTCGGTGGCGCGGAAAATCACGGGATTGTGGCAGCGCCAGCAGTGCGGGTAGCTGTGTTTGTACTCGCGCTGGCCCAACAGCGCGCCGCGATCGGCGAGCAATTTCACGATAATCGGATTCGCGGTGAAAACATCCTTGCCTTTGTATTCGGGCAGACCTTCGAGGTATACGCCTTTGTCGTCAAGGGGCGCGTAAATCTCCAGTCCATATTTCTGCCCGGAATTGAAGTCGTCGGTGCCGTGGCCGGGAGCGGTGTGAACGATGCCGCTGCCCTGATCGAGCGTGATGTAATCAGCGAGAATACCCGGCACCTGAATGGGAAGAAATGGGTGCCGAAACTTCATGCCATCGAAATCGCGGCCGTTGAACGTGCCGCGTACGCGAGCCTCCTTGATACCGCATTCCGCTTGCAGAGCAGCGACGCGGTCGGCGGCCAGCAGCAGCGCGCCCTTTTCGGTTTCCACTACGACGTAGGCGAAATCGGGATGAAAAGCCAGCGCACGATTGTGAGGAATCGTCCAGGGTGTAGTCGTCCAGATAACGGCGCTGACATCGGCCCCGATTTTCGGGGCTTCGCCTCTGCCGCCGATGACAGCCGCGAACTTCACCCAGATCGATGGGCTGGTGTGATCTTCATACTCTACTTCCGCTTCGGCGAGCGCGGTGCTGTCAAAGAGGCACCAGTACACCGGCTTGCGCCCGCGGTAGACGTAGCCCTTTTCCATGAAATCGAGAAAGGCGCCCGCGATGGTGGCCTCGTATTCATGGCTCATCGTCAAATAGGGATCGTTCCAGCGTCCGAAAATGCCCAGCCGCTTGAAATCTTTCTTGTGCTGCTCGACGTAGCGCAACGCGAATTGCCGGCACAGCTTTCGAAACTCCGCGGGTGGCACCTTCCCCTTACCGCCCAGCTCTTTTTCTACTTGGGTTTCAATCGGCAGGCCATGGCAATCCCAACCGGGCACGTAAGGCGCGTAGTGCCCCGCCATGCTCTTAGTCTTAACGACCAAGTCCTTGAGGATTTTGTTCAGCCCGGTTCCCAGGTGGATCTCACCCGTCGGATAGGGCGGCCCGTCGTGCAACACGAACAGCGGCTTGCCTTTGCGCGCCTCCAGTATGCGCTCGTAGATGTTTCCTCCGTGCCATGCTTCGAGCTGTTTTGGCTCGTTCTGCGGCAGGCCAGCTTTCATGGGAAAATCCGTTTTCGGCAAATTCAGCGTTTTCTTCAGTTCGAGTGGTTCGGCCATGATTGGAGCGCTTGTAAATCCCTTCTATGCCGTCCTTGTGTACAGGTATAGGGCGGGAAACATCGGAATGCAGTGCAAGCACGTATGTTACAATGAATGGTAGCCGGTGTCAGCCGCTTGGGGCGCGCAACCTTTCCCGGCCAGCGCGAATCCTATCGGTTAGGTACACCGAACGCGGGGAATCTGCGTCTAATTGAAGAGGGAAACGGTGCCGGGTAAATTTATCAATCTTCTGCCGCCTGAAATTACAAAACGCAGGGTGTCTGCAGCAGGCCGCGAGCCCGCGGTCCCGGTACCCGCCTCGGCGGTACCGAAGTTCGAAGCGCCCGACATTCTCATCCCCGATAATTTTTGGTCCAACCTGAAACAGTTCTTTACAGAGCGCCCCGTCAAGGTGCGCGAACGCAAAGGTGCGCCCTTTACTCAGACGTCCTTTGGCACCGGCGTCGGCGATAACCTGAAGGAGTTTTTCAGCTCCCGCCCCGCGCCCAAGGGACCGGTAAATAGCAAATTGGCAGTGGCTTGGGGATCAAACTTTGGCGGCTTTGGCACCCGCATCAGGGAGTTTTTCTCGCCGCCGAAACAACCGCCCTTGCCCTTCGCCGTAAAACCGGTGAAAGTGAAGGACATCTGGTCCAAGGATGAAAACTTCGGCTGGAGCCAGGTGATCGCCATCGGCCTGCACGTGGCGGTGATCGCCCTGCTGGTCATTC
>WNFS01012599.1_pt1 | contig 11964 bp, 9 predicted proteins | sample 5400141 | NCBI WGS metagenome assembly WNFS01 (sample SAMN13153358, study PRJNA577476) | soil metagenome | isolation source: 60 cm saprolite under Madrone tree | place: USA:California | collected 2016-06-14 | reverse complement strand
CCGGCGACATATTGTCGACAGGCACGCCGGCGGGGGTCGGCGGGGCACAAGTGCCGCCGCGCTACATGAAGGCGGGGCAGCGATGTCGGATCGAGATTGAGGGGTTGGGCGAAATCAACAAACTGGTCATCGACGAACCGGAGTCCACGACACTCCCCTAATGGGGGCGGGCGAGTCCGGCGCAAGAGTTTTCTGCCCAGGAGTTCTGGCTTGAGAGTACCTACTACAAGATGAGGTGAAGAACTAATGAATACCGTCACTGAAAGACCCCGCGCCAAGCGGCGCCTCGCCGACGAATACCCGGATCGCGTGCGGCCGAGCAAGCTGGCCCATGCCGTGTTGACGACGCCAAACCTGCCGCGGGCGCGGGGTTGGTATTTGAATGCGCTCGCTGCGAAAGTCGCCTTCGAGAATGACAAGGTATGCTTTATGACCTACGACAACGAGCACCACCGGATCGGTCTCATCGGTCTGCCCAAGCTGGTCGAGCGGCCGCCGCCCAACAGTTGGGGACTCGAGCACCTGGCATTCTCATATCCCACTCTGGGCGCATTGCTATCGCAGTTCCGCTACTTAAAATCCCAAGGCATCGCGCCCTACTGGACCATCAATCACGGCCCGACCATTTCACTTTATTACCGCGATCCGGACGGCAATAAAATCGAGATGGACTACGACGTGTTCCCAACCGTTGCAGAAGTCGATGCGTTCTTTGCCGCGGGCAATTATGAAGAGAACTTCATGGGCATCATCGTCGATCCCGAAGAGTTGATCGCGAAGTACGAAGCCGGGGTTCCGCTCAGCGAACTGGTGCATCGCCCGAAGCTGCCGCCCGGCACGACGCCTTGGGACATGAACCGGTCCTAAACGCGGAAGAAGCGGGGCGCGGAGCGCCCCGCGATCGGCCGGACTGTCGAGGCTTACGGGCGCCCTGCGGCGAACGAACGCGCCTGAATCTCCTTAATTCGACCTTCCGCTGCCTCCAGTGACGCTAGGCTGTGGTCGAGCCCGCGCTCCACAAAAGCCGCCACGTACGCGTGCTGCGCAAATGGCACTGGCTCGACAGAACCGCGAATCGGTCCACTCAATTCGCATCGATGCCTCAAAGGCCGGCAACGGCCCCGCCGCCGTCGATCACGAAATCGGCCCCTGTGACCCAGCGCGCTTCGTCAGATGCCAAATACAGCGCACAATAGGCAACGTCTTCGACCTCGCCCCACCGTCCCAGGGGGATCGACGCTCTAATTCTCTCCGTCGGCTCGGGTGGGATTACTGCCGTCGCCGGCGTTCGAATCGGACCGGGAGACACGGTATTTGCTCGGATTTTGTGCTTGGCGCCTTCGGCCGCAAGCTGTCGGGTGAATGCCACTATCGCGCCCTTCGACGCAGCGTGCGCTGCAAAGCCCATGTTGGGATTGCCGCGAACTGCGACTGCGGATCCAGTGTTGATCACCACGCCGCCGCCGCGGGCGATGAGATGCGGCCAAGCGGCCTGGGTGGCATAGAAAACCAGGTCAACTTCATTATGCAAGGTAAACGCCCAGTCTTCCTGCGAGAGTTCGCCGAACAGGCCGAAGCGCGCACCGCCGGCGTTATTGTAAAGAATGTCGATTCCGCCTGTTTCAGCGAAGCCATCGTATATCCACTTTTGAGCTGCGGCAGGGGAACTCAGATCCACGGGGCCGAACGTCACCATCTGACCTCCGGCATCACGGACTTCGGAGACGGTTTGTTGCGCTGCAGATTGGCTGACGTCGCATCCCACGACTCTCGCGCCCTCCGCTGCAAAAAGTTTAGCGGCGGCGCGGCCCATGCCGCTCGCAACGCCGGTGATGAAGGCTACCTTCCCAGTGAGTCTGCCCAATGATCTCTCCTCAATGCGTTAGTCGTCGCACGTGTTCCGTCGCAACGGGTCCATCAAGAACATAGAAATGTCGCCGTGTCGGATCAAATCGTAGATGATATGTACAATATCGTCAATTCATAAATGTAGCCCGTCTATCATTGGCACGTGGCAACGCGCAGCTGAAATAAGTGTGAGGAACCCGCAGGACAACCCTCTTGCGCGGGACCGTCGCCGATGGCGGGCGTCGCCCGGAGGCGCGCCGACTCGAGTTGCGAGTGCAGATCGGCGTTTAACTTCAACAGCAGACGCGTGAACTCTTGAACTTCACAGTCGCTGAAATTGCAGAGACCCGCGTTGAGAATGTCGACAACGAGCGGAATCAGCCGCTCAACCGCGCGGCGGCCTGCCGGCGTCAGGCGCAGATTCACCTTTCGCCGATCCACAATGTCGCGGTTGCGTTCCAATAGGCCGCGTTCGGCGAGCTGGTCAACGACGCGCGTCAGCGCACCGCCGGCATGGCGATACTCGGTGCAGATGTCCTTCGGAGTCACCGTCATGGCGTCCTTCAACCACACCAGAATGATGTATTGCATGAAGGTCAAACCTTGCGCCGCCAATGCGGGCTCGGTCAGATCAAGGCAAAGGGTGTGAGATCGCTTGATGAGGAAGGCGATGCTCGATCGCGGCATATTGGTCGCCATTCAACGCGTCCGGAGATTGAGCATCTCGCGCGCCTCGGAGGCTGATGCCGGCTCGAGTTGCAATTCCGACATGATTCGCATCGTGCGCTCGACGAGTTGCAGGTTGGTCGCGAGTTGCCCGGACCGGTAGTAGTTGTTGTCTTCGAGGCCGACTCGGACGTGTCCGCCCATGAGCAAGGCTTGGGTGGTGGCCGGCAGTTGTGCGGGCCCAATGGCTGAGACGCAGAACACGCTCTGCGGCGGCAGCTGTCGGATCATGAAATTGAGCGTATCGCAACTGTACGGCATGGCTCCCTGGAAGCCTCGGTCGCCGCCGAGCACCATGTTGATGAAATAGGGCGGCTTGTCATAACCTTTCGCGATCAGACGCGATACGTCTTGGATAATGTGCTCCGGACTGAAAACCTCCCATTCAGGTTTGATGCCCTTTTCCATGAAGAGCTTGGCCATTTCCTCGCAGCGTCGCGGCGTGGTGGCCACGACGATCTCTCGTCCGCCGAAGCTGGCAACCGTGGTCTCGGCGTCGAGGGTTGCCATCTCAGGGTCGGCTTCCATGCCTTTGAGACGCTCCTCATAGAGGATCTCCCAAAGACCGTTCGGCTGCTCGCGGATCATGTCACCGGTGACGCCGCCGCCGGTAGAATTATTGATGATAATGTCGCAGCGCCCGCGGATGAGCTTGTTAATGCGGCCGTAGATGGCTGGGTCGCACGTCGCAAGATCGTCCGGGCGCCGCGCATGCAGCGCGACGACGGCGGCACCTGCCTTCGCGCAGCGCACGACGTCATCAGCAATCTCGTCGGGCTGCGTCGGCAGATTCGGATTTTGGGACTTGCTCGCCATGCCGCCGGTTGGCGCAACCGTAACGATTACTTTTCGCGACATTTCACGTCTCCGATTCGATCCGGGGAATAAAGGTTCGGTCTTGCTGGGTTGTTGAGAGCTGCACAATCATGCTGAACGCGCCGACGCCATTGATCCGACACTTGCCAATTCGAGGATGATGTCGTCCGGCGGGATCGCCCCTTTCTCATGCACATCGACCGCCAGTAGTTCCCCGGAGACAGGACAGTAGAACGACGACATCTCTAAGCCCTCATGAAGCCGCAGCGTGCGAGAGGAAGCGAACGGGGCCCGAATCGCGCCCTCTCGCCAGCGCGTCGATCCGCGCGCAAGTGTCGCGCCTGAACGCGAGACAACGTGGACTTCAGTGCCGACCCGAACGAGTCTCAAGGCAGGTCCAATCTCGCCGATGGTGGGGGCATCCGGCGGACAATTGGCCCTTACACCTCTGCCGCGGATGCGCTCGGCCCGCAGTGATGCCCGAAGTGTTCGGGTTGCCTCCGCGTCCAATTCGGTATCGTTGACGATCACACCATAGATGTCGGCCGCCGCTTGTGGTGAAACCAAGTCACTCCGGCAATCGCGATGCACCGCGACCGGATCTCGATCGAGCGGGTCGCCCCAACCGCCGCCGCCCTGCCAGCTGGCGGCGAATATGTCCCCAATGCGCATCTTTTGGAGGCCAGGCTTCGGGCCGAAGTGGATCCAGTTCGGCTCGGCAGAGCACACACCGTTCTTCGCCGCGCCGTGTGCCCATTTCTGAATGACCGTCGCGGTCGGCTTCGTCGATGCCGGCCAAGGTCAGCGCCACTTCCGCCGACGCGCCGCCCCGATAGCGGCCGGCTCCTCCGGTGTCGCGCGCTAGACGCCGATAGAGGTAGAAAAGTGGCGCTGCCAGCTCGTTGCGCTCGACGTCGGCGATGGCCGGTGCCGGTGAGTTGATCGGACCGCCCGCCTCATATCCGTCTTTGCCCGCGAATGCGGCATAGCCCCCGGCAAGAGGATCCATGAGATGCAGACCGAAGGGCTCGCCGTACTGATTACGACCGCCCAAGTTGAATGTTGCCATCGTGCCATCGCTAACGGCCTGAGCGCGCCCGCGATACTGTGGTGCGCAGGAGAGCAACCGATTCAGCGCCTGCGAGCAGACATTGGAGACGACCCAGATCGATTCCACTGTCGCGGCCCCGACCGGAGCGGGGAACTGTGCCGTGCAAATCAGACCGTCGGGTGCGATGATATCTGCAGTCTGCAAGACTCCCTGATTCCACGGGATGTCATAGGCGAGCATGGGCAGCAGTGCTCCCGTCACGCCGCCCTCTAAACCCGAGCGAGTTGCATTGATGAAACCCGGTGCCTGTGGGCTCGAGCCGCTGAAGTCGAAGCTGAGGCGCCCACCTCGTTTGATCATCCGGAGGTCGATCTTGTAGAGCCGGTTTGCCTCCCCGTCGTGCTCGAGGAAATCGACCGCGCGGAATTCGCCATCCGGCAGCTCAAGCAAGCGTTCCTCGACCCGCTGGTGCGACACCTCGATCATTCTCTTCATTACCGCCGACAGGGTGGATGCGCCATAACGGGTGACAAGGTCTGCGACGCGCTCGCGCGCCACGTTGATCGTTGCAACGAAAGCCCGGAAATCAAGATTCAATTGCGCCGGCAGACGAGTCGCCGTGAGAATCATCTCAAGTATGTCCTCGCGCACGCGGCCTCCCTCGACGAGCCTGACGCACGGTATGCGCAAGCCCTCTTGGCGCGCGTCACGTGCATTCGGCGACCAGCTGGCGAAGTCCATGCCTCCGATGTCGGTGACATGTGCCTCGACGCCGGCCCAGGCGAAAATCTTTCCGTCGGCATAGATCGGGCCAGCCAGTTGAATGTCGTTCTGGTGGAGCGCTCCGACGAACGGATCAATGAGCCATCCGGCAGAAATAGCCCGGTAAAAAAATCGGAAGCTTCCGTGACCGTGGGTGAGCCGGAAACGCTCTGCAAAGCGATGCGCATCTCTTCGGTGATGGCAAGAAGCCGGGATCTGATGACCTCGAAAGCCACCGGATGGACGGTGGTCTCGCCGCTATTGGAGCCCGTCATGGTTCGATGCTCACGTGTAAGTTGCCGAATTGATCGGCAACGGCGGATCCACTCGGTGGCACCACCACGCTTTGTCCGGGAAACTCGATGATCGCTGGGCCATCGACTTTGACGTCGGGCGCCGGATAGCGCGTTTTGTAGATGGCGGTCTCAATAGGGGCCGCGGGATCGGCGAAGACAACTCGACGTGTGGCCGCAGATTCCAGGGGTGTACCTTGCGCCCGTGCCACCGGCGGTCGCAGCACACCCCGCGCGATGGCGCGCGCGCTGACGATCTCGTGCCCGGCGCCCGCGTAGCTCGCGCCTCGGCCGAACAGCACTTCGTAGATGCCCTCAAACCTTTTGGTCAGCGCTGCGAAAGCGCCAGCGTCGAACTGAGCCGCATCCAGAACCACGTCAATCACGTTCGCCTGCCCGCGAAACCTTACGGCCAGCAGCCGCTCAGCCGTGATCTCACCTTGCGCGCCGGCGCGAACCAACTCAGCCTTGGCTTCCTTCTCAAGTGTCCGAATTGTCGTGTCGATTGCAGCGACCGCCCGCGTATCCGGTTCTGTGCCTGGACCGGCGCGAAGATAGACCGCGCACTCTTTTGTGACGCCGAGGTCGGCGTTACCGCAACCATAGGCGGACTGCGCAGTGGCCGCCGCCGGAACGATGAAGCCGCGCAATCCGAGGTCGCGCGCAAAGGCCCATGCGTGCGAGGGACCCGCGCCGCCGTTGGCGAAAAGTGTGAACTCGCGCGGATCGTAGCCGCGCTGAATCGTCATCCGGCGCAGCAGATCCGCCATCTTGCTGTCGATCACCTCGCGCACTCCCCACGCCGCCTCGAGGGTTCCGATGCCGAGTGGTTGCGCAACTTTCTCGTACATTGCGCGGGCCGCGACATCAGCATTGAGCCGCATGCGGCCGCCGAGAAAGTTTTCAGCGTCCAGGATGCCGAGCAGCAGATCGGCGTCTGTCACCGTCGGCTCGACGCCGCCACGGTCATAACAAACGGGCCCCGGATTGGCGCCGGCGCTCATCGGGCCAACCGTCAGTTGACCGAAACGAACTGATGCGATGCTGCCGCCGCCCGCTCCGATGGATTCGACATCGATCGAAGGCACCCGGACATCGGCGCCACCCACCGAGACCTCGCGTCGCAAGATAGGCTTTCCTCGGGCGATGATCCCTACATCGAAGCTCGTGCCGCCGATGTCGGAAGTCAAGACATTGTCCAGGCCCAACTTTCGACCCATGACGGCCGAGCCGACAACACCGGCCGCCGGTCCTGAAAAAAGGGTGAAAACCGGGCGGTCGCCGATCGAGGCGACTGGCAGGACGCCGCCGGCATTGGTCATCATAAGAAGCGGCACGCGCATGCCGGCGGCGCGCAGGATGTTTTCCAGCGCCTCAAGATAGCGTCCGGCGATCGGGCCGAGCGCAGCGTTCGCCGCGGTCGTCGACATGCGGCCGTATTCGCCCACGAGCGGACTCAGTTCATGTGAGACGCACACGAAGGCCTTCGGCACCATGTCCGTAACAACGTCGCGCAGGGTGAGTTCATGCACCGGGTTCGCAGTCGACCAAAGCAAACAGATGGCTACCGCCTCTACACTAGCCTCGTTCAGGCCTGCTAAGGCGGCGCGGACCTGCGCCTCGTCGAGCGCCTTGATGATGTCGCCCTTCGAATCGATGCGCTCCTCAATTTCGAAGACAAATCGCCGTGGGACGATCGGCGGATTGCGATTACGGAGCGTAAAATCGGTGAGTTCGGCTTCATTCTGCCCTGAGGTTTGACGGCGCATGCGACCAATCTCAAGGGTGTCGCCGAAACCTTTCGTCGTGAGTACCGCGGTTCGGGCTGCTCGACCCGTCAAAAGCGCATTCAACCCCACTGTAGTGCCGTGCCCGAAACGGACGATGTCGCAGCAGAACGCCTCAAAGCTGATCCCACGTTCGGCGGCCGCAATCTTTAAGACGTCGATGACACCCGTTTTTACATCGGCGGTGGTGGGACTCTTGAAGACGCGGATTTCGCCTCGTTCGTCCGAAACCCAAAGGTCGGTGAACGTGCCTCCGACATCCGTTCCTACAAAGAGCGCCATCCGTCCCCGTCACTCGTAGTGGCCCGCCGTCGGGCTCATTGGATCTAGCCGCTTTGCAAGCGGAATCTTGTCGTCAATCAATATTTTTATCGACACTTAGTAAGTTTAGCGCTAAAACTGTGCGCGTGTCGAGTCTGGACTACGGATGGCCCGCAGAAATCTTTTGATTTCCAGGAGACCTATTTGGGGGCAGTTTTGGGTTTTTTGGGGCTGACCGACATCTCATTCATCCGCGCCGAGGGCGTTTCGATGGGGCCAGAGGCCGCCCGAAATGCGATGCAATCTGCCGAGAACCAACTAATGGAAGCCCTCGGATCCATGGCGTAACGACAGGACAACAGCGCCTCATCTCGACAGTCTGGTTACCGCTCGGCTGGGAGGGGTTAACTGAGTTGGAGACCCATTCTGAATTTACTTGCGATGCGTTGGCGAGGCGTCGCTATGTAACAAAGGAAGGGGCATCGCGGCGATCCGTCGCGCTTCCTTAGCATCGATTCCGAGGCTTCGCATGAACATGGCTACAGCGATACGCGAATAGTCGGCTGGAACACGCTTGGCGAGAATGCTGCGGATGACCATTGCCGCCATGCCGAGGCCAAGGTCCAGGGTGGCGGGGATGGAATCGATTTGAAATCGTCCGTTGTCGACGCCTCTCTTGATGTCGTTGCGAGCATGCCGTCGCATACGATCATTCAGCGGTCCGCCTACCACCGGGATCATGCGCACCAGGATCCAACCGCGGGTTCTATCCTCAGCGGCCATTCCGATAAAACATAAAAGCGATGCACAGATTCGCTCGGCGGGGTCCTTTAAAGGCTTGAGTACCGGAAGGATGCGGTCATTGATTTCCCACGCCAGTTCATCCGCCACCGCCTTTAGGATATCTTCTCGGGTTCTGAAATGATTGTAGAACGTACCGCGCGCCAGGCCGCTCTCGACGATGAAATCGTCAATTACCGGCGCCTCCAGCCCCTTATCAGCAAACACGCGGAATGCGGCAGAGATGAGTTCCAAGCGCGTCCGTCTGCGTATTTCGATGCCGGTCTGAACATTTCGCGCCCGCACACGCGATTTCTTGCTAGGCACACTGTGGTCCCATAAATAATCCGATGCGACGGCGTTATAAACGCGGGCAGTCAAGAATACATCATCTCGAGTTACAACCTAGGCGCACGGAGGCCCGGTTACGGGCGCTACCTGAGGATCATCCCGCAAGCGTGCCGTCGAACTGCGGTCCCAATTGCATGCTCGAAGAGTGATTACCCGACTATGACGGCGCCGCTTTCATATCAGAAGTTGTAGCTCAACCGGCCGCCATATTGACGCGGCGCCCCCCAAATCGCCGAACCCGTTCCAATCGTTCCGGCAGCGTATAGAACATTGCTTATATTGGTGCCGTAAGCCTCCGCACGCAGTCCGTTCTTGAGCGTCAACGCGAGATTCAGATTGACCAGTGAGTGGCTTCCAAGCACGTCGATGGGCGCCGCTTCGAACACCGACGCATAGGCCCGGCTGGTGTAAGAATATTGCGCCGTGGCGGTGACCTTACCGATGCTGGTGGGTACCGTGTAAATCGACCCCACGTTCGCCGTCCACTTGGGAGCGTAGGCTAGTTGCCGTCCCGTGACGTCCTGCGGGCCGGCGAAGGGGTTTCTGGAGTCGATCAGCGATAGCTGCTGGTTGATTCGAGACTGGGTATAGGCAAACCCGGCATTGAGCGTCAAAGGGCCGAGCTGCGCATCGGTTTCCAGCTCCGCACCGTAGATCCTGGCGCTCGGCACATTCACGATCGCGTTCTGAGAGACGGGATCGAACACGGCGGTCTGCATATTCTTATAGTCGTAATAGAAGCCGGCGCTCGAAATTCTCAGCTGCCGGCCGAAGAAGCTTCCCTTGTATCCGCCCTCGTAAGCATCGATCTTTTCGGGCTGGAAAATGAAATTGGCGCTGTTGCTCGGGTTCGCGCCGCCCGGCTTGTATCCTCTCGATGCCGAAACATAAGCGGTTGAGTCGGGACTGGGAAGGTAGCTCAGAGCGATCTTTCCCGTCGGCTTCGTGGTCTTGACCGTCGCGTCGAGCGACACGGGCGGAAACGGAAAACCCACGAGCTGCTCGGTTCCCGTCGACGTCTTTTCGTCGCGATTGGCGCGGCCGCCCACCAGCAGCTGCCACTGATCCGTGAATTTATAAGTCGCTTGGCCGAACAGTGCGTAAGAACGCTCGTGCGGACCGGTGTTGATCTGTATTGTCGGCGGAACCGTCAAGGTCAGAAGAGTAGGCGTGCTGTCCCGAAGGTAGAAAGCCCCGAGAATCCAGTTGAAAGCTCCGGCGCCGTTCGAGATCAAATTGAATTCCTGTTCGAACGTACTCTCGCGAAATTGCTGATTGGCGACCGAGATGGGCAAATACGTGAAGTCGTTGTCCCATTGGTTCCTATTCTCCGTATATTGATAACCGGTCAACGATCGCAGCGTGACGCTCTCGGAAATGTTCCAATTGATTTCATCGGTCGCGCGCCACAGTCTGTATTTGTCCCAGCTAGGCACGTTGTAGCTGACGACGAATGGATTCGACAGCCTTGGGTCGACGCGGTTGTTCGATCCGGCAAGTTCGGCGTAAGCCTTGCCGACATAGCCGTCCCCATTTCTGGTTGCGCTTTCGTACTTCAGGTAGATGTCGAGATCGGAATTCGGCTGCCATTTGATGGCGATACGCGCACTTTGGGAGGCCACGTCGCCGGGTTGGAGACCGGCGGTGAGCGCCGAACCGCCGACATTGATGTCATCATAGAAGCTATCCTTGCGGTAGACGTTCTCGGCGATCCTGATGGCCAAATGATCGGATACGGGCACATTCACTGCGCCTTGAGTCTGGGTGTATCCGTAATCGCCGAAAGTCTGCTGAAGGAATCCCGTCAGACGGTCGAAACTCGGTCTTACCGAGTTGACGAATATCGCCCCACCGGTCGAATTCTGTCCCACCAACGTACCTTGAGGGCCGCGCAGAACCTCGATTTGACCCACGTCGTAATAAGCGTCGGCGATCGCGGTTTCATGCGGAATGAAGAATCCGTCCGAATAATTGGCCACGCCGGAGGAAGTAGTCGGATTGGTGGTTTGCAGGCCCACGCCGCGAATATTGACGTAGGACAGGGCTTGCTGATTCTGAACGTTGAGTGCGGGAGCAAGATTGCCCAAGTCATCCAGGTTGGAGACGCCTCGGGCGGTCAGCTCGGTACCGGAGATCACCGACGCCGCGATGGGCACCTGATCGAGCCGTTCGATCCGCCGTTGGGCGGTTATGACGATCTCCCCGAGCGTTTCCGTCGGTCCCGGGCCTGCGTTCTGCAGCTGCGACGCCGTTTGTGCCAGCGCAGCCATGGGCGCGATGGCGCCGAACAATAGTCCCAAGTGCGTGGTTCGCCTGGCCATCTCATTCCCCCGGCAAAGTCGGTTTTGGACGCGACGCAATGCGGCTCTTCGACTCCGCTCGGTGCCGAGTATGTCTGAATATTATTCTGTGTCAAGATGACATATAGTCAATATGACTAAGCGCCATTGACTCGGACTCGCTACTTCGGTAATCAGGAGTCATGAGGCAAGCGAAGCGAGCGGGGGACAGGTGACTGATTCTACGGTAGTGAACTTTCGAACGCGGACCGGCCAGGCGCGGCGCGCCCGCACGCGGGCCAAGATACTGTCAACGGCGTTTGCCCTGATCGATGAACGCCGCGTCGATCAGGTGACCGTCGAGGATGTGCGCGAAGCGGCAGGACTCGCACGGGGGTCCTTCTACAATTATTTCTTGACCTATGAACACATGCTGACGGAATTGGCGGCTCAGATCGGCCGTCAAATCAACATCGAGCAGTCGGAACGCTTCGACAGCGTCGCGAACTTGACGGAGCGCACCTGGTTCAACGTGCGGTATGGCATCCTGCGGGCGGCGTCGGACCGATCCTGCAGCGAGATCCTCGTGCGCGTCACACCGTTGGTGGGTCCGCTCAATGACACCATGCGGCAACACGCGGCAGAGAGCATGCGGCTCTCGGCCAAGCGAAAACTCATCGATGTTCCGTCGCCGGCCGTCGCTTTGGATCTTGGATACGGTCTCGTCACCGTGATGATCCGGCGAGCGTTGAACTCCGGCGTGGACCTCAAGGAGATAGAGGCCGCAGGCCTGATGCTGTTGCGGGCTTTCGGCGTCCCGGAAATCGAAGCCAGACGGATATCGCGCCTGCCGCTGCCTCAGTTGCCGGAGATTCCGTTGCGGGTCGCCGTGATAGGCAATTTCGGAAACCGCTGACTTTCACGCAGCGTGCGGCAGGGACCGAACGGCATTGAACGCGTTTCCGGCCAGGCGGGTTCGGTTTCGGCCTGTACGCGATTCAAGTCATATT
>WNFS01003471.1_pt1 | contig 11964 bp, 11 predicted proteins | sample 5400141 | NCBI WGS metagenome assembly WNFS01 (sample SAMN13153358, study PRJNA577476) | soil metagenome | isolation source: 60 cm saprolite under Madrone tree | place: USA:California | collected 2016-06-14 | reverse complement strand
GGACGTTCCCACTGTGAACGCCGACATGCTCATTGAACAATTCCGCGGCAAGTTTCCACTGGGCTCGAAGACCCAGGTGGTGGCGGTCGATGCTGCCGGCCGCTACGTCGGACTGGCGCTGGTGGCCGACGCGCACGCGACTGAGATCGATGCCGCGGGCGGTCTTAAGGGCATCCTTCATTATCGGGATGTCGTGCTGTACCCCATCATGAACATCCAGCAAGCCATCGCCGTGTTTGATGCCGCGGAAGCAGAATCGCTGGTTGTAGTCGAAAGCGGCGGCGAACACCGGCCGATCGGAATCCTCACCGAAGCCCATGCGATGCGGCGCTATGCGGAAGAATCCGAGCAACGGCGGCGCGAGGCCGTCGGCGATATCTGATCAGCGCAGCCGAAAAGAGCGAAAAATACGGTAACAGGTTTCTGCGTGCGCTTAGTCCGGGGAGGAGCCACATGCGCAGATTGCTGATCGTTATGATCGCGGCGCTGCTTGGTCTGGCGTGGACCGGCATGGCCGCCGCCCAAAACTATCCGGCGCGCGCGATTACCGTGATCGTTCCGTTCCCCGCAGGCGGTGCAACCGACACGCTGGCCCGCTTCCTGGCCGAGAAGATGCGGGGAATTTTCGGTCAACCCGTGATCATCGAGAACGTTGCCGGAGCCGCCGGCAGCATTGGCGTCGGCCGCGCCGTTCGCTCGACCGCCGATGGCTACACGCTGAGCATAGGCACCTCGACTACGCATATGCTGATCGGCGGCCTCTACGCGCTTCAGTTCGATCTGTTGAAGGATCTGGAGCCGATCATCCTGATCGGCAGCGAACCGCTATTGATCGTCGGCAGGAAGAGCCTGCCGGTGGATGATCTGAAGGGACTGATTGCGTATCTCAAGGCCAACCCAGACAAGGCGTCGGTAGGCATCGCGGGCGTCGGCGCGACCGGCCATCTCACCGGAATTTCGTTTCAGAAGGAAACCGGAACCAGTTTTCAATTCGTGCCATATCGCGGCAATGCGCCGGCCATGCAGGACCTTTTGGCGGAGCAGATCGATTTTATGATTGAACCGTCTTCGAACTTCAAATCGCTGGTCGGTGCCGGAAGCGTCAAGCCTTATGCGATCACGGGCAGGGCGCGGCTGCCTTCGTCACCGGATATTCCGACCGCGGACGAGGCGGGACTGCCCGCCTTCTTTGCTTCGCTCTGGTACGGACTTTGGGTGCCGAAGGATACGCCGAAGGACATCAGCGCCAGGCTGAATGCCACTATGGTGCAGGTGCTCGCCGATCCCGCGGTGAAAGAGCGTTTTGCTGAGCTTGGCATCGAGATCACGCCGCTCGCGCAGCAATCGCCCGAAGCGTTGCGCGCTTTTCAGAAAGCCGAGACGGAACGGTGGTGGCCGATCATCAGGGCGTCCAACCTCAAGGCGGAATGAAAGGCACGGAAGCCAGGCGATTGCTAGAATTCGTGTTTGATTCCGACCCCGAATCCCTGGGCCAGCAGCGAGGACGTATCGAATTGCGCTTGCGGACGTTGCGGGCCGCCGCCGACGGCGGGTGGAATCAGGGCCGGGTTGACCGTCGTGTCAATCAGGCCGCCGGCCCTCTGAACGCCGGTCCAATAGAGGACCTCGTAGCTCGCGACGACTTGCCATGCCGGCGCGAATTGATATCCGGCTTTCACGGCGAAATCCGGAACTGCGGCAAAGCGGGTTTGCGTGTAGCTGCCGATATTGCTCGACAGCGCCAGCAATCCGCCCGGCAAGGTCGTGGTCACGCCGCCGGCGGTGATGGCGGTCGAGCCGTTGATCTGCGCTTCATTGAAGTTGGCGCCGAGAGCAACCTTGGCGCGCCATTCGAGCAACCACGGTCCGCGCGAAAACTCGCCGGCAACGCCGAGATCGAGCCCGTGAAAATTGCTGCGGGCGTGGAATGAGTCGCTCGAAGCGAACACCGTTCCCGCAGGAATGTTTCCGCCGGCCACGGCGGTGGACGTAGTGGCGATGTCCAATCGGTCGGAGGCGTGCAGGAACCGATAGCCGACCAGCAGGCTGAAGCGCTCGGCGCCCCAGGGCGTGGCGTAAGAGCCGATATCGCGGCGATAAAGCCCGCCGGCCCCGTAAAGGCGAGAGTTTTCGCTTGCGGTCACCGAGCCGGACAGTAGGTCGGGAAAAGCGATCAGCGTTGCATTTTGCAGACCGGTATTGGTGTCGAGGAATGGCCGCGCCAGGATCGGCGTGCCCGCCGAGCTTGCGCTGAATCCGGTCGAGGCCTGTTCGAGGCCGAAGAAGCTCGCCTCGATGCCGGATTGGTGCTGCGGGTCGAACCAGTATCCGGCGCGCAGTCGCCCGCCCGAGCGCCAACCGCCATTGACGCTGGAATCCCCGAACAGCACCGTCGTGCTCGGAGGCCCCAATACGCCGGCCTGTGCCAGCGGGGTGCCGGCCGGGCTCGTGGTGACGAGCGGCGGCAGCCTGTCGCCTTTGACGCTCCAGGCCAGATATTCCATTTCGACCCAGAACTGGCCCGCGTCAGCCGGCGCCAACGGCCGCGCCTTCAGGGGCAAATCGGCGGCAGCGGCCGGATCGCAGCAAACCACCGCGGCCAAAACGGCAAGGCCGGTCAATCGCAAGATCGACATCACGTCTGAAAAGAAACGCTTCATCGTCGTTCCCCCGGACGATCGGAGCATGCCCGTTTTCAGTTCGGCAAGTGTATTCGCGCCACACTACGGCCCTTAAATTCGCTCCAGCTTCTGCAGGCAGCGAACCATTGCCGGCATCGGGGTATCCGGAAAGCTCGTCTTCCAGTCGGTGACGCCGACCTCGCCGACATAGATGTCGCCCTTGGAATCCAGCGGTGCGGGGCCAGGAATTTGCCGGCCTCAAGTCCCGGACCATTTTCCCCGCCGAGCCGCGCGATGCGCTTTCCCTTCGCGTCGAGGATGGTCAGGCGCGGACCCAAATTCGGCACCTTGCGATTGACCGGCATGCCCGGCCCGAGTTCGCCAACGACAAAATTCGGCTGCTTGCCGCCGCAGCAATACAGCGCGCAGGGCCGGTGCAAATTGTTCCACTGCGTCTCGTATTTGCCGTTGCCGTCGAACACCTGGACGCGGTGGTTCTCGCGGTCGGCGACATAGACAAAGCCGTCGGCGTCGGTTGCGATGTTGTGGACGATGTTGAACTGGCCGGGATCGGTGCCCGGCTCGCCCCAGGTTTTGATCAGCTTGCCGTCGGGCGTGTATTTGTGGACGCAGGCATTGCCGTAGCCATCCGACACGTAGATCTCGCCTTTGGGCGAGAGCGCGGTGTGGGTGCAGCGGTGGAACGGCTCGCCACTCATGAAGGGCGCCGGCTTGTTCGGGATGCCGATCGTCAGCAGCACCTTGCCGTCGGTCGAGCACTTGCGCACTGTGTGGTCGCCGTCATCGGTGCAATAGAGATTATCCTCGGTGTCGATGTGCAGCCCATGCGCGCGATTGAACAGGCCTTCGCCCCAGCTCGTGATGAAATTGCTCTCGCGGTCGAGCACCACCATCGGGTGGGCGCCGCGATTGAAGACGTAGATGCGGTCCTTGCTGTCGACCGCGACCGAGGCGACATCGGTGAGGTTCCAGCCCTCCGGCAGCTTCGCCCAATTCTCCACCACGCGGTAGCGGTGTTCGCCCGAGCCGAGAATGGTCGGCATGTGTGCTTCCCCCATGACGTTATTCTTATGGCAGTCATTCCGGGATGGTCCGAAGGACCAGACCCGGAATCTCGAGATTCCGGGTTCGCTCGTTTCACTCGCGCCCCGGAATGACGTGAGTCCAATTCACGCGACAGCCACGTCAGGCTGCGCGGCTCTTGCGCCGTGTGGCAGCAATCCTTCCTCGATCGCCTTGATCTGCAGCGCGAGAAATTTGGAGTTGATCCGGCATTGCGCCAGGCTGCCGGCGATGAACCACAGCCCCGGCTGCGCGGTGCGGGTATACATGTTGCGCAGTTCCTGATCCTCGCCGAAACCCCAGATCGGGCCGACGCGGTCGGCGACTTCATCGCCGAACAGTTTTCGCACCAGATGCTGCTGGCCCTTGTAGCCGGTCGCCAGCATGATCAGATCGGCGGCAAGCGTCTCGCCGCTCTTCATCCAGGCGCCTTCGGCGACAAATGATTCAATATCCGAGAACTGCCGCAACCCGATCTCGCCGCGCACGACGAGGTCAGAGCAGCCGACGTTGAAATAGTAGCCGCCGCCGCGGGTGAGATATTTGAACTGCCAGCCGGTGCCGTCTTCGCCGTAGTCGAGCTTGAAACCCTTGCGGCGCAAGCCATCAAGCAGGTCCTTGTCGAGCTCCTTCGACAGCTCCGTAATGGACTGGTGGCTTTTTTTCGCGAGCGGCAGCGGCATCGAGGTCGCGATCAGGTCGTTATCCTCCAGCGTGCCCTCGTTATACGCCGCATAGGCCAGTTGCGCCGATGGTTCGATATTGGTGATCAGGGTCGGGCTGCGCTGAACCAGCGTCACGTTAACGCCGCTCGAATGGAGGTCCTGCGCGATATCATGGCCGCTGTTGCCGGTGCCGATCACCAGCGCGCGTCTGCCCTGCCACGCCTCGCCGTCGCCATACTGGCTGGAATGCAGCACGGTGCCGGCGAAATCTTTCAAGCCGGGAATATCCGGCAGGTTCGGAATGCCGCTGACGCCGGTGGCCATCACCACATGCCGCGGATGCAACACTCGTCTGGAGCCGTCGGTCCGGCGCAACGCCACCGACCATCGCCCTTCGGCTTCGTCGTAAGCGCCGCTCGCGAACTCGTTGCCGGTCCAGTAGTTCAGCTCCATGGCATCGACATAAGCCTCGAACCAGTTGGCGAGCTTGTCCTTGGGGATATAGACCGGCCAGTTCGGCGGAAACGGCATATAGGGCAGGTGGTTGACCTGCACCTGGTTGTGCAGCGTCAGCGCATGATAGCGATTGCGCCAGTTATCGCCGATGCGCGCCTCGCGGTCGACAATCAGCGTATCGATCTGCAATTGCTTGAGACGCGCCGCGATCGAGAGTCCGGCCTGTCCGCCGCCGACGACCAGCGCGACCGGGTCACGGTCGGAATATTCAGCCGCGGCCTTGCGCAGATCGAGCCAATTGGGGCCGCGAAAATCCCGCGAATAGGCCTCGCCCTTGGGCCGCGATCGTCCCTGCCGCTCCTCAAAACCCTTCAATTCGTCAAGCGCCGTCAGCAGCGTCCAGGCTTTCAGCCTGTTGCCGTCGCCGGCGTCGGGAATCAGCCGCAGAATTCCGCTGCCGCGACCTTGCGCGGTCTCAAATTTGAAAATCGCTTCGATCGTGTTGGTGCCGGCGCGGGTCACCCGGCGCGGCGCCGCGCGGTCGGGATCGATCTGGAAGGCGCCGGGAGCGGCACGGGGGGTATGTGCCTTCAGCTCGGCGAGGATCGCATCGGCGCCGTTGATGGTCTGCAGGTTCCAGCTCAGCGCCAGCACGTCGCGCCAATGACTGTCGGGGTGAAACAGTGTCTTCAGCAGGCCGTCATCGGGTTCTGCGAGCGCCGTTTCGAATTGCGCGAGCCAATTTTCCGCGGCGATCGAAATTTCGTCGGTTCTGTCCAGCATTGGCGTTTCTCTTGGCCGGCCGACTTTGCCGCGTTTTGCCAAAGCCTATACCGGTCGGTATCGCGCAGAAAGGGTGCAAGAAGAACTCCGCTATGTCAGGAGCGACAGGATGTGCCCCTGATCGGGCGGAACACGCCCAGCCAGCGTGTCGAGATAAACCTGTTTCACCGGCCCCTCGCCGCGGCCTTCGGTGACCTTGAGCCATCGGTCCAGCATCGGAGCAAAACCCGCCCACGCCGCGCCGAACCTGGTGTCGATGCCGCCCGGTCCCCATTCCTTGGCCCGTTTGCGAATCTGGTCGGGCGCGAAGAACCATGCCGGCTTGGCGCCAGGCAATGGCGGTTCATCCGGCGACGAGCTGCGGTGCGTGAGCCCGATCCGCCCGGAATATTTCATTTGGTCGCCGAAATGCCGATGCAACCTGGAGCGCAATTCGCTGTTGCCCGCCATGTCGACCAACGCGACCGGCTGATCCGATGGCAGCGAGGTCACGCGGTCATAGGTCACCACCTCGTCATAGCAGCCGAGCGACTTGACGAAATCGGTATTCGCCGCGGAAGTCAGCCCGATAACCCGTATCGGCTTGCGCAAGGTATGCAACAGATGCGCAAGGCCAAACGCGGTCTTGCTGGAGGCGCTGGAGAGCATCACGCTGCGCGCGCCGTAAAACTCGTTCTCCGCCAAAAAATCGTCGACCAGGAACGACAGCATGAACAGCGGACGCAGCAGCGCTTGATAATCGCCCTGGCGCCCGGCGAAGGCGGGATCGCCGCTGACGCGCGCATAGGCGTTGTAGACCGGCGCCACGCCCTGGCGGTGCGCGGCGCCGTCGCGCAAGCCGCGCTTGCTTACGTCGGCAGCCTCGATCACCAGATGCGTGGCCATCGGGAAATAGCCGAACAGGCGTTCGCCGGTTGCTACGCCAGGATGCTTCGAGACAATCACCTCGCCGAATCCCCACACCGGAATGTTGCCGAAATTTTGCGGCGCCGGAAACAACTGCCAGTATTTCAACTGGTCGCCGAGAACGGCGTATGTGATGTTGTTGGCGGTAAACGCAAAGCGGTCGATCTTGATCAGCAGCGCCTCATCGGGCAGGGTGGCGCCGGCCGGCAGCTCACGCTCGATGAATTTGCATTGCTGCAAATCTTGGCGTGCAACGACGAAGTCGGTGGATTTCATGTTTTCGATCCCGGCAGTTTTCCTTCCGTGATTCTTGCTTTTGCCGATGACCGTTTTGCAACAGGTATCTTGTTTAAAACAGCGTTCGCTTTCGGCTCGCCGCCGATCACGCCCTCGCGCTTTTTCACCGCCCGGTAATAGGCCCACCACAAATGCGCCGCGGCGCCGCGCAATGGACGCCACGGTTCCGCCAGCGGAGCCATCTGCTTCGTGGTCGGCCGCGTCTTCAGCCCAAGCCCGATTTTCACCGCCTCCTGCACGGCCAGATCGCCCGCGGGCCAGGCGTCCCCATGTCCAAGACAAAACAACAGATAGACGTCGGCGGTCCACGGGCCGATGCCGTGCAATGCCGTCAGCGTATTGTGCGCGGCGTCGGCGTCCTCATTGGCCAGCACCTCGAGATTCAGCCGTTCCAAGGCCAGTTCGCGCGCGAGATTCTTCAAGGTCTTGATCTTCGCCGCCGACAGGCCGAGCCGGCCCAGCCGGTCGGCGCGGGCGCGGCGCAACGCGTCATGGTGAAACGGATCGAAGGCGGCGCTGATGCGGGCCCATATCGCCGCGGCGCTGGCGGTGGAGAGTTGCTGGCCGCAGATGATCGCAGCCAGGCCGGCATAGCCGGGCTCGCGCCGCCGCAGCGCCGGCATGCCCGCCAGCTCAAATATCGGCTTGAGCCGCGGGTCCTGCTTGACCAGCACGTGGACGGCCTCTTCGAGGTCGGTCTGGGTGTTGAGGTGGATAAGCATTGCAGGATCAACTTGCTAGGGCCGTCATGCGCGGGCTTGACCCGCGCATCCATCTCATATCGTAACAGACTCTTGAAGGATGGATTGCCGGATCAAGTCCGGCAATGACGAGAGTTGAGAATCAATGCCGCCACCCGTCTTCCGCCTTGCGCCGAGCCCGAACGGCTATCTGCATCTCGGCCACGCCTTTTCGGCGTTGCTGAATTTCAATTTGGCGCGCCAAACCAGCGGTCGCTTGCTGCTGCGCATCGAGGACATCGACCTGACTCGCTGCCGGCCGGAATTCGAGGCCGCCATCCATGAAGACCTCGCCTGGCTCGGGATTGCATGGGAACACCCGGTGCGGCGGCAATCGGAACATCTCGCCGATTATCGCGACGCGCTCGAGAAACTTTCAGCCCGAGGCCTCGTCTATCCGAGCTTCGAGACCCGCGCCGAGATTGCAAAACTCGTGGCGCAGCGCGAGGCGAGCGGCCACTGGTCGCGCGATCCCGACGGCGCGCCGCTCTATCCCGGCACTGCAAAATTGCTTTCGTCCGCGGAGCGTGCGCGATTGCTCGAATCGGACGCGCCCTATGCGCTGCGACTCGACATGGCGGCAGCCTGCGCGCGCGCCGGCGACCTGTTTTGGACCGAGCATGGCGAAGGTCCCGATGGCGAAGCCGGCGCGGTGGCCGCCCGGCCGGAAGCGTGGGGCGACGTCATTCTCGCGCGCAAGGAAACGCCAACCAGCTATCACCTCTCGGTGGTGGTCGACGATGCCTTGCAAGGGGTGACCGAGGTGGTGCGGGGTCAGGACCTGTTCTGGTCGACCAGCGTCCACCGGCTATTGCAGCGGCTGCTTGGCCTGCCGCGGCCGACCTACCGCCACCACCGCCTCATCCTCGATGCTGCGGGACGGAAACTCTCGAAGTCGACCGAGGCCACCGGCTTGCGCGAACTCCGCGCCGGAGGTGCGACGCCGGCCGACATTCGCCGCCTGGTCGGCCTGCCTTGATTGCCACAGGTTTGCCGTGGGCGCGCCGCAAACCGAAACGCCTTCGGCGTGACTCCGCCAGCCCGGCCATGGCATGGTGGGGGCGGCCAGGGTCAGGGGAATCATGGCGCCAAAATCGCGCTCACGGCGCACCAAGCGGCCGCCGAAAAGGCGGGCGCCGAAAAAACGCGCTTCCCGCGTTACCGCGGACAAGGCGCGCAAGCGCGCTGCCGTGCCCGCCGCGCCCGGTATTGTCGAGGCAGCGCTCGCGGCGTTCGCGCATGAGGTCCGCACGCCGCTTACCGGTATTCTGGCCATCAGCGGTCTCCTGGCGACATCCGACCTCGGCGAGCGGGAGCGGCGCTGGGTCGATACCATCAAGGCCGGTGCGGAACATCTCGCCAGTCTGGCGACGTTGTTCGTCGATGCTGCAAAGGGCGGCAACACCGCGGCCGGCGTGCGGCAGGATTTCTTCGACCTGCGGGTGCTGGCGCGCAACGCCGGCGATTCGCTTGCGGGGCGGGCGGCGGCGAAAGGTCTGCAATCCCAGGTTGATATTTCGGAAAAGCTGCCGGGGCTGGTGGTCGGCGACCCGGTCCGCCTCCGCGCCGCACTGGAAAACCTGATCGACAACGCGGTGAAGTTCACAGAAACCGGCGGCGTCGCGCTGGCGGCGGAGCCGATGCTCGGTCAAAGAGGCAAGGTCGCGGTTTCGTTTGCGATTTCCGACAGCGGAATCGGGCTCACGCTCAACGAGATCAAGCGCCTGTTCCGGCCGTTCTCCCAGGCTAATGTCAGCATCGCGTCACGCTTTGGCGGTGCCGGGCTCGGACTGTCGTCGGTAAAAGCGCTGGCGCGCGCGATGGGTGGCGACATCGTCGTTGCGCCACGGCGGGGTGGGGGAACCACCTTCACCTTGACCGTGACTCTGAGCCGCGCAAAGGCTTCCCGCGCCGCCAGCTCAAATTCGGATGCCGGCGTAGCCCCGGCTGCGATGCAGGGGCTGCGCGTCCTCAGTGTCGAGGATAATCCGTTCGGCCGCGTCGTGCTCAATACCATCCTCACCGAACTCGGTCACCAGGCGGAATTCATCGGACGAGGCGAGGCCGCCGCCGAGCGCATCGCCCAAGGCGGCTTCGACGCCGTGCTGATGGACATGGTGTTGCCGGGCATCGACGGCATCGAGGCGATCAAGCGACTACGAAGCTTAAGCCCGCCGCTCGGACGCATCCCGATCATCGGGGTGTCGGGCCGCGGCGATGACGAAGCGGCATCGCGCGCCGCCGGCGCCGATGCCTTTCTGCTCAAGCCTGTGAGTCCAAGGGCTCTAGCGACTGCGCTGCTTGAAGCGACACGCCATGCGGCAGCCGCGACTTGATGATCGCCGCGTTCAATTCGCCGCCATAAACGAAGATCGCGGCGATGAAATAAAGGAACACCAGCGCGATGATGACCGACGCAAGGCCGGCATACATGGTGACGTAGTTGTTGGCGAAGCGCGCCAGATACTGGCCGAACACGATGCCCGATATCAGCGACCCTACCAGGGTGAAGACAATGCCGGGCAGGATCTGCAGGAATCCGCGCCGCCCCGCCGGAAGCCAGGCGTGCAAAATGAACAGCGCGACGATCATTGCCGTAATCGTAATGCCGTAGCGGGAAACGTTGAGAAAATTCTCGTTGGTTTCGACGATCAGTGGAACGTGGCGCCTCGCCGCCTCCAGCAACAGCGGACCCAGCACGATCAGGAGCGCCATCAATAGCGATGTGAAGGCGGCGACCAGGGTGTAGCCGATCGATTCCAGTCGCAGCCAGTACCAACGCCGCGATTCGATCACCGAATAGGCGCGGTTGAGCGCCACGCGCAGGCTTTCGACACCGTTCGACGCGAAATATACCGCCAGCACGGCGCCGATGGTCAGCGCGTCGCCGCGGGTTGTCGTCAGCACGTCGTGAATCTCGCCAGACAGCGAATCCGCGACCTGCCTCGGCCAGACTTGCAGCATCAGCCCCGCCGCCTGATCGGCGAGTTCCTTTGAGCCGAAAAAGCCAGCCAGCGAGGTCAGCACGATCAGAAACGGAAACAGCGCCATCAGGGTCGACAGCGCGATATGGCTGGCGATCGCCCAGCCGTCATCGGCGAGAAACGTGTAGAACGCGTCGATGACGACATCGAAGACGTAGCGAAGCTGCTTCACGTTTCACCTTGATGGAGCAGAAGACGCATTCAACCGGCAAACAAGCTACCATCTGATATTATTGGACAAAAAGCCAGTTCGTTGGGTACGGCGCGAGCGTGATGGCGGACCGCCTGGCGCGGTGTTATGTACGGCCATGGCTTCATTCCTGAGCACGATCATACTCCCGATCGCGGTGGGCGCCGTCGCGCTGGTGTTGCTGCTCGGCCTTCTCAACATGATGCGGGGCGGATCGCCCAACCGCTCGCAGAAACTGATGCGGCTGCGGGTGCTGCTGCAATTCGTCGCGATTGTGATCACCATGCTCGCGGTCTGGGCGATGGGGCGTTAGAGCATGATCCGGAAAAGTGGAAACCGATTTTCCCTCGCGACAAACGCGGAACGCGTTTGCGCGGAGATCATGCTCAAACAAAAAGATGAGATCACGATCCGATTCGATCTAATCGGATCGTGATATCTAGAGGAGACAGATAATGGTCGTTCTCAACCGTATCTACACGCGAACCGGCGATGACGGCACCACGGCGCTTGGCAGCGGTGAACGCCGCCCGAAATACGATCTGCGCATCAGTGCTTATGGGACCGTCGACGAGACCAACGCCGCCCTTGGTGTCGTACGGCTTTATCTGGCGGATGCGCGCGAGCTTGATGCGATGCTGGGCCTGATCCAGAACGATTTGTTCGATCTCGGCGCCGACCTCGCGGTGCCCCACCGCGAGGGCAAGGCGGAACGGTTGCGGATATTGTCCAGCCAGGTCGAGCGCCTTGAGCGCGACATCGACAGCCTGAATGCGCGGCTGGCGCCGCTGACCTCATTTGTGCTGCCCGGCGGCACGCCAGCCGCAGCATATCTGCATCTGGCGCGTACAATTTGCCGCAGGGCGGAACGGATGATGGTGGAACTCGCGGCCAAGCCCAACGAACCGGTCAGCGATGCCGCGATCCAGTATATGAACCGGCTGTCGGACTTCCTGTTCGTCGCCAGCCGTTCGGTGAACGACAACGGCGCCGGGGACGTGCTGTGGGTACCCGGCCAGAACCGCTAGCGCCTGCCCGGTAGCGATTTTTGGCCTTATCGCGTTGACCGGGGTTGGCCGGACCTTTAGGTTCCGCGCCTTAGCTGCTCAAAGGTGAAATTCAAGCGGAAGAGGATCGATGAAGGTTCTGGTGCCGGTCAAGCGGGTGGTGGATTTCAACGTCAAGGTCCGCGTCAAAGGCGATGGATCGGGCGTCGAACTGTCCAACGTCAAGATGTCG
>WNFS01006258.1_pt1 | contig 11967 bp, 7 predicted proteins | sample 5400141 | NCBI WGS metagenome assembly WNFS01 (sample SAMN13153358, study PRJNA577476) | soil metagenome | isolation source: 60 cm saprolite under Madrone tree | place: USA:California | collected 2016-06-14 | reverse complement strand
GAGACGTTCTTTCGCGCCAGGAGCGTAATTGAAGCGTTCGGCGTTGTCGTAATAATAGCGATTGTGATCGATGGTCGGCACGTAATAGACGTTCTTGCGAGCCATCTCGGCAATCGTTTCATCATCCATATCCGTTGCATGTTCCAGCGAATCGGCGCCTGCGCGAATCGCGTCGCGGGCGCCGCTCGGGCCGTAGCTGTGGATGGCGACCTTTTTGCCCATACCGTGCACAACATCGACTGCCGCTTTCATCTCCTCATATGTGACGGTTTGAAATCCGCTGACGTCCTGGCCGGATCCCGTCGACCCAAAGATCTTGATCCAATCGACGCCTGCCGCGATCTGCTGGCGGGCCGCGCGCGCGAACTCGTCCGGACCATTGCCTTCACCGCAGCCGAGAGCATTGCCTGCGGGGTTGTACCGCGTGCGCGGCGCGCGCAGACCACAACCGACAACGAGCATGCGCGGTCCAACCCACTCACCCATGTTGACGAGATCGCGCATGGCGACATCGACATAGTCCGCGGCATTCATGTCGCGAACTGTAGTGACGCCTGCCTCGAGGGTCTTTTTGAGCGCATCCTGCCCGAGGACCATATTTACGATCGTGCTGCGAGTGCCGGGCGTGGCCGCACCCGGTCCGTATGTCATGTGTGTGTGCGCGTCGATCATTCCCGGAATTCCGGTGTAGCGGCTCAGATCGACCACTTCCGCGCCGGCTGGAATCGTGTTGGCGGCACTCGTTACAGCGGCGATCCGATCGTTCTCCACGATGACGATTGCGTTGGTGAGGACCCGTCCCGTTCCGTCGACGAGCTTTCCAAGTCTGATGGCTTTTGTCGCCGCAACTGCGGGGCCGCCGAGAAATAGAAGCATCGAGAGACCAAAAGTAAACGATTTGGTAAACATGCGCACATCCTATAAGATCGCGTAATTAGCGCAATTGCCGGCTAAATATCCGCCTTTTTCGCAATCCGGCCGTTAATGCGAATCCAGCCGACAGCCCCGGTCTGGTTGCGGACGAATTCCATCGGCATTCCTGTGTAGGAGCCGGCGATCGCGTACGCGACGTCGGGGCCATAGAAAACGATCGTGGTATTGCTTGTCTCCCCGCCAGTTTGGTTGGTGACGACGAGCTTGCCATCCTGCTCGCGCACTTCTACCGTTCCGACCGGCGGCCGGCGGTAACGTCCGACGTACGCTTCCAGACTGGGTTGTTTCGTCAGGGGAGTTGCGTGCGCGGTCATCGCCTCATTGACGCCTCGATGCCCGATGGGCTGGTTTGGTTTTAGCGCGAGCCCCTCGTACGATCGCAGAGTGGCGCGTTCGACGTCTTGGATCAGCCGCCACCCGTCGGTATGATTCGTGAGGATGGCAAACGCGAGATTCCGATCGGGCACGAGCTGAAGGTGCAAACAATGACCTCCAAGCGTGCCGCCATGCGCGGCCGTCAGAACGCCGTTGATCCGGCGTAGTTGCCACCCGATTCCCATCTCATCATCGGTGCAGTTCTTCCGAAGCTGCGCCGTTCGCATTTGTTCGAGTAAAGCGCGCGACAGGACCAGCTTGCCTTGAGCGCCGATCCCGTCGCCGAGATGAAAGGCCGCATATCGCAACAGATCATCGACGGTCGTCGCCACGCCGCCGGCTGTAACATTTGTAGACAGATCGAAGGGTCGAATCACCCCGGGCTGCCCCTGTTGTTCCCGGTGTCCCACGGCAAACCGATACGTCATCGCTTCACCGGTTCGCGAGAACGCGCGCGACATACCCAGCGGCGCGAACACCAACTCTCGGAGTGCCTCATGAATGCTTTTTCCCGTTACCGCTTCAATGACGCGACCTGCCACTCCGAATCCCGCGTTGTTGTAGCTCCACACCGAACCCGGCGACGCTAGCTGTGGCAGGTCACGAAGCCCTGCTGTAAAGAAATTGAGGGTGTCAGTGCCCCGGTCTTCCGCGGTGAGTTGTCCCTCCCAACCCGGCGTGTGGGTGAGCAGATGCCAGAGCATGACTTCCCGGCTGACAATCTCGTCCTGAACCCGGAATTCCGGAAGGTAGCGCCGCACGGGTGATTTCAGATCCACGCGACCTTGACGTACCCGCGTCATCAGGGCGGTCGCCGCAACAGTCTTCGAAATGGAAGCAATGGGGAAGACTGTTTCCGGCGTGACGGGTTGCGGATCGTCGACGTTCGTAACGCCGAAACCACGAGCAGTGATTTGGCCATTCTTCAAAACGCCAAAAGCCACACCGGGAATGTGGTGTTCCGCCATTTTCGCGGAAATGAGTTTGGCGATCTCGTCGAATCGACCGCTCTCCTGCACGGTCGAAGAACGGACCTCAGGTGGAACGATTCCAGTGACGCCAGCCAGCAGAATGAACTGCCTTCTTCTCATGTGCTCCTCCGGATTCAGCCGCGCGTGAACGCCATGTCACTACGAAATTGCTCAAAACACAACCTTCAACGCGAATTGAATCTGGCGCGAATCGATTCTTGTACTGGTGATCACGCCGTAGTCCGGGTTCCGCAGTGTTCTGCCGGGCGGATTCCAGATCGGGTGATTCGGCAGGTTGAAGACCTCGGTTCGAAATTCCACGTACTTCGATTCGCTCAACGTGAATTTCTTATTGATCGAGGCGTCGAAGTTGAGAATGCCCGGGCCGATAACCGTATTCCGAGCGGAGTTGCCGTAGCGGAACTGGGGTCCGAACGGAAGCCGATCGACAAATGCGTCGATGTTGAAGAAGTGGGTGCGGGTTTGCTGGTTTCGAGCAAGATTCGGGTTGGCGCCCGTTGCATCCGGATAACAAGCTCCACCACCNNNAACGGTAAATGGAAAGCCGTCCTGCATGGTCAGGATGCCGCCCACTTGCCATCCACGCAGCAACGTGTTGGCTCCAAGAGGCAGATCCCATAACCACGACGTTGTGAGGCGGCGCCGGAAATCGAAAGCTGACAGTCCGCGCTCGAGCCGCAGGTCGTAGTTGTTCGATGGTGTAAGGGAATCGCCATCGGTGGTCCGGACGCCGCTGCCGTTGTCGATCGACCTGCCGTAAGCGAACGAGCCGAGCAGCGTGAAACCGCGCGAGAAGCGCCGCTGGAGCTTCGCTTGAAGCGCATGATACGTGGAATGGCTCGGCGCGCTCATAGTCTGGAAGCTGCCGAATTTTGGAAACGGGCGCGCGTCGTTCGAGTTCGGCAGGCTGCTCGGCTCAGGATTGTTGTAGCTCATCAACCGGCGCAGCTTTATGCCGGCGGAGCCGAAGTAATTCACCTCGAGGGACGTGTCACCGTCGAGCTCTCGCTGGACGCCGAACGACCACTGCGCCACGTATGACGACGGCTCGCCGAACTGGTTGATCAGGATGAAAGTCGGCGCGCCGGTACGCGCGAATGGCTGATCGAAGCTGAGGTTGGGCCGGAACGATTCGGCCGGCTCGTCGCGGCGGATGGTAAATGGCGCGTTGCGGACAATGTCAAATACGGCGTTTCCAATGTCACGCACGTAGTAGATTCCGCTTCCGGCTCGCAGGACAGTCTTCGGGGTAAACGCATATGAAAGCCCGAGCCGGGGCGCAAAGTCATTCAGATCGTTTTTGTAGGCTCGACGGCCGAAGCGCCCGTCGCGCACATACTTGATGTCCGGAGCGAGACGAAACGCCGGATTCCCCTGGAAAGGATCGCCGTTGCCTGCGCGCACATAGACGGGCTCCATCGAGTTGTCCCAGCGGAAGTCGATGTTGACGATCGCGTCGTACTTATCCTGGAACGGCTGGTCGTTCTCCCATCGCAGTCCGTAGTTCAGCGTGAGTTTCGGCGTAACCTTCCAGTTGTCCTGCACGTAAAGTGCGAAGTAATTCGAGCGAAAGTTCGCGATAGGAGCGCCTACCTGTCCTTCGGATCTGTTGAAGTGGCCGAGCAGAAAGTCGGCTACCGCTGCGCCTCCCCGCTGGGCCGCGGCCGCGAGAGGGTTTTGTGTATAGCGGCCATCGAAGCCAAACCGTCCGCGCGTGACGACGCCGCCAATCTGGTTATAGCGGACCCGCCGGACCTCGCCGCCGAACTTGAAAGAGTGTCTGCCGACGGTCCAGGCAAAGTTGTCCACTAACTGAATGGTGGTGTCGTAATTGAGGAACGGTGCATCGCTCTCCTCGCCCAGTCCCGAAAGGCCCGAGATGTTGATGTTCGGAACGCCCCAATAGAGCGGATTGTCCGTTGGAAGGTTGATTCCAAGCTCTTTCACAACGTTAACGTTGTTCGCGCGCGGGGAGATGTGCGCATTTTCCAGGCGGCTCAGCCCGAATCGCACATCGTTCACCTTGTTCGCTCCGTATACGCGCGTGTTCGCGATCACCCCTTGATGGACCTTCGTGTCCGTATTGATTCCCATGTCGGGAATCGCAAAAGGATCGTAGCCGTGCTCGGTGGAGAAGCTGTGACGAAAGAACCAGGAAGACTTCGCGTGCTCCGTGAAGTCGAAACGATAAGTGAGTTGGTCCGCGTCTACGCGCCGGCCCTCGTTGTTCACAAAATTCGCGGAACTCGTATTCACCTGCGGGAGGGGAAAGTAGGCCAGGAGCTTCCTGGAGACCGGATGGATACGATTTTGCGGAATGATATTGCCGGGAAACGGCCGGGGCGCGACGATGACGTTTCCGGCGGCATCGAAGACGCGTGTCGCCGGGTCATAGATGATTGCCGGGTTGGCAGAGAAGTCGCCGTTGCGCTCCGCCGCCAGTGGCACGGTTGGCAACGCTGTCAGTGCCTTACGCTCGCGCAAACCTTCCCAGTTCACCATAAAGAAGATTCGGTCCTTACCGTTCACGATCTTCGGCAGGAAAACCGGTCCGCCTACCGTAAACCCATATTGATTCCGCTTGAATGGCGGAATCGGCTCATTCGGCCGATCAAAATAGTTCTTGGCATCGAGCGCTGAATTCCGTATGAACTCGAAAACAGTTCCGTGCAGCTCGTTTGTTCCGGAGCGAGTCGAAGCGTTGATTTGCGCGATGGCGCGGCCGTACTCGGCGTCGAACAGACCGGACTCGACTTTGAATTCCTGCAGGGCATCAATGGATGGCAGCAGCATGTAGCTGTTGAAGTTCAGATCCGTATTCTCGACTCCATCCAGCGCGTAGTGATTGAAGTGGATTCGCTGGCCACTGACGTTCAAGGCGAAGCTGTTACGCTGGCCACCCATGCGTTGCTTTCCCTGGCTGGAAGACGGTCCATTGGTTGTCGCGCCCGGAATGAGCGATGCCAGTTGAAGATAGTTGCGGCCGTTGAGTGGTAATTCCACGATCCGCCGGTTCTCGATGACTGTCCCAATGGATGCAGTTTCGGTTTGCAGCACCGGCGCTCCTCCCGAGACCTCAACGATGCTGTTCACTTCGCCGATCTCCAGAGTCACGTCGATCCGGTTCGAGCTGCCAACCTGAACCTCGATGTTCCTGCGCTCGACCGTGCGGAATCCGGCTAACTCCGCCTTCAAGTTGTATACGCCCGGCGGAAGAGCCCGAATGACGTACAAACCCGCTTCATTCGTGGGCACGGATCTCGTCGCATTCGTGGATGGATTGATGAGCGTGATCGTCACCCCGGGCACTACCGCCGCAGTGGGATCGCTGACAACGCCGCTGATCTCACCAGAGGGCGCCTGCGCGCCAAGCGGGACGACGAAAAGGATCGCCAAAAGCAAAGCGGCGGCAGATGACCGCATTGTGGACCTCCCGTGAAGTGGTCTTATATCGCGAGACTTTGTTGGATGAAATAGGGTGGACGAAAACTATCAGGGGCCATGTATCAGTGTCAAAGGAAAATGGGGTCGTTAACGACCCCATTTTTCTTTGACGTTCGCTACTCCGGCAGACTGTACGCGACGTATTCGCCCGAATAAGGGCCACCGCTGATGGCCACAACGATGTACTGTTTGCCGTCGACCATGTACGTCATTGGCGATCCGCTTTGGGCCGCCGGCATCAACAGGGCACCGACTTCCTGTCCGGTCTTCTTGTCGTATGCTCGAAGCATCGCGCCGCGCGGCCTTCCGGGCGGCGTGGTGATCTGGGGATCACCCATGATGGCCAGTGTTTTTGTGACCATCAGTCCGACGCCTGAAGTACCGGGCTGACCGGTTTTTGGAATGTTGATCCCCCTCAGAGCCGGGTGGTTGCGAACCGCATCGGGCGTGTCGCCATGCGGGACCTGCCACATGATCTCGCCCCGGTCGAGATTGATTGCCGAGAGGACGCCATACGGCGGTTTTACGATGGGCAGCCCCTGGACATTCAAGCCGGTTCCGGCACGCGCGCCTGCAGGAGGACCAGCCGCGGTCGGAGGCGGCGGGGGCGCGTTTTCGGGTCTTTGAGTCCGGCTCCCGTCAGCGGCGCAGCAGTCGCCCGGTCCCAGGACAACCTGAAATGGTACGCCGCCCAGTCCCTCCACATACCGGATGTCTGAAAATGTCTGGGGTGGTGCCACAAGCGATCTCGCACTCACGACGTTCCCCGCTTGCGCAAAGACCGTGTGGGTCTCGGGGTCATACGCTGATCCGGGCCAGTTCGTAGCGGTCCCCGCTCCTATCGCACCAAGCATGCCGTTGATGTTCCCCAATATTGGCGGCGTGAAAGGTGACGTCCCGATCTTGTATTTCTCGAGAACCTGGAGGGCCTGTTCCCGCAGAGCGGGCGTGAAGTCTATAATGTCTTCCGGCTTGAGAAATTGGCGGGAATAGGCCGGCGGCTTGGTCGGGTGCGGCTGCGTCGGCGAGGTCTTTTCACCCGGCACGTCAGACTGCGGCACTGGCCGCTCCACGATCGGCCACACGGGCTGGCCGGTCACGCGATCGAAGACGTAGAGCCAACCTACTTTGTGCGGTAGCGCCACGGCTTTGATCATCCGGCCGTCGACATTGATGTCAGCGAGAATCGGCGCAGAGGAATTGTCAAAATTCCAGATGGGATGATGCACTATCTGGTAAAACCATTTCCGCTGACCGGTTTTGAGATCGACACACACGAGGCTCTCGGCAAAAAGATTGCTTCCCGGACGGTGTCCGCCGTAGTAATCGGACGTGGGCGTTTCCACGGGCAGGTAGACCAGTCCGAGTTCTTCGTCGACTGTGATCTGCGTCCAGACACCAGTGTTGCCATTGGTAGCCCACGAGCCGTTTTCCCACGTGTCGTTGCCGAACTCGCCGGGTCCGGGAATTGTGTTGAATCTCCAAAGCTGTTTGCCCGTCCGCACGTCGAAAGCGCGCACCAGCCCCTTGGTGTTGTTGTGCGTCGGCACGGTCGCGCCCTCTTTCATGGAAGAGCCCACGATCACGATGTCTTTCACCACGATCGGCGTTGAATGGACACCGATCTCACCGGTTTCCAAATCGATCTGCTCGTTGACCCCTTTCACCACGCCAACTTTCAGGTCGACCATTCCGTCCTTACCGAACGAGTTGATAATGGCGCCGGTCTTGGCATTGAGCGCCACCAGCCGATAACCCGTCGTGACATAGAGCACGCGCTCGTCACCTCTTCCGTCGGTCCAGTACCCCACGCCACGGCCCGAAAGCTGACGCGGAGCGTTGGCGGCTCGCTTGCCTTCGCGGAGGCTGTGCGACCAGATCAGCTCTCCCGTTTTGCCGTCGAGGGCGATAACGGACCGCCGGGTGCCGCCGGTCGTGTACAACACACCCTTGACCATGAGCGGCGTCCCCTCCAACTTGTATTCGGGAAAGGGGCCCAGGTTGTCGGTCTTGAAGCGCCAGGCAACCTCCAGCTTGTTGAAGTTTGATGCATTGATCTGATCCAGTGGCGAGTATCTCGTGCCCTTGACGTCGGCAGTGTAGTACGGCCATTCGCCGTTCTTCGTGCTGGGTTGGCCTGCGGTCTGGCCCGAGACACCCACTGTCATCCACAGAAAGCCGGCGACGAGCAACGCTGACGCCAGCGCCATTCGGCTTATTGTTCGCGACATGGTTCCCTTCCTTTCTTCCTGGCTTCGCCCTATCGGGCTTGCATTCGCAGCCGCTCATGTTTTGATAAGGCGTTGATCCGGACGAGAGAGTGACCTTAACATACCCGGGGCGCCGCCAACTGTAAACCTATTTCCACGCTACGCTTGCGCCAATTCCGCTTCCTGTCCCAGGTCCTTTTCCGGTTTCTGGGAAACCGGACATGCGAAGAATCCCTTGTGTGAAATTCATACATGTGGAAGATTTCCATTGCCAGGCACACGCTGACGGCCTCGGAGGCCCGACATCAGTAGCCTGTAGTTTTGTTATCTCACGATGCTTCAAGCAGGAGGCTGACAGCCACGATCCTTGGAACCCCGAATGCTTTTTCCCTTTCGGGATTGCTGCAGGAATCAAGCGATCACGTGGCTGCATGAAGAAAATGCAAATAACTTTCTCGTGTCCGAAGTGCGGCTCACATCATGTGCGCCCGTCCCAGCGGCGGCTACTGGATTGGCCGCTGCTGCCATTTCTCGCACCTTATCGATGCCGGGAGTGCCGGCATCGCTTCTTCACGTTGCGCGTCTTTGGCAAAATCATCGGCAGGCGGCGAGAAGCGACTCGCATTTAGTGAGTGCTGGATGACGAGCCGTAATACCCGGCCCAGGTCTCGAGATACTTGTAGCCGGAGCCTGTGTTGTAGATAAGAATGCGGTCGCGCTTGTTGAGGAATCCGGACTGTCTGAGCTTCTTCAGCGCGGCCATACACGCGCCACCTTCAGGAGCGATGAACAGTCCTTCGCGGGCGGCGAGTTCTTCGGCGGCTTTCATCATTTGGGAATCCGATACGGATACTGCAGTGCCGCCGCTTTCCCGCACTGCCTGAAGGACCAGAAAGTCGCCCATAGCCTTCGGGACGCGCAGACCGCTGGCGAGCGTAGCTGCGCCGTGCCAGAATTCGCTGAATTCCGCATTCCGCTCAAAGGCTTGCACGATTGGCGGACAGCCTTCAGCCTGCACCGCGATCATCTTCGGACGTTTGGATCCGATCCACCCGAGTTGTTCGAGCTCGGCGAACGCCTTCCACATTCCAATCAGTCCCACGCCGCCTCCGGTTGGATAGAAGATGACGTCGGGCAGGTTCCAATCGAACTGCTCCGCGGCTTCGAGGCCCATAGTCTTCTTGCCCTCGATTCGGTATGGCTCTTTCAGGGTCGACATGTCGAACCAGTTCTCAGTCGATTTGCCATCGGCGACTTTTTTGGCACAGTCGCTGATCAGGCCATCGACGAGAGTAACTTTGGCGCCGAACGCTTTGGCTTCAAGGAAATTCGCCTGAGGGACGTCCCGGGGCATGAATACGTATGCATCAATGCCTGCCGCGGCAGCATAAGCCGCCAGTGCTCCTCCCGCATTTCCCGCGGTGGGAATCGCCACCTTTCCGATACCGAGCTCGCGACACATCGAGATCGCGCAGGAAATGCCCCGGGCTTTGAAAGTTCCTGTGGGATTGACGCCTTCATCTTTGAGCCAGAGGTCATCGCACTCGAGCCGCTCGCCGAGGCGCGCGAGCCTGTGCAAAGGAGTCAGGCCCTCGTGCAGCGAGACGATGTGGTTTGTGAGGCGCACCGGGAGCAACGGAGCGTATCTCCACATGGACGACGGCGCGCTCGCCAGCGAATCGCGATCCCACCGTCGCCTGAGCTCCTCGATGTCGTACCGAACCAGCAGCGGCCAACCCGCTGTACTTAAGTTGTGGACTTTTCCAGCCTCGAACCTCTCACCCGTTCGACTGCACTCGAGATGGCTGACGGCTGTCTGTGTTTCCATTTCTTAATGCGTCATCGCATACATGACGTCATTGATACCGAAATGGAAGGCTGTGGCAGCATCGTGCATCGATTTTTGTCCCTCGTCCAGCCACTCCCAGAATTCGCTGATGTCGTTGTTGTTGTTCAGCACCATTTCAAGATTTCCGTGAGTGTCCCGTAGGCCGAGGAACTCCACCGGATGCTGACCGGGAAAAACGTAGGGAGGCTCCATGGCGAGCGAGGTGATTTTGTAGAAGGAATTAAAGATGGGATCTGACACATCGAGGCGAACGAAATCGCGGTCCGGATAGACCTTCTTCATTTGTCTGCGAAAACTGGCGATATCATCCTCCGCCCCTCCGGCCTGAGGCGAAAAATCGGCGGTGCGAAAATCGTCGACCATGATGAATCCGCCACGGTCCAGATATTCACGCAAATTTTTGGTGTCCTTCTGGTTCAATTCGAGGTATCCCGGTTCGCAAAGGTAGGCGAAGGGATAATCAAACAACTCGGGGCTATCGATATCCACGATCTTGTACGACGTGGGACTCGTTTTGATGTTCGTGACTTCTGCAAGTACTGTAGGAAATGTTCTATCGCCGTAGGGATAATCGTGATGCCAGGGAACCTCACGCACCCTCCACGCATCGGACGTCATGTGATACCGAATCCGCGCGTAAACGAACTCCGAGTCCTGCCGCGGCACATCGGACGACGACTTCTTGAGAAATACACCCAGGGTTAAAACGAATCCAACGAACGCGAGCAGTAAGGACTTTCTCATGAGTTGCTTCCTCGACGACTATAGACCTTACGGGCACCCAAACGTTAATGAGAATCTCTTTGTGTTTTAAGGTCTCTCAACCACAGGCTTCACTTTCCATCGTCCTGGCAAATGTACTCGAAGATTTCACCGCCAGCCATCCACGATGAGGCTGTCTTCTCCGTAATGGTCCAGCGGCCGGACCAGGGTTTCGTGTATGCCCCCGGATCGTCAACGGTCACTTCGTAAACGAGTGATCTCAGGGTGGGACGAGAGATACGCTCGGTGAGATGCAGCTGTTCGGTACTGGGGTACGCTCCGTTAAGCCACTGTTTCTCGTTGAAGCCTAAGGAGTCAATCACCAGAGTGTCACCTTCCCACTTGCCGATGGAGTGGCCAAGATAGGTCGGACGCAGATCATCCCCTGTGGGGTGCGGACGCCCGTCCATGTAAACGACGCGCCAGGAATGCGGTCCGGCGATGTTCAGTATGAAGATACTCTTGAGCTCGGGTACGTCCACAATTTCAAAGCCGGGTGCGTTAAAAAAAGCCGGTCCGCCGCCCGGCTTGCAACCTACGAGCGGGGGATACAAGTCAGTCTTCGAGTTTCGATACTGGTACAGCGCCCTTGCCCACGGTTGGAGGGGTATATCGGCGGCGCGCGGAAAACCGCCGAGGCCGGGCCGGACTTCCCAATATCCCTTTTTTTCGGGCGTTGACCCCAGGTTCACTCTTCCATCGGGCCAGCGTGGAGCCGGCTCTACGGGCTGAGTGTCGGCGGCGGGTGCCTGGCCCCGCGCACCTCGCCCTTGCGCGAACGAAGGAAGCGCCGCGAAGAACAAGAGGGCCGATGCAGACGCTACTTGGACAAGAGACTTGAGCAAGACAATCACCTCATAACCAGTTTCTGGCCGGTAGCGAGGGTCATTGACGTTGTCTGCATGGATCCTGCAGCATTGCTTCCGTCTTTAGCGAGAGCAGCTCCGCTAACGGTCACCTTGTCCCCAATCTTGACGGTATCCCGCTTCCAGCCGCCTCTGACGAGAGCGTACGGGGGACCCATTTCAACCCTGAAACCTCTGACGGCGCCACTTTCGTCTTTGGTGTCGATGAACACATAAGCGTGTGGATTAATCCAGTCCAGCTTGGTGACCACTCCGGTGATCGTCGTCGGCTTGTTCGAATCGTACTCCGCGTCAAAAGAGTGATGCGCGAATGCCGGTACTACAATTAGAAGGAGCAGACTGATTGCAGCGAATGTGCCAATTCTCATCTTCATTCTCCTAGCGGATAAATGTTGATTCCGCATTTTCCTCGCAGAAGTATTCCTCGATCTCTTTGTCCGGAACCCACTGGACGATCCAGCCTCCGGTCCAGGTCCTCGTGTACGTCCGCGGGTCGTCCACCGTCACTTCGTACTTCAGCGTGTTCAAATCCGGTC
>WNFS01003644.1_pt1 | contig 11976 bp, 11 predicted proteins | sample 5400141 | NCBI WGS metagenome assembly WNFS01 (sample SAMN13153358, study PRJNA577476) | soil metagenome | isolation source: 60 cm saprolite under Madrone tree | place: USA:California | collected 2016-06-14 | reverse complement strand
GATGCCGCGGTGGCGGGCGACGGGTGCGTTGACCGTCGCCCTACTGTGCGTCGCAGTGGTTATCACCAACTACCATTGGGTTGGGGACGTGATCGCCGGGACATTCCTGGGCACGTCCATCGGCTGGATGACGGTTCAGCTGGCAGCACCCGCCCGACTCAATTAATGTCCTGACTCTGGCGGTTGCAAGGTACAAAAGGATCCCCGTACTGAAAATCTACGTGAAAGCCAGTCAGCCGCGAAATCTTAACCGTACACCAAGTGCAAGTCATTGGCGAGAAACGGGGTTGTGGGACATCGGGTCTCCAAGTGTGAGTGCGATGGGCTTCTAACAATTGTGGACTACCAGGGTTGGAGTCGAACCCCTCGGGTGGATTGATGATGCGTAAGTTACTGATTTTAAGAATTGGCAGAACGGAGAAAAACAGCAAAAACGCCGAACCGAGGTACACGGCGGGTACGCGGAGCAATCTTAGAGAGTTCCTCCTATCCGAAATGGCGAGTTTGGCCTTAAGACTCCCAGCACGCCTTTATAACGATGGAATCGCGGTCCCGAGAAAGCTGTATCACTTGAGCGGTGCAGCTCGAAAAGAGACAGATTTCATCCGAAAGACCCCTTAGAGTCTTCAGGTCTCTTTGGCTTCATATTCTTGAGATTCTTTTCATGTCTCCCAGTCGAAATAGTCACGGGAACACTGGGTCCAAGATTCGTTCATCGACAATACCAGTCGATTCTTTTCAGAACTGAGCCGATTTTTCAGAATCTAACGATAAGAAAAATCGAGCTCGATCTCTATTAACTGGTGGCCTTACAGGATTGGCGCGAGCAACATCGAGCCGGACCTTGACGTCGTCATCGAGAAAAAGGCCCTTCGTGATGATGTGACGGCTGGTGGTTTTGTCCGAACAGGTTTTGTCCGAACACTTTCCAAGAGACGCTGCCCAACGCAAGATGTGAGCGCATGTCAGTCGGCTTCGGGGTGTCACACGCACCCGGGAAATCCAGTGAACTCTTCCGCGATCATCAATTTCAAGTTCCGAAATCGGAGGAACGGCCAGGATGGGGTTCGCTTTGATTTCCGCCTCAACAAACTCACGTGCGGCTGCGAGATATCCTATACGCTCCTACTGATCGTGGGAGTTCACGTGTTCTCGAATATGACGATTTACGCCGGCAAAATAACCGATCGAAGATTTAAAGCGCGTGGAATGACACGTGCGAGCGAGAAGAGCATGGTCATCGATACGGGATGACAATCTTTCCTTTGTGGAGTAGCTCTTCTCGTGATTTGTTACCGTCCCATGCTCAAGGGTTCGGGAGCGGATGCAGGCTGATGCCACGCACAAGGATAACAGTAGCGGATTCCTTATTCTTGTCGGCGTCGCTATTTTCGGAATCGTCCCGGCGGGAGTTTTTGTGTATGCCCAGACAGGAACGGACAGTGGACTTTCGCCTTACACAGCCGCAACAAGAGTTACCGTCAAGGGTATCGTGACCGAAGGGCATCTGCGGCACGCTGAGCCACTGACTCGTTGAGATACTCTTCCGGAATCGCAACTTTTCCAGGAAGAACCACTGACGGTGATCGCGAGTCCTCTGCGTTTGGTAAGTATTCAATCTCAGACCAACGAAAATCTTACTACCGGAATCCCGAAAGACCCTCACCTTAAGTCCCGCAAGGTGGTGCAACCTCTCCCCGGCTCTCTGATTTCATTTGATCTCTCAGGTTACATGAAAGCTATTAGGGATATCTTGACAACCAAGGACAAGGCGTATATGAACGGGGCGTTTTAGGGCCTTTCACGTCTGAAGACCTGACCGGCATTCCAATGCTGAGTCACAGGGGGTATTCGAGATGAGAAGGAAACCATTTTGGGTGGTGGTGTGTGTGGTGGTAACCCTTGCCTTGTGTGATCGCATCTGGGCGCAGCAGGCGGCGGACAACAAATCTGCCGTCAATCCACTCGTTCGCGTCTTGCAAGCAAAGGGCATTTTGACCGCGGAAGAAGTGGCGCAACTTAGCCAGGCATCATCTGCCGGCGATGCGGATCAAAGGCTAGCCAAGCTGCTCCTCATGAAGGGCGTAATCTCCCAGGCCGATTATGACCAGACTGTGGGCACGCCTGGTATGATGAACGCTTCCAATGCGGGAACGAGCAGTCCGACTGCAATCGCTGCTGTTTACCGCGTGCCCATCAACAACGGTGTGGGTGTCGCTCCTGCCAGGACGCCGCCGCCCGAAGAACCGAAAGTAATCCCTGCGGTGGCGCCTCTGCGCGTCTTGCCGATTGACATCCCTAAGCAAGGCGGGCTGATTCCCGACATCAAGCTGGGCAGCGGTGCGAATATGAAGTTGTATGGATTCTTCAAAGCCAGCGCGGTCTCCGACACGGCATCGAGTGGCGGCCCCACGTTCGGCAGCCAAGACTTTCCACTTCCGCTCCTGCTCGCCGATACGGGGCCCACAAGCGACCCTCAAGTCCATATCAAAGCGCGGGCCTTCCGCATCGGCAGCCAGTTCGAATGGGTTCCTAAAAACTCAAACTTTGTGGTTACCGGCAGGGTGGAAGCCGATTACGAGGGCGACTTCACAAACCAGAATAGCGTAAACATTAGCTCACCCCGGAACGGCCAATTGCGAACGCGGTTGGCGTGGGCGCGACTCGATACGAAAGTTGCGGATTCACTGCCTATCTTCTGGGAGTTCGGCCAGGATTGGACCCTCTATTCTTCGACCCTGCCAAGCCTCTTCGAAACCACCGGGACGGCGATCTCAATGGGCGCTCTTTGGGAGCGCGCACCGATGTTTCGAACCGGCGTACAATTTCACGCTGGGGATCTGAAGATTCAGCCCGAGTTTGCTATCGTGCTGCCGGTAGCGGGTACCTCAGCGCTCACCGACGAACAACGGGCACGGTTTGGCGACCGGGCCGGCCCAGAAAGCAACCAGCCAGCCCTAGAGAGTCGGATCGTCTTCCAGTTCCCGGTCTCAACTAGCTGGCGGGGTGTTGTGCCGGCACAGATCATCTTCAGCGGTCACCACGCGCGAATCAACGAGATCATCCCCTTCGGCAACCTCCCCACTACCGTGATTCCTGGAGCGGCAGGCTGCGGGACGCCAACCTGTTCCATCAGGGGCTTTTTCCCTAGAGGCCTCGAAATCGGCCATCCCCAAAACATCTGGACCGCCGAGGCGCAATTGCCGACGCCGTGGGTCACATTCACTGGAAAGTATTACCAGGGGGGCGATCTGCGGTTCCCATTCGGTGGCCAACTCAACGACGTTTTTAACGACCTAAACGGGGCAGTCACAATTCCCACCACCGGTGCAACTGCCGTGCCGGGCCTTGTACCGGTCACGGCCTTGGACAGTCGCACTGTTTTGTTCGGATGCGCGGGCGCGACAGGGGCCGGAGCCACATTTAATTGCAACGGCAACCCGATCGTCGCTCAGAGCTTTCGGCCTGTTCGGGGCTTGGGAGGATTCCTCGAGGCGAGCTTCCCGCTTTCCCGCATCTTCAACGCCGATTCAGAGGGCCACAACTCCGGATGGGTTTTGCACTTCTCGTATGGGACCGACCGAACGGTAGCCCGAGATGTTCGCCGTTCAGGTGCAAACGGTCTCGCCCGTACGGATCTTGACTCGGGTTCGCTGACCTACCGTCTGAACAAGTGGGTCACCTTCGTCCAGGAAACAAGCTACATTAACACGCGTGCTGCAACGATTGGCAGCAAGACGTTCCGAGGCCTTCCGGCCACTCGGGCGCACTCGTGGCGCAACGAGTTCGGAACGATTTTCACGTTCTGAGCGAACCGAACGTCAGCGGAGACCCTGCGGGAGCCCGTTGGGAGTGCGGCTCCATGGGGGCCCGTCGGCCTCGGAAGGAAAGCATCACAACATCGGGCGGTAATAGACTGAGCAGGGCACGCTCTGCGGGACGGGATGCTGCAAGCATTTCCGTCTCGCAGAAGCGCCACGCCGCGGCGGTTTCAAGCAATTGACTCTCGTGCCTGCGCGGTAGCATTATCGGTTCGGGCAAGCTCCTTGTCCTCTTGAAGTGAACTTTCCCGGGCCCATCTGTTTCTCGGAGGTAGCAAGATGACTAAGAAAGTGCAGGAAGGGCTTTCACGCAGGGACTTTATCAAGTTGACGGGGAGCGGGGCCCTCGCAGCCGGCGTCGGCTCCGGCCCTTTTTTTCTGTTCCCAGAACGTGTGGCAGCTGAGCAAAAAACGCTGAAAATTCTTCAGTGGAGCCATTTCGTCCCAGCGTACGACACCTGGTTTGACGGAACCTTCTGCAAACAATGGGGACAAAAGCACGATACGAATGTCATCGTCGACCACATCAACCTTGTCGACCTTGCCGCCAAGGCTGCTTCCGAGGCCTCTGCAAAGAAGGGTCACGACCTTTTTATGTTGCTCTCGCCTCCCGCGGCCTACGAAAAGCAGACCGTTGATATGTCCCATGTGTATCAGGAAGTTGAAAAAAGGCACGGAAAGAAGATCGATCTCGCGCATAAGTCTACTTACAATCCAAAAACCAAGCGCTACTTCGCTTTTTCCGATTCCTACGTGCCCGATCCCGGCAACTGGCACAAAGACTGGTGGACCGACGCGGGTTTCCCGAATGGCCCAGATACTTACGACGATCTGCGTGTCGGCGCCAAGAAAATCCGCGACAAGACCGGTCATCCTTGCGGGTTGGGGCTCTCGCAAGAACTCGATACCAGCATGGCCATGCGCGCACTCCTTTGGTCCTTTGGCGGTGCGGAGCAAGATGATGCCGGCAATGTCGCCATCAATTCCAAGGAGACCGTCGAAGCCCTGAAGTTCATGAAGGCTCTTTATCAAGAATCGGAAACACCGGAGGTCTTCACGTGGACTCCGCCATCCAACAACCAGGCCATGCTTGCCGGCCGCGTTTCTTATGTCGCGAATGCCATCTCCATCACGCGCCAGTCGGAACGCGAACATCTGCCCATCGATAGCAAGATCATGATCTGCGCCGCGCCGAAAGGTCCGGTGCGTCGCATCGCTGCCGAGCACGTCATGGACTGCTATCTCATCTGGGACTTCGCCGAAAACAAAGACGGCGCGCAGCAATTCCTGATCGATTTCATTGACGCCTTCCATGACTCTTTTATCGCCGGCCAGTTTTACAATTTCCCTTGCTTCCCGAGCACCGTACCCAACCTCACGGAGGAAATCTCCAATGATCCGCGGGCCAATCCCCCGGATAAATACAAAGTCCTCGGCAACGTTCTCGATTGGGCGACAAACGTCGGTTATCCCGGTTACGGCACCGCCGCGATTGACGAAGCTTTCAAAGCGTGGGTCATTCCCACGATGTTTGCGAAAGTGGCGCGCGGCGGCGAAACTGCGGAGAATGCCGCCAAGGCTGCGGAAGAGGAATACAAGCGTATCTTTGCCAGATGGAAATGACGGAACGGGGCGCTGATGGCTGTCATTGAGACACGGGATCTGACAAAGGTATTCAAAGAAGGACAACTCGGAGCCGTCAACAACGTGAACCTCGAAACTCGCGAAGGCGAGTTTCTGGTTTTCCTAGGTCCCTCCGGCTCCGGAAAGACGACACTCTTGCGGATGATCGCTGGACTGGAAACGCCCACGTCCGGCGAAATCCTCATCGGCGGCCAGGTCGTCAACGATCTCTCCCCGCGTGAACGCCGCATCGCCATGGTCTTTCAGAGCTACGCGCTCTATCCACACCTCTCGGTCTACAAAAATATCGCCTTTCCACTGAAGGCCCAGAACGTAAAAAAAGAACTCCACAAGGAAAAAGTCGAGTGGGCGGCGTCACTTCTCGGCATTGGCGCGCTCCTCGATCGCAAGCCGCGCGAGCTCTCCGGCGGTGAGCGGCAGAGGGTCGCTCTGGCACGCGCCATCGTCCGCGAACCGGCCGTCTTTCTTCTCGACGAGCCTCTCTCCAACCTCGACGCCAAGCTCCGCGCCTCCGCGCGTGAAGAGCTTGAGCGTTTTCATCGCCGCGTCGGTACCACGACCATCTACGTCACCCACGATCAGGTGGAAGCCATGGCCATGGGCGACCGCGTCATGGTGCTCAACAAAGGTGTTGTTCGCCAGCTCGGCACTCCCACGGATGTCTATGACAATCCCGCTGACACTTTTGTCGCCACTTTTCTCGGGTCACCGCCAATGAACCTCGCTGAGCTTGGGGACGTAATCGTCGGCTTCCGCCCCGAGCATTTCCGGCCCGCCTCTACGGTCACAGGCGACGGCATTTCATTCCGTTTAAGAGTGGAGAACATTGAATACCTCGGCTCGGAGTGGATTGTTTCCGGGACGTTAACTGGTGGAAAGCTCGACGGCAAGAAAGTCTTCTCGCGCCTTTCTTCTGCGCAGAACCTTCAGCTGGGCGGCATGTATGACTTCGCCGTGCCGCAGCTTCGCCTGAAATTCTTCGACCGCTCGTCCGAAAAGCGCGTCGAGCCGAGGGCCGTGTCATGGCAATAGCCCAAAACAAAATAAAGTCCCTCGGCGCGGCTCAGAGCCCATTGCTGGGCGCGGCCATGTTTTCACCTGCGGTTCTCTACATCTTGCTGCTCGTCGGTGGACCATTTTTTCTTGCTATCTTTTATGCTTTCAGCGACGCCCGCATCGGCAACGCCGAAATGCATTTCGTTGGGCTGGAGAACTTCCGCAGCATCCTGCAAAGCCCCAGTTTTCGCGTCGCCATCCGCAATTCTTTTATCTTCACCATCTGCTCCCAAATCGTGGTGACCGTTGGCGCCAATATTCTCGCCATTTCTCTGGAAAAGACCTTTCGCGGCCGCGGCCTGATCCGTTTTCTGATTCTTCTGCCCTGGGTTGCGCCCATCGCGCTCGGCGCCATCGGGTGGAAATGGATCCTTGATTCGATCTACAGCGTGATCACTTGGGTCCTGGTGGCCGTGCACATTTACAAGCCCTTCAGCGCTCCCATGTGGCTCGGCGAACCTGGTCTTGCCATCGCATCCGTGCTCTTGGTTCACAGTTGGCGTCTCATGCCCTTCTCCACGGTCATCTTACTTGCAGGACGGACGGCTATCCCGAAGGACATTCCGGAGGCCGCCGCCGTGGATGGCGCCGGCTTCTGGCGCACACAGCTCCAGATCGTCATTCCCATGATGAGGCCCATCATCAGTGTTGCCGTGCTCTTTGGCCTCATCTTCACCTTCACGGACATGACCGTCGTCTACATCCTTACTGCCGGTGGGCCGTTCGACTCCACGCAGACTCTGCCTTCGCTCGCTTTTGCGCTGGGCATCCAAGGCAGCGACCTCGCCGCGGGCGCCGCGATCTCGCTCTTCCTTGTGCCTTTGCTGGTGGTCCTTGCCTATTTCATGCTGCGCGTGGCTCATCGCGCTGAGGTGAACTGATGGCCAGGGGAATTTCTCGGCGCATCTGGGACAAGCTCGTCCACGTTTTCGTGCTCGCCACTTTTACAATACTGCTGGCGTTCCCTTTCTATTGGATGCTGATCACCAGCTTCAAGCAGAATCTCGATCTCTACACAATGGAGAACAACCCCTTCCTCTTTAATGCCAAGCCCACCCTTGATCATCTGAAGTTTCTTTTCACGGAAACCAGATTCGTCCGCTGGCTCGGCAACACCGCATTCGTCGGTGTCGTCGTCGTTGCCATCACCTTGCTGCTGGCCGTGCCTGCTGCCTATTCACTTGCCAGGCTCTCCGGCCGCTGGGGCGAACGCCTCGGCATCGGCATCTTTCTCACCTACCTCGTCCCGCCGACCTTGCTCTTCATTCCGCTTTCCAGAGTGGTGGCGTATCTCGGTCTGCAAGATTCTTTGTGGGCGCTTATTCTCGTCTACCCCACCTTTACGGTGCCCTTTTCCATCTGGCTTCTGATGGGTTTCTTCAAATCCATTCCTAAGGAGTTGGAAGACGCGGCGATGGTGGACGGGCTCACGCGCTTCGGAGCTTTCGTCAAGTTGGTGATCCCAATTTCCGTCTCGGGTATTCTCACCGTGGTGATCTTTACGTTTACCCTGGTAACGCAGGAATTTGTCTATGCGTTGACCTTCATCTCTTCCGAATCGAATCAGATGATCGGGACGGGCATCCCCATCTTTTTGGTTCGCGGAGATGTCTACTACTGGGGAGCGCTGATGGCCGCTTGCCTGGTCGCCAGTCTTCCCATCGCGTTCATGTACAACCTGTTCCTCGATCGCTTCATTGCCGGCTTCACCGTCGGCGCGGTCAAGTAGGCATCCGCTGAGAAGATGCACTCGTCAAGCGTGGTAATGTCTCCAATCTCAAGGTCTCGCTCGCTTGGCTCAGCAGTCGCATGATCCTTCCGCTACTCATTTTCGCAGTTCTGAGAAGCCAGATCTTGACCGAACAGCAACTGAATCAAGGGTGCTTGGCTTTTTTTTCTTCCAGCTTGCGCGTAGGCATTCCACTGGATGACCAGCAGCCGGACGACAAGGGGGGAGAACAGTGCCTGTGAATTGGGAGTCCAATCGTGGGCTCGTTGGGTAAGACAACCCGGCCAGGCCCTGAAATCGGAACGGTTGCCAATCATCTTCTGTGATATCACTCACTAGCACCCCACTCCTGATCATAAACTTGAAGAACACATCCCGCGGGACTAGTTCTAAAAGAAAAAGCCCACCGAACTGCTAGCACAGTCCGGCGGGCGAGAGAAAATGAAACTAGCTAACTAACATGAGTACCCTAGCACCGCCTAGCCTTCCTTTGCAAGCAGTTTCAGCCAAGCTTCTTGTGCACTGCCACACGCGAGTCACATTCTTGCCGCTCCCCGGGCAGTCCGACGTGAGCTCGACGTTCGCGGAAATCTGCGCCTCTCCGCCCGGGCTACTGCAATTCCGCAAGCGGGTCGGCGCAACCAACTGGAGCCTCAGCGATTGCTCGGCCGTTAGATTCACCTTTCAATTTTTCCCAACAACTTGGAGCATCTACTTTTGGGCGCAAAGCTAAGCCCGATGGTTCGAAAAAGATAGAATTCCGGCACAGTGCCATCACAGCGACATAATCATTGATGGACGATTCAAGGATCCGGTTGTCACTCGTTTCGCCGAAAAACAACGCACAAAACCGGGTCATTGGCCTTATCTGTCCCCTTTCGCCCCCTCGTGTTTTCGTTAAATCCGCGCCAATCAGGAAGATGGTTGGTAGGGGCGGTGGGGATCGAAAACAATATTGGTCGGAATTTCAAGGACTTAGAAGAAATGCGAGGGAACGCTAAGGCATTGAAAAAGAACAATAGGGAATGCGAAGGAATCCTTATTGGCCCCTTAAAGGCCCCTCGTCTTTCTCGGTGCTGACATTCCGTCGTTGTGTTTTTTCTCGTTGCACGAAAAGCGAAGTCGGCTTCGGATCAAATTTTGCGGCGCGGATGGCAAGCCGACAGACAAAGGTGGAGACGGAAGTCAGCCGATGCCTACGCCAGCGCAGAACGTAAAACATGCTCGTTGGGGCCACAACCCGTACAGTACTTCTTCACACAGTACACGAAATACGCGATGAGACAGGAGGATAATCAGTTGCCAAGACAACAGAGTCAGTCGGTCCTCCAAATGGTAGGAAATAGCTTTCCAGCCTGTTCTGGCCTGAGCTGAACTCCAAGTTCCGCAGCGGCAAGTGCCAGAGTCGGATCGCGGTCTCTGGCGAGGTCTTCCGGTGTTGGCAGAACAACCTTATCCGGGTTCACACCTGCATGTTCCAGGCTCTTGCCGTCCGTCATGAGGAGGTCCGCCTCCGTTATGCTAACGCCCGCCACAATAGGGTCGAACTGGCCAGCAGAAAAATATGAGTGACGCGATTCCATGACCATACCTGCGGATCGATCCCCTAGAACCAAGGCGCGTTTCTCAATCTGGGTCACACGCGCAAAAATCTCGGCCGCGGATGCCGATTGGCTGTCGCTCGAGAGAATTTTTGGAAACTGCAATACGCCTTTGAAGTCCTGGCTCCACGTTCCGGGATACATATGATCTTGCGGAGCCCTGACGGCAATACGCGTACAACACTTGTGAATGCCAAGGTAGAAAAGCTTGCCAAGCAATTGGATATTTTCGGGCCCGGCGAGTGGTTCCGGTCAAAAGATATAGGGCGTTTGTGGGAGCCTCGCGTGGTGGAGATGGGGGATGATCTGATGATTTGGAAACTCCCGCGTTTCAACATCAGCGAAGGAGAAGTCGATAAATACATTCGTCAAGCCCGGAAGCACGGTGGGCTCATCCTGGATTTGCGGGGCAATCCCGGGGGTGGTGAACTTATACTTTCCAGACTGCTCGCATCGGTGTTTGATAGAGACGTAATCGTTGGGGATAAAATTCAGCGGCATCAGACCAAGCCTTGGAAAGTAAAATCACGAGGTGCCGCGAGCACATACTCTGGCAGACTCCTCGTGCTGATTGACGCATTCTTCCGCGGCATCGCGCTGTCCAAAACTCATGTTTTTGTTGTCACCGGTGGACGTTGCCAGTGCATGCAAAACCATGATTACAAAACAACAGAATAACAATCCAATCGCAAAGCGAACTCGTTTTTCGACACAACTAACTGCCCACATTAGCTGTTCCTCCGGCAAGTAAGCATAACCTTTCGTGCTGCCCCGTCACAGCAGCCGAAGACGCCACCGCCTCGCTTGTAGCGACCGTCTGTTCGTACCCCAACGCCTTGTCGGTGAGGAAGCGAACCTTCGAGCTTATCGGCTCGCGGGGCTCGCAGCATTGTTGTCCCTGATTCGCCCTACTGAAATCAATCTCGACTTCCTGACTCGAATTGACCGCGAGCAGGTTTCTCGAATCGCTGAGACATTCATCCGCGTACCAGACGGACCTCAGAGAAAATAAAAGGATGGCCCGGATGTCGGCACCTGCCAGTGCAGAGTGCCACCTTTCACCTCTAGCGTATCGTTGTGTTTTCGGTGGGTTGCACTGGCACGGAACAAACCGAGACGTTGCGGTCGTTCAGGATCGCCAGCTTGGACCCGTCCGGGGACAGCGCAAAGTCGTAGTCGTTCTTTGGCAGTGGCTCAACGCTCACAGTAAGTACCCGTTTCTTTAGGACGAGGTCGTACACCACTATGTGGGTCGCTGTGATACGTACGCTCGGCTCACTGAGAAGATTTGTCTTCACTTTGGTCGTGTCCACGGATATGGCGACGAATCGCCCGGCTTGTGCAACGGTCGTCTTGCCGGAGGATGCATCCCCAGTTGGGAACGAATCTGTCATGAGAACATGGCCGTCAGTCGAGGTCGCGGTGAACTTGTCACAGCCATATACCAACTGCTTGTCGCTATATAGAGTCGGCATATTGTGGCTGGCACAGAATCCAGACCCTTTGCCGGCAGTCCTCCATCTTTTGGTCCCGAATTCGCTGACAATAATGTTGCTAGAATCCACAGCCGCTATGGCCTCGTCCGAAATTGAATATAGGTGGTGGTACAACGGTGGAGACTCGCTCCAAGAGTAACGAGGCTTCCCCTGCTGAAGGGAACCAGTGCAGTGGGGGATTGGCAGCGGAGTTTGAAGCGGCTTCTCATTTTGGCCGGCGTGCCAGATGGCCACGCCCATCGCTTCCGCGATACGTTTTCGGTGGAACTCCTGCTTGCGGGCGTGCCGATTGAGCGCGTTTCAATTCTCTTGGGTCATCAAAGCGTGCGCATCACCGAGAAGCATTACGCGCCGTGGGTTCGGGCACGGCAGGAACAATTGGAGGCCGACGTTCGGCGCACTTGGCATACTCACGAACCGCAACAAGGGGTACACGCCGGGTACACGGAGAACGACGCGCGCGTAATTCCTTTCAAATCAAGGCGAAAGAATGGTGGAGGCGGGGGGAGTCGAACCCCCGTCCGAAAAGCCCTACGACACGAAGCCTACATGCTTAGCTCAATTCCATTTGTTTCGCCCGCCACGCTCAGAATGAGCAAGAAACGCAGCCGGCTAGTCCGATGGTTCTC
>WNFS01013317.1_pt1 | contig 11979 bp, 11 predicted proteins | sample 5400141 | NCBI WGS metagenome assembly WNFS01 (sample SAMN13153358, study PRJNA577476) | soil metagenome | isolation source: 60 cm saprolite under Madrone tree | place: USA:California | collected 2016-06-14 | reverse complement strand
TTCGTGAACTGTAATGAGGGGAGTCACAAATCCGCGAGAGCCATGTTTTCTTGAGACTTGCGCCTCTCACTGATCTAAGTATATTAGAAATAGCACAAGTTGTCTGGTATTTTCTATGAATTAGTATGAAATATTTGACGACGATGCATAACTACGATATGCTAGTAATATCGACATGGAGTTATGGCGAATCCCCATGAAACGAAAGGACACGATGGCAATGCCTGAGAAATTATGGAGCGTCAAGCAGGTCGCGGATTATCTCGGCGTCTCTACTCGAACGGTTCAGACGTACGTCAATGAGCAGGACCCCGAATTGAGGCTTAATGGTATCTACCTTGGGAACCGGTGGCGATTTGAGGAAAAGGACGTGAAAGACTTTATCGAACGCCGGCGCAAGTTCGATCAAGCAAGTCAATCCATATGGAGAAGACTATTGGAGCGCCCGTGCCCTCATGCCCTTGCTGGGGTACGGCAAAAACTGGCAGAACTTCACCACTGCTATTCAAAAAGCGATGATTTCCTGCCGGGAAAATGGACAGATCGTTGAATACCATTTTAATGCTGGCATTAAAATGGTCCCCATCGGCTCCGGAGCAGAAAGACCACTTGATGATTACAACCTGAGCCGGCTTGCCTGTTACCTCATCGCGATGAACGGCAACCCGCGCAAGCCAGAGATCGCGCATGCACAGAACTATTTTGCTATCTCCACTCGTGCGCATGAAATCCACCAGCTCCGTATGGAGCAAGAGCAACGCCTAGAAACACGACTCAAAGTCTCCGAGAGCTTCAAATCACTCGCTGAGACTGCAAGTGTCGCCGACGTGCTCTCTGAAAATTTTGGCCTGTTTGTCGATGCTGGCTACATTGGATTGCACCATGCACCGGTTGAAGAATTGAAAGCCAGGAAGGGCATCGCACCAAAAGAAGACTACCTGGATAACATCACCAGGGCAGAACTCTCTGCCATTGATTTCAAGAACGTGCAGACAGACGAAAAGCTGAGACGCGACCAGGTGATCGGCGAGGATGAAGCGATCGCTACCCATCTCTACGTTGGTGGCCAGGTGAGAAAGACACTTGAAGCGCTGCAGGCACCGATGCCCGAGGACCTGCCGCCAGCTCCATCCATCCGCAAGATGGTTGAGGAACGGCGCAAGGCTGCGAAGAAACGACGGTTGAAAGCAGAGAAGCAGGACCAACCGCCGTTGTTGAGTGAATCCAGCGATGGCTAGTCTAGACTAAAGCGTTGCAATCTCGAGATGCACCGGCAGATTCATCTCGGGGAGTAAGACGCCGGTATCCTGCCAATAGACGATGTACAGAGTGCTTGAAAGCTGTCGAGCCGCGTAACGAGACGCGGAGGAGACCCGCTCATTGCCCTCGCAGAGACCTACTGAAAGGTAATCGTAGCCCTTGCCAGACCAGTCTCTGCAAACCTGGTTCAATAGCTCTGTGAAAACAGGTTTGTTTCCGCTCAGCAATGCTGCATACAAGATGTTAATTTTCGCCCCGGCCCGTGGTAAGCGAGGGTTTCCTTGCATGTAGGCAAGTAGATTGTAAAATGGCCGGATGAATTGCATTTTTCTAGAGTAGGCTGTAACAACCGTTTGTTTGAATGATTGCTGGTCCCAAACTCCCAACGTCCCCATAACCTTCCCATGCTCTCGATACACATAGAAATTCTCCCAGGAAAAATGGGGCAGCAGGTTGCTTTGACCAAGTATGTCTTGCAGCGTGTACACGGAGGCAAATTGATAGCGGCTGTTCCACTCCTGGAGGAATGCGACAACGTCCGGGAGCTGGTCTTGATCAACTCTGCTCACCGAGTTACTGCTCTCTACCCCTCTGCGGTTTTTTGTGAGCGGGATAAGATAGGTGATAAGACGCGCTAGCGGTTTGTAGACCGGGAGTCCTGCACGCCCGCTGGTCAAAAGAACCTGCGCGTCCGTGTTGTCATCAAGAATGGTCGTGAAGTAGTAAGGGACAATGCCGTCGGCGTGAAGCGTCTGCAGGTATCTATAACCGCGCGCCAGCGCAATATTCCCACGGGCTTCTGGGACGCCTCTCAGCATACCCAGGTACCCTACACGCGCCGGCTTACCATCGATGTACACACAGCGTATGCTCCTGCTGCCCATTCCGACGATCTGCCCCTTCTGGCGGTCTTTGCAGACGATCACCTGGCTCGTAATGCTCCCGGCCTGCTCGGCGAGAAAGAACGATGGTTCACGGAGAAATGAGAGGGTTATATTGCCCGGCATAGATATGTGGCGGAGAAGGTCGCGAAGCTCACCGTCGTCCGCCTCTTCTGCCAGGGCAAAATCGAACCTACCCCGCCCGGACATACAGGCTCCTTCTTTTGGGTTTCCATCTTTCAAGGGACGGCGGGCGACCATAAAGGCCTTGTAAAGATACCCCGTATCTTTCTTGCTCCACCACTCCTCACCACCCTCGCCCCTACGGATATTCCCCCGCCCGGACATACAGGCTCCTTCAGATTAGCTTCTACTCTCAGCATAGAGGGGCAGGGGACGCACCGGGTAATTGCCCAATGGGAGTCCATCCTTCTGCCCGATCTCTTTACGAAGCAGCGCATTAATGCCCCAGAACGCGGCTGCTTTTCTAAGGGTAGTGGCATTTCCCTTGATGTTTGTGGATCGCTTGATCATACCAGGAAAACTATAGAATCTCCTGCGAGCTTGCAAGCATAGTTCATGCAGTTCCTGGGCTGTCGTGTTTTTAGGGGTAAATGGAACATCCCCAAAGCGAAACGTGGGTGATAACCACCATTGTTCATCGGTAAGCTTGCCCTCATGGCGAAATTGTTCATAAAGCGGCGTACCGGGAAAAGGAAGAAGATGATTGAAAGCCGCGATGAACAGACCGAAATCAATGGCAGATTCAGCCGTACGCATGGTATCAGCAGCTGACTCGGAATCGTAGCCAAAGATGAATGTCCCGTACAGCCCGATGCCGTGCTGGTGGAGACGATCAATCAGCGTTTTATAGTCGCCCATGACGACGTTGAGCTGCTTGTCCATCAGTTGCAGGGTGTCATGCCGGAGCGATTCGAAGCCGATCAGCACTCCGGCGCAGCCACTCTCTGCCATGATTTCAAGCAGCTTTACATCCCGCGCCATATTGAGCGTGCCCTGACCCACCCAGTTAATTTTGAGCGGAATAAGTTCACGGCAGAGGTCCCGTGCATGCCTGAGGTTCCCTACGAAATTGTCATCTACGAAGAAGACATTCCGATTCTTGAGCGAGGCTATCTCTGTGACGATGCTGTCAATTGACCGCGCGTAATAGCGGGAAGAGGTCGCGGCAGCAATCGAGCAGAAGTTACAATGGAGCGGGCAGCCTCGCCCCGTCTCAAGGCAACTCAGCTTGAAATATGGCTTTCCTTGAAAGATATCCCTGCGCGGCATGCCATATGCATATGCTTGTGTTTTGTTCTGGGTATAGCGGCGCTGGAGCCTCCCCTTCTCAGCGTCCTGGATGACTTGCTCCAAGAGAGGTTCAGCATACCCTACCAGAATACTGTCAGCATACACCTGCGCCTCATCAGGAACAAGGGTCACATGGTAGCCTCCAAGCAGCGTTTTTACACCTCTTCTATGATATTCGGCAGCGACTTCATAAGCACGCTTCGCCGTGTAGGTTTCGACCGTAATGGCTGCCAGATCGGTCGGAGCATCAAAATTGATAGGTTCCACCCGCTCGTCGAAATACGCAAGCTCTACATCAGGCGGCGTTAAGCCCGCCAGCGTGGCGATGTTTAGCGGCTCCATCTGCCAGGTGCGCACGTATTCCTTACTGCTCTTTCTCCCTACATGAGGGGTGATGAATGTGATCTTCATGAGGCTTCCTTTCATACGAATATGCAGTCAAAGCTACAAGCATTGACCGGCACGGGGCGATGCAAGCATCCCCACCACCCATCCGCACCGCCCCCGCCCCTACGGACGATGACGTCTCCAAAAAACCTACCGTTGAGAGCGCCAGGGCTCAACCTCGCAGGGTACAGGGACGTAGTCGGGTAGCATCCTGGCATACTTTGTGTAGCCGATGTTTGCGAGAAGCGAAGTCTTCAGTACAAGACCAGAGCGCGAGGCCACGGAGCCTGCAACTCGACGAACGATGGATGGGAAGCTATATACCTGCCTCCACGCCCATTGAACTCCTTCTTGTAGCTCCTTAACCGTCATGTTTTGGGGCTGGAAAACGACGTTTTGCCCTCCGTAGTAGGTCCAGTCCCTAATAAGAATTCTCCCTTGCGCATTGAGTTGCTGATAGAGCGGCGTACCGGGAAAAGGCGTTGCGATAGAGAAGCGGGGCAAGTCAATGGCGGCCTTATTGACGAATTCAACCGTGCGTTCGAAGATACTCTTATCATCGCCATCGAGTCCGAAAACAAAACAGCCATTGATCGCAATCCCGTGGTCGTGGATGATCTTGATTGCTTCGCTGTATTGCTCAGGCTTATTAAAGCCTTTTCTCATTTGCTTGATGGTCGCCGGTGAGATTGACTCGAGTCCGATAAGCAGCCCTCCGCACCCGCTCTGGGCTGCCAGTTTGAGCATCTCCCGGTCACGAGCAATGCGAATGGTCGCAAGACCGCCCCAGCGCTTTTTAAGGGGGGTCAGCTCCCTATACAACTGCTTAATATATACGGGGTCCTCAATTGGACTCAGATCAAGAAACAGGAAGGAATTCCCTTCGAGGCGCTCAATCTCGCGGATAACCTCGCGAATTGGCCGGTGGAGATACCCCGGCCACGCGACGGGCACAACACAGAAGTTGCATTTGTACGGGCAGCCACGTACCGCCTGGACGGTATTGAGCGTGATATACCCCTCTTTCTTCAACAGGTCGCGTCGTGGTTCAGGGACATTGGCGAAGCGATAGCCAGGCCCCTCGTTGTAGCGAGACTGCATCTTTCCGGCTGCAAAGTCGCGTAAGAGCTGGGGCCACGACTGTTCTGCATAGCCGACAACAATCGCATCCGCGTGAGGTTGAGCCTCGTCAGGAACCAGCGTGGGGTGTACTCCACCAATGACCACGGTGATACCCATCTCACGCAGCTTGCGTGAAAGCTCGTAAACACGAGGAGCATTCGCTGTGATACAGGTGATGCCAACAATATCGGCATCAATTGCCTCAATGTTGAGCTCCTCGACTCCTTCATCAAGGATACGAATCTCGGCATTCAACTCTTCTGGAACGAGCGCTGCCAGGGTCGTCATGGTAAGAGGAGCGTACCTGAGGGCTTTGCTGAAGATTCCGTGTTTCCGGTACATGGCAGACTGGGGCGTGAGAAGGGTTATCTTCACGATTCCTCCCGTTTCTTCTCAGGCATACATCGCCAAGCGGCTGCTTGTGAACGCCATACCTAATGCGGATAAGAAATGATGAAACGAGCAATGAGTCGGGTTAGATATTGAGTAGAAAATATTTTTGTCATATTATAATACCACAACTGTAGGAAAAAGTACATGGGAGAAGAAGCAGGCTATGACCCATATCTTCGGCCAGACAAAGAAAGTCTCCGCGTGTTCTGAACATGAAAAGGAGATTTTCTACCGGCTTATTTGCCAGGGGTTTCTCGGTGTGAGTTGGAGTGACTTCATGCGAGATTTTCAGGAAAAAGATGCGGTTATGATCCTGCGGAAGGAGCATAGCGAGGGAGAAATCGTTGGTTGGTCTACACTTATGGTGCTCACGCTCTCCCTGCCGGGTGAAGAGGTAAAGGCTCTCTTCTCTGGAGATACCGTGGTCCTGCCGGAGTATAGAAGCAGCACAGCCATGGGAGTCGAGCTTGCCCGGTACTTCATGCATGTCCACGAGCAATTTTCCCAGCATACAGTGTATTACGTCCTTATCTCTAAAGGATGGAGAACATATAAGATCATGCCGTTCTACTTCATGGAGTTCTTTCCCCGCTATGATCAGCCAACTCCTGCTTACGATCAAGCAGTCATGGATGCCTTTGGGAAGAAGAAGTATCCTCACCATTACAATCCAGCAACAGGAGTCATTACATTCAGCCCTCAGAGGGTGAGGTCGGAAAGCATCGATGCGATACCGGTGAAGGTAGATAGGCATACCGAGTTTTTTCTGCGCAGTAACCCGGGGTACCTGGACGGGAATGAACTGGTCTGCGTTGCAAGAGTGTCACCCGATAATTTTACGCATGCTGCAAGACGGCTGTTGAGTTCTGAAGGACGCGAGTAAGGGGACAGGCCATGCAAAGGTTCAGTGTTGGCTCGGCCAATCTTCTCTGGTTCTTGTACTCAGCCGGCATGTCCCGCAAGTGGAAACATGCCAGCCGTGACGTTCCGGGAATACAGTTTGCTGTGCTCAAGCGCATTATTTCCGCTAATGTTGATTCCGAATTCGGACGAGAGCATCATTTTGCCGATGTCGATGCGGTTGAGTTGTACCAGCATGTAGTGCCGGTTCGCTCGTACGAGGAGTTTAAGCCATATATAGAGCGTATTGCTGAAGGCCACCCGAAGGTGCTAACCTCGGAGCGTGTGCTGCAATTCGCTCTCACCAGTGGTTCAACACAGGCTTCCAAACTCATACCTTATACGAAAGCGCTTGTGAGTGAGTTTCAGGAAGGCATCGACCCCTGGGTGCGTTACCTCTTCCGAAGTTTTCCGCGCATCCTCCTCGGCAAAACGTACTGGTCCGTAACCCCTATCGGAGAACGGAAGAGCTACACGACCGGAGGGATTGCTATCGGTTTTGATGATGAACAGCAGTATTTTAGTCCTTTAAGGTGTGGAATCCAAGCTTTCTGACACTGCTGCTCGATCCGCTTCCGCAATGGTTCTCTCAGTTGACCGAGGATATCAGGCAAGGAGGTCTCTCTGTTGCTTCAGAGATAGAACTGCCACTGAGGAATACCATACTCTCTTTCTGTAAAAGCAATCCTGAGCGCGCTAAAGAACTGGCATTGCTGCATGCAGCCTGGCAAAGCAGAGCGCCGACCGAACCGGGCACCTCTGGAAGGACGCTCTATGAGGAAATCTGGCCGGATATGCAGCTTATAAGCTGCTGGGCGCATGGCAATGCTGCTCATGCCTTACCACGTCTCAAGGCATACTTCCCCCATGCCATCATCCAACCAAAGGGGTTGCTCGCTACCGAAGCCTTTATCTCTTTTCCCTTTAAGGATGATCTATCCGCTTTGTCTTTGCGCTCTCACTTCTTTGAATTTGAAGAGGTAGACGAGGCTGCTCCGGCAATCAAGCTGGCGCATGAACTACAGGTAGGACAGAGATACGCGGTGATTGTCACTACCGGTGGTGGTTTCTACCGTTACCGGATAAACGATCTTGTTGAGGTTGCAGATTTCTATCAGGGGTGTCCGCTGATCAGATTTGCCGGGAGACAATCCAAAGTTGTGGATATCTGCGGAGAAAAGCTGAATGAAGAATATGTTCGTGCCACTGTCGCGGACATACTCGAAAAGCACGAACTGAACGCTGCATTTTGGATGATGGCACCGGAATGGCCAGGTGAAGCCCGGCCATTCTACTCGCTTTTCATACAGTTCAACGCCGACGCGGTGATCGATGAAAGGCAGCTTCGCGCCGTTGCTCAAAAGATCGATGAGGCGCTGCAAGAGAGTTATCACTATGGGTACTGCCGGCGATTGGGGCAACTTGATAGTTGTCATCTCTTTGTGATCGCCCCGCGTAGTGACAGCTACCATACATATCTGACCGTCTGCGCCGATTTAGGACAGCGCCTGGGCGATATCAAGCCGGCTGCGCTGCATGCATACCAGGGGTGGTCTCATCGATTTACGGGCGCGTTTGTCTGAAAGCTTGTTATAGACGGCTTGCACATGAGAATATAGCTCATCACAGGGATCTTTAGCTTGATGACCGGTACCCTGACCGGAAAGACGGCCACTTCAAAACCTATATTACTCAATGTTTCCTTAACTTCCTGTGAGCTGGCACTATAAGCAATCGGCCCTAGAATATGCCGGATGAGCCAATTTTTAGTTCGATCAACAACGCGCTCTATGAAGTCCTGCCTCTGTAGTAACCAATCTCTTGTCGTGACTATACCTCCTGGCTTGAGCACCCGATACCATTCTTTAAATATGGTTATTTTTTCTTCAGCCGAGAAAAACTGAATAAAGAAATCTGTTTCTATCCAATCGAAATACCCATCGGAAAATGGCATGGCTAAAGCATCTCCCTCTACAAAGGAGACTTTAGTCCGATCAATATCCCGACAAGTCCGCAGTACACTCTCTGATTGGCTCAAGGAGTACGGAGAAATATCCAGGACATCAAGGCTAGCCGTGAGGCTGCGTTTTCTTACAAAGCGGACAAAAGTTACAGTGGTGTAAGGAGATGCGGTCCCACAGAGTAGAATCTGCGGGGCCTTTTTTGATAAGGGGTCACACCAGCCGAGATTGGTAATGAATTGAGAAGATGTGCTATAAAATACGCGAAGCTGGGCCTTACGTACAAGGTGTATATGCTTTTTTTTAAAGCTTTTATGATACTTCCCTGTACGAAAAACATTGCCAGATTCTTGCATAATACTGTCAAGTCCCCAAATTACTAGTGCTCTGTCCAGGAGCATTTGATGGGTAGGAACCTGACCCCCGCTGGCACTTACCAGTCTCACCAACGCTGCTGCGCAGCTACCCTACGGGTCAGGTGAGACGAAAGGAAAAGGGGGGTCACTACATTTCGTTGACCCGACTCATCAAATGGTGATAGACAGACCATTAGACATTAGAAACGATCTGTCGCCGTTATCAGGAATGCCGCTGATCAACGCCGTCTAAGATCATGCATTCGGCGACCGAGACCATCTGGGGCAAGACTTCGTGCAATACGCTAACGATGGCACGTTCATTGCGATTGTCTGCGCTGGGATCGGTGATAAATGCAAAGAGTTCGTCTGTCAGTTGTTCTTCATGGGTAAGCATCTGGAAAATGTTGGACATGGTATCGGCCTTTCCTGCTACTACTAATAAGTAAATGCTTTTTGAATGGTGCTATAGATATTCTACCACGAGATCTAAAGCAACGCGGGCGACCATAAAGGACCCTGCTGGCGAATGAAAGAATAAGTGCAACGCGGCAGGGCAGGGGCAAGCCCAGCCCCTACTATACACGGGTGGGTCGGCTTGCCAGGCCGTCTATAGGGGTGATCGTGTTCCCCCACAAGTGAGCACAGGGAACAGGACGCGGGCGACCATAAAGGCCCTCCCTCCCCACTCCGCCTCCCTCGCCCCTACGGATACATCCCCACGCAAGGACGGAGGCCCTGTGGTTACTGCTATACTCGGCTCCTCGTCACCAGTCGCCCTGGTGTCGTGCCGGTGTGCTGGCCGTCCCTGACTACGCGCGTCCCGTTCACCCACACGTCGCGGATGCCTGTCGAGAGCTGGTGCGCGTCCGCGAACGTCGCCCGGTCCGTGATGGTTTCGGCATCGAAGAGCACCACGTCGGCGTAGCAGCCAGGGAGAAGCAGCCCACGGTCACGCAGTCCAAGCCGCGCGGCAACGGCCCCGCTCATCTTGCGGATTGCATCTTCCAGCGCGAGCAGCCCCTCCTCGCGGACGTACTTGGCCAGCACGCGCGGATAGGTGCCATATGCACGCGGGTGCGTCGGACCCAGGTCTTTCGCCCAGATGGGATCGATGCCTCCTGCATCTGTCGAGATCTTCACCCAGGGCTGCTGCAGGCCCAGCGCGACGTTTGCTTCATCCATGCTAAAGTAGATGGTGAAGATGCGCTGCCGCTCCGCGAGGAGCAGGTCAATCGCGGCGTCGAGCCAGTGCTGCTCGCGTATGGCCGCGATCTCAGAGAGGCGCTTGCCCGCGTACTGGAGGTTCTCGGGCTGCTCGAAGCCGACGGGCATCACGCCCTCGGGTCCAATATCGTGCGCCAGCGCCTCCCACGTGCCCGATGGTACGAGCACCTCGGCGCGGATGCGCTCCTGCACGGACGGGTCAGCCAGCGTCTCGAAATACGTGCCGCCCTCGGCGAGCCACGGCGGTAACACGGAGTCCAGCCCGGTGCCGGAGGCCGCGTAGGGGTACATGTCGGCGGTCACGTCCACGCCCGCGTCGCGCGCGGACTGAATACGCGCGATAGCCCCGGGCATCTTGTGCCAGTTCTGCTTGCCCGACGCCTTCAGATGATAGATCTCGACGGGCAGATGCGCCCGCCGGCCAATCTCCACCGCCTCGTCAATCGCCTCCAGCAGGTGCTCTCCTTCCGAGCGCATATGGGTGACATAGATGCCCCCGTACTGGCCTGCCACTTTTGCAATCTCGACCAGTTCCTGGGTGGAGGTGTACGAATCGGGTGGGTAGATGAGGGCGTAGGCGACGCCAAGCGCTCCGTCCTCCATCGCCGCGGCCAGCACGCGCCGCATCGTTTCGAGTTCGCCTGGTGTGGGTGCGCCCATCTCGAGTCCTTTCGCATATTCCCGCAGCGTCCCACCGCCCAGAAACGAGCCGATATTGGGCGAGACGCCGCGTTCGACCATAGCCTCCAGCCAGTCGCGAAAGCGCGTCCAGCCTTTCGCGCGCTCGGGCCAGTCGCCGATGAGCGCTCGTTGCTTCTGCGGCAGGTCAAGGAAGATATCTTTGATACGCCCACCTGCCGGTGCCGGGGTCCACCCCTCGCCCATGATTTCGGTCGTGACCCCTTGCGTGATCTTGGAGAGGTCGCGCGGGTCTTGCATCAGCGGGATGTGTGAGTGGCTGAGGATGTCAATGAAGCCGGGGCAGACCACCAGGCCTGCGGCGTCTACTACCTCACGCGCCGCCTCCGCCGGAATGCGCCCGGGCGGCGTGACCTCGAGGATGCGCTCGCCACGGATGGCGATATCTCCGTAGAACCAGGGATTGCCGGTACCATCGACGACTTTCGCTCCGTGGATCAGAATGTCAATGTCGAAAAATGCCACTGAAAACATCACCGCCCTCCAACTAAATGAAAGCACTGGCGCCAGGCGAGGGGAAACAAGAAGGCGAAATAGAAGAAAAGCTCAAGCACCACTGCGAGCAGCAGTCCAGATGCACAGAGGGCTATCGTGCTTCTTCTCCAATGAAAAGCCCTCCCTATCACTACAATGGCTGGGACACCAAGACAAGCCTCGATGGGGTAGAGGATAAACGCTGCCGTATCGAGCATACCTATCTTCGCCTCGGGCATATGCGTCTGGGGATTACAGAAAGTGAGGCTGGGGTTGAACGGAAAGAGGGGAGGAGCAATCGTCAGATGATTGAGCAAGAAAAGAAAAAGGGGCAGGAAGCCCAGGATCATCCCGCCAACGAAAGAGCACACGCTTCGGAACGTCCGAGACGTGCGATATGCCCTTTCTGCAGTGCTTGCCACATCCAGGGCGGAGGTGGTGCGTTCCCCTTGAGTATCCGATGGGGTCATGCTTGTTTCTCCTCCGTTCCATGCTGTTGCAAGCGGTCAACACCAAAGCAGGGAGTCACATGCTTCGGTGAAGAAAAGTCTCAGGATCAGCAAGATATGAGTCAGAACTCCTAAAGAGTGCACTGGGATAGGCATTGCTCGTTCCTTTCGCCAGACAAAGACATCTCTCTTGGTATATACGGCGCGAGAGTGCTTTCCTTCTCGTGTTGATTCGCGAAAACCGGGGTATTTGCTTAAAACCCATAATCGGCCCCTATAACCCTCGCTATATGCTACTGGCGAAGCGCTCTACCACTTCGTAGAGCACGCGTACTCCCCAGTGAAGCGAACGAACACTGACACGCTCATCGTGACTATGCACACGCCTTGATTCTCCCTCTCCAGCATAGAGGCCAGGAGCGAAGCCGTAGACCTTGGTGCCCAGTTTCGTGACGTGTTTCGCATCGGTTCCACCTGTTAGCAAGAATGGGACGGCTGTCGCCTCTGGATCACGCTCTTTCAGTACATCTTTGATCGTGTTGAATAGTGGCGATTG